>ENA-ORVC01000908-ORVC01000908.1-human-gut-metagenome-genome-assembly--contig:-NODE-908-length-29162-cov-4.210293_pt1 | contig 29162 bp, 25 predicted proteins | sample MGYA00242092_ERZ509234 | MGnify/ENA primary metagenome ERZ509234 (study PRJEB26280, sample SAMEA2338800) | human gut metagenome | biome: human gut; feature: human-associated habitat; material: faeces... | reverse complement strand
CAGGAGCCGACAGTAAAAACCCGTCAGCTCAGCTGACGGGTCATATTATCACAGTGAAAAATGAAATCTACGGGTTAAGTCTCATTTGCTGCTTAGGCCCCTCGCATTAATTCTTTCGAATTATTTCCCCCAAGAGTCGCGCAAACCCACAGAGAGATTGAATACCGGATGTTCGGGAGCATGATCCTTACGATCAGCGACGAAGTATCCCGTACGCTCAAACTGGAAACGCTCTTCATTGGCTGCATCAGCAGTGCAAGGTTCCACATAACCCTGAAGAATCGTCTTGGAGTTGGGTGTTAGATGATCAAGGAACGATCCTTCGCCCGCTTCAGGATTCGGCTCATTAAAGAGCCGGTCATACACCCGGAATTCAGCCGCACGAGCAGTCTGAGCATCCAGCCAATGAATCGTAGCCTTGGTCTTCACGGACATTGAGCCTTCCGTGCCGGACTTGGTCTCGGGGAGATAATTCGCATGAACAACCGTCACACGCCCCTCTGCATCCTTTTCGAAAGATGTCGGAACGATCACATACCCGTAGCGCAGGCGCACGGGCTTAGCAGGAGAGCCGTCCGCCGGCACCGTTAAACGACGGAAACCCTTTGGCGGCACTTCAGCAAAATCGGTTTCTTCAATCCAGAGTTCACGAGAGAACGTGATGCTGCGGGAACCCATTTCAGGTTTTTGCGGGTGATTCTCTGCAACCAGCTCTTCAGACTGCCCCTCGGGGTAATTGTCAATAATGAGCTTCAAAGGTTTCATCACAGCCATACGGCGATGTGCACAGCCTTCGAGATCCTCGCGCAGGCACTGCTCGAGAACGCTGTAATCGATCCATCCGCCAGACACCTTTGAGATGCCGCAGCGTTCAGCAAACATCTGCATACTTTGAGGTGTATAGCCGCGTCGACGCAAGCCAATGATGGTCGGCATGCGAGGATCATCCCAACCATCGACATACTTTTCCTTCACCAGCTGAATGAGCTTACGCTTGCTCACCACAACATAGGTGAGACTCAGACGATTGAATTCATACTGATGTGAAAGCAGGAAAAAGTTGGGACGAATAACAGCAGAAAGCGCCGACTGAAGAAGCGGCGTGAAGTGTTCAGGATGATCTGTGAGCAGTTCAAAAAGTGCCTTGACTGAAGCGTCAGATACCTCCGGGACACCATTCGTCCATCCATTGAGAATACTTGCAGCATTCTGTTCAACAGCACTTTGGCCGAGTTTCTCGCGAGCTGCAAAGCAAGCAGCGGCAAACTCAGCAACTTTGGGATGCGTACTGTCCTTCATCTGAATGAGGATAGCCTTGGCTTCCTCGAACTGCGGCGTGCGCAGGACCGGAACAACGCGCTCAAGCGCCCAGTCATAGAACGCACGCTGATCCTCAAACTCCAGAGTGCAAATGGAATGCGTGATCTCTTCAAGCGAATCTTCAATCGGATGCGCAAATGTATACATCGGATAGATGCACCATTTGTCTCCCGTTGCATGGTGTTCGGCAAAACGAATGCGATAGATCGCAGGGTCACGGAGATTCATGTTGGGACTGGCCATGTCGATGCGTGCCCGCAGCACCATTGAACCCTCCGCATGCTTGCCCTCACGCATTTCACGGAAGAGTCGCAAGTTTTCTTCAATCGGGCGATCACGATACGGTGAATTTTTGCCGGGTTCCTTCAGCGTGCCGCGATTGTCACGCATTTCGTCTGCAGTCTGCTCATCGACATAAGCGTAGCCAGTGCGAACCAGATGTTCTGCAAACTGATACATGTACTCGAAGTAAGAGCTTGCAAAATAGAGATTTTTCTCTCCGCCATGCTCCCACGTGAAACCGAGCCAACGTACGCTGTCAAGAATGCCGTCAACGTACTCCTGATCTTCCTTCACCGGATTGGTATCGTCAAAGCGCATATGGCAGCGCCCGCCATAGTCACGCGCCAGACCGAAGTTCAGGCAGATGCTCTTGGCGTGCCCAATATGCAGATAACCGTTCGGTTCCGGCGGGAAGCGCGTACGAATTTTGGCCGGATCAGGCACCCCATTGGCGGCCTGTTCGGAATAAGGCGCAGGATGCCCGCACCAGAGCCGGGGTTGATTCACGCCGGCAGCAAGATCTTCTTCAATAATGTTGCGGATGAAGTTGGTTGCGCGCCCAGTCTGAGCTTCCGTGATTTCACTCATCGCCGAATTCCAAGAGGGAAAAAATGAGGTTTCACCGCTTGGCGAACCTCTGATATTGAATTGTGTTGAATTTTTGATTTTACCGCCGTCAGATCCCTCATTCGGAGATCACGGCACATTTCAATCAAATTTCCCCAGCCGCCTGATACCGTGCGAGATACCACTCAACCGTCTGCTTCAGTCCGACAAGGAACGGCATTGCGGGCTTCCACCCCAGATCTCGTTCCAGTTTTTGCGCATCGACGGCATATCGGAAATCATGTCCTGGCCTATCGTCAACAAAGGTGATGAGCTCTCGGTATTGATGACCACTCCAAGGGTGCATCTCATCGAGCAGTCTGCAGATTCCTTCAGCAATATCGAGATTGCTTCGCTCACAATGCCCTCCCACGTTGTAACGAGCACCCGGTGCCGCTTGATGAAAAATCAAATCAAGCGCTCGACAGTGATCATTTACCCATAGCCAATCACGCACGTTGAGACCATTGCCGTACAGAGGCACTAGGATATGAGACAAACAACGCCGGATGATCGTTGGAATGAGCTTTTCATCATGTTGCCAGTGTCCATAGTTGTTTGAACAATTGGACAAGGTCACGTTCATCCCATAAGTTTTGGCGTAAGAACGAGCCATCAAATCGGATGCTGCTTTACTTGCCGAATAAGGGCTGTTGGGAGCATAAGCACTATTTTCGTCAAAAAAACCGATCTCCCCCAATGTGCCGAAAACCTCATCAGTCGAAACATGATGAAAGCGCGACGACGCTAACCGTCCCGTACGCTGCCAATACCGGAGAGCTGCATCCAACATCACAGTCGTACCGTGAATATTGGTGAACACAAAACGCATCGGATCAGCAATGGAATTGTCGACATGACTTTCTGCAGCAAAATGAATTACACCGGTAACGTCATACTCCTCCATCAAATCTCTGACAGCTGATTCATCGCAAACATCACCGTGGATTGGAATAACATTCGACAATTTAGCTTGTCGAGGAAAAGCTTCTTTATTCGCAGCATAGGTCAGCGCATCCAGATCAATCAAACGATATGCTGGATATTTTTGAGCGAAATACTCTACAAAATTCGTACCTATAAAACCAGCACCGCCGGTGATCAAAATAGTTTCCATAACAATTAAGACTTAATTCGGCCACACTGCACACAAGCCTCAGTAAGAGCGTCTTGCCATGAACGGGGCTTAATTTGCCAAGCTTGAAGACTTTGCAAAGACAACACACTGTAGTGTGGACGCCGTGCTTTCGTCGGATACTGGACTGCCAGGACTGCCTTAAGTTTACAGGTCGTTCCTATCCTTTCCTGAATAGCTGAGGCAAAGCCATGCCAAGAGGTCTCACCGGTATTTGTAAAGTGCAGCACCTGCATGGATCGCAAATGTGCGCCTTGCAGGTAAAGCTCTACGACAGCATCTGCCAAATCTTCTGCCAAGGTTGGAGCACTGAACTGGTCACTAACTACACCGAGCGACTGTCTTTCGGAAAGCAATTGCAGCATTGTTCGAAAAAAACTCCTCGTTCCTGCAATCGGCGAATACAAGCGAGAAGTACGAATAATGCAGCCACAAGCCTTTGAAGTCAGAAGTGCGGCTTCCCCCATTTGTTTACTGCACCCATAAACTGACAATGGTGCTGTTTGACTGTCAACTTCATACGGCTGCCTTGCCCTGCCGTCAAACACATAATCAGTAGAGATATGCATGATAGGAATGCCTGTATCCGTTAGAAATTTTGGCGCGGCTGCATTAACCGCAATGGCATCCCTGGAGTGATCTTCGGCATCGTCAACAGCCGTATATGCAGCACAGTTAATAATGCAGTCAAAAACATCAGGCCAGAGATTCTGAACGACAGCATCCTGATCCGCAATATTGAGCTCATGCCGATCAAACCCCAGTCCCGGTATTCCCCTTCTCCTAAGAGCTGCCAGCACAGTTCTGCCCAATTGACCGCCGGCACCTGTTACGGCAATCACCTCATGCACCCTTTAGTGAAATGAAATGCTGGATTTTGACAATAAGCTTCAAATGAGGCTGCCTTTAAATCTTTATTCGAACGGATGTATTGCTCTGAGGGGATATGCCAATCAATACCCAGTTGAGGATCATCTGCATCGATACTGCCTTCCGATTCTGGAGCATAAAAAGCGCTGCATTTATATGACACGACTGCGTATTTGGAAAGAACCGAAAATCCATGTGCAAAACCTTTAGGGATATATATTTGTCTGTGATTTTCGGCTGAAAGTTGACAGCAAACGACTTGACCGAACATCGGGGATCCCATCCGAATATCAACTGCGACATCAAGGATGTCACCACACAGTACGCGGATCAGTTTTGCTTGAGCGTGGATTCCTCTTTGGAAATGCAAGCCTCGAACAACGCCGTAAGAAGATGCCGATTCATTGGCCTGCACAAACTTATCAGAGATACCGATCTTTGCGAAACTCTGTTGATTGTATGTTTCACAGAAATAACCACGATCATCTCTGAAAAATTGGGGTTCAATCAAAATGACATCTGGATGTCCAGTAGAGAGCTGTCGCATAGAACTTTATTTAACGAGACGCTTGATAAGACTCGAAGTATCAAGACGGCCACCGCCCATCTGCTGCACTTCTTGGTAGTAACTGTCAACCATTTTCGCGATATCAAGCTTGGAACCATTTCGTTCGGCTTCTGCCAACGCAATCCCCAGGTCTTTACGCATCCAATCCACAGCAAATCCAAAATCGAATTTACCTTCGACCATCGTGGCTCCCCGATTGATCATCTGCCAAGAGGATGCTGCGCCGCCGGAGAGCGCCTTGATGAGTTTCGGCATGTCTAGTCCTGCATGCATGCCGAATGCCAACCCCTCTGCCAGTCCCTGCACACACCCCGCTATGCAGATTTGGTTCACCATCTTTGCAAGCTGACCAGAACCCACAGCACCAAAATGCGTAATTTGAGAAGCATAAGTACGCATCACCGGTTCAGCTGCCGAGACATCCGTATTCGTACCGCCGCAAAGTACGGTTAAGCAGCCATTCTCTGCACCTGATTGCCCGCCGGACACAGGAGCATCCACCCACCCGATCTGACGTTCAGCGGCTTTTTGGGAGAGCTCTCTCTCCACCACGGCGCTTGCCGTAGTATGGTCTACAAACACACTGCCGGGATCCATACCTGCCAGAGCCCCATTTTCACCCAACACAACGCTTCTCAGATCATCGTCATTGCCGACACAGGCAAATACAAATTGGGCTCCACATGCCGCTTCTCGGGGAGTTGAAGCAGCCCGACCGCCAAACTCGGCGACCCATTTAGTTGCTTTAGCAGCAGTACGGTTGTAGACACATACATCTAACCCGGCTCGAGCCAGGTGCCCCGCCATGGGATACCCCATGACACCCAGACCTAAAAATGCAACCTTTATGGACGGCATTTGCGGATAGTTTTTCTGCTGCATTACATACACCTATAAAAAACAGCGAGACACCTCACATATCAAGAGATGCCCCGCCACCAATCATTAATCAGCGGATACCGGTAGCGGCATAGGCATCTTCAGCAGTCTTTACCACTTTCCGAGCAAGGGCTGCCGTTGGGTCGACGACAATGACTCGACTGCCGGCAACTTCAAAATCGTCGGATTCATCAAGAATCAACGGCAGTTCGGTGCAGCCCAGAATGAGACAGTTGCAGCCATGAGTCTTTACCAGATATTCAGCGGCTGAAATCAGATCCTCTCGGCAAATGCCGTTCGTGTACCCAGCTTTAGCTCCCTGAGGTCCGTATATCGCTGCCATAACACGCTTCTGATGCAAATCATCAGGCACAAACATCGGTAAACCCATGGCTTTGGCTTTATCGCCATAAATACCTGTCTGCACGGTTCCCGTTGTTGCCAGCAATCCAATTTTGGCGCGCGTGCCTAGTTTGTTTTGGATTTCATCCAAAGCCGCCTGCTGCATATTGATAAACGGAATCTTGATGAAGCGTTCAAGATATGGCAGGAATGCATGAGCGGTGTTGCAGGGCACGATCAATGTGCTGCAGCCATCGGCTTCCAGACGCTGTGCGCAATGAAAAAGCGCAAGCGTCGGGTCTTCACCGCCATTCAAGAGACAAGCCGTGCGATCCGGAATCTGAGGGTTCTGTTCGACAACCAGCTTGATGTGCTCCTGATCTGTCTTGGCAGGTGTTGCCTTCACAATTTTGTCGTAAAGATCCACTGTTGCAGCCGGCCCTAATCCCCCAATCAGTCCGACCTTAAAGGGCTTGGGCCGACGAGCGGGAGTTGAAGCAACTGCCATTTCAGCCGCATCAGAAAGGAGGTCTTCTACGGGCAGACCTTCAGCTCGAAGTTCTTCGACAAAACGAGCCATCTGCGAGCAATTAGGAATCAGCACCTCCGCGCCTTGCGCCATGAGTTCATGACCGGCCTTGACGAGGTAGGCTTTAAATGCCGGCGTCAAACCATTGCGGCGCAATCCCTCGCACGGATTTTGGATCTTGGCAAATTCTGCCTTCATCTCCTCGTCGGGAGAAACCCATTTGACCGCCGGACCAAAATGCTCTGCGAAGAATTCCTGCGGCACAGCAGTCCCAAGACAAGCCATTGTCTGAATGGTGCCGCTTTTCACTTTGTCAACCAATTTTGCCAGCAGCGAAACAATCGGCATTTCCAACTCTTTTCTCAACTCATCAAGAAAAGGTTCGCTCTTAATGTCAGCCAGCACCGCGGCTTCACAGCCTTGACGCTGAAGATGTTCAAGCGCAATCAGAGCCGTTATCTTGCGGTCTGCAAGCGCTATACGCGGTGTAGGAGCATCGAGCGGAAGCTCTACATTGCTTTCCACCACTTCGACCGGCAGTTTGGCGCCGACACCGATCAGACAAGACTTCATCTTCAAAGCCGGCAGCGGATTCAGCCCCGAAGTCAAACCAATTTTTTTTCTGCCCATCATTCTTCTCCTTTCGCGCAGCAGTACGACGAACCTCGATTCGTCGTACTGCGCATGAACTCAATTGGTACGGAAACGACTTATTTCGTACTCAATCGCTCAGACGGTTCCCAAGTGTTTCACCCCAATCGTAAAGCGCTTCGAGCACTTGTTGATGTCCTTCATCATCATAGAGTCCGCTTGCTTGCGCCTCATCGATCTGATCAAAATATTCGGAAAGTTGAAGCATCCCGTCTCGTCCTGACATGACCCGATCTGCACAGAACTGCCTCCACCGTTCAGTCTCTTCGACTGAGAGCATTTCAGGCCAGTTCCGTGCGCGGAAGCGGAAGAGCATTTCAGCAAACTTCTGGTCGTCAAAACGAAATTTTGGAGCTTCCGCAGCGAGACGCTCGGGCGTCATGCTGCGGATCTGAACAAATCGCGCCTTATCTCCACTGCTCGCAAATCCAGAATAAAGAGATTGATCAGGATCCACGCTTGGCACTGCAGCATCGTTAGAGCGCCGTTCTGCAGCCAGTTCCGCAAAAATGGTCTGTACCGCCGGCGCTACAGTCTTCAGTTTTTGAAGATTAGCGGCAACAACGTCCAGATCAATGCCGTATTTCTGTGCCCGTTCCCGAGAGAGCACTTTGAGATTTGCACAAACAAACGGTGAAGCATTCGCCTTCAATCGCCGGATCGGCAGCCGCTCAATACCCTGCGCTCGCTCCTTTATCGAAGGGAAGAGCCGCTGCTTGATTTCTTCATAAGAGAGCGATTGCAACACTGTCGGATCAAAAGAAAGATCCCACATCCAACAATCGTGCTTCTCTTGAAAGAAGCAAGCTACGATCCCCGTACATCCCCGAGCGATACCAAACTTAGGCGTAACCCAGACCACAGGTTTCATATCCGATACTGCTGCTGCCACTTTGGCTGTCGTCCGATTTTCGAAAGCCCAACGCCATAACTTAGGCTCCCTCTCCGCCAAAAGTTTCGCCAGTCCAATTGTGGCTTCGACGTCAGAAAGCGCATCATGTGCGTGACCATGTTCAATCCCGTTGGCCTTTGTCAAAAACTCCAGCTTGAAGCACACGCCTTTACGACCTTCGGCCTTCGGGTACTTTATTGGATCGATATCTTCCCAACGAGGCCACTTGATGGTGTCTCCGCGAAGCGCCCATGCAGCACAGACAACAGGAAATAGATCCCATCGGGAACATCCTTTTGCCCAACTATGAGTGTACGGGTCAAGAAAATTGCGCCAGAAGAGGAAGCGATTGACTTCGTCATCAAACCCCAATGTGTTGTAGCCAATGCTGACGGTTCCAGGAGTATTGAGCCGCTCCCAGATCAAATCTGCAAATTCACTTTCGCAAACGCCTTTTTCTGCACAGCATTGCGGCGTAATGCCGGTCAACAGACAGCTTTCAGGATTAGGCAACTGATCTTCCGTTGGGCGACAGTAGAAAATTTCACCGGTATCACCCGAAAAGGGCGAAAAATCGAGTCTTGTGCGTCGCCCGGCGAATTGCGCCGGTCTGTCCTTGCGCGGATCGACGCCAAAAGTTTCATAGTCATACCAATAAAAGGTTGGCTCAACAGATTGGGTGCCCATCGAAGATTGAGTCATGATGCTGTCCTTCTTATTTTTAAGCGATGATGACATCCCATTGCTCCTGCGTATAAACGGATTCCACCTCCAGCAGGATGGGGCGTTCGATCGCCTGCTGCAACAGCTCGAGCGCCTGTGATTCTTCTTCTAGCAGTAAGTCAATGACGGTTTGGCTTGCCAAAATACGAAATTCCTTCATTTCCTTATAGAGTTTCGCTAAGCGCGTAATTTCGCGCAGAATGTCATAACAAACCGTTCTCGCTGTCTTAATCTCTCCGCGACCTCCGCAAACAGGACAAGTTTCGCAGAGGGTATGCGCAAGAGATTCACGTGTGCGCTTCCTCGTCATTGCAACGAGACCGAGTTCATTGAAGCCGCTCACTGTCATCTTGGTGCGATCGAGTGAAACAGCTCGACGTAATTCGCTCAGCACCGCTTCGCGGTGTTCGTCTTTAGCCATGTCAATAAAGTCGACAATGATGATGCCGCCGAGATTGCGTAAACGAAGCTGACGAGCAATAACCTGAGCAGCCTCCAAGTTAGTTTTGAAAACGGTATCGCTGAAGTCTCGTTTTCCAACGTAAGCGCCTGTATTGACATCGATCGTCGACATTGCTTCTGTCTGATCGAACACAAGGTATCCGCCGCTCTTCAACTCAACTCGGCGCCCAAGTGCAAGTTCAATTTCTTCATCAATGTCAAACTGTTCGAAAAGCGGTCGCTCTCCCTCATAATGATGGAGTTTGTCAACCGCTGCTGGCACGAAATGCTTGGCAAACTCTAATAAGGCTTCATATTCAGCCTCATCATCAACCTCAATGACAGCTGTCCCTTCATGCACCATATCGCGCAGCGTTCTTTGAGCTAACGTCAAATCTTGGTACAGCAATGTCGGCTTCTTGACTTCCTGCGCCCGATGACGAATGCCATCCCACAACCGAGTCAGATAAGCCATGTCAGAAAGGAATTCCCGTTCTGTCGCCCCTTCTTCAGCGCACGTCCGAACGATATAACCGCCCTTTTCATCCTTTTGCCGAACAGTCGTTGCTAGAGTCCTGAGTTCTTCACGCAGAGCCGCATCCTCAATACGCTGCGAAACTCCAATATGAGAATCGTTGGGGAGATAGACAAGCTTACGACCAGCAAGTGAAATCGTTGTTGTCAGCCGTGCGCCTTTGGTACCGATCGGATCCTTTGCCACCTGAACCATCAAGCGCTGTCCTTCATGCAGAAGAGACTCTATCGGCTTGAATGTTCCAGTGTCCGTTCTGGCTCCTTCAATCTCTGCAATGTGCAGAAATGCCGTACGCTCCAGACCAACATCCAGAAATGCACTTTGCATTCCCGGCAGAACGCGAACAACCTGTCCCCAGTAAACGTTTCCGACTAACCCGCGAGCGCAGGCACGTTCAATAAAGAGGTCCTGAAGAAGGCCGTCATCTAAAATAGCGACACGCGTTTCTTCTCTAGAAGTATTGATAAGTATCTGTTCCACAGGACGATGCTCAACTTGCCGTTTGAATAGTGTGCACATTGTAAAGGGCTAATCGTTAGGCAAGTTCTTGCCCCATTCATCTTACGTTCATGAAATTTCTCATCGTTTCCCTTCGCTATCTTGGTGACTGCCTCTTGGCTGCCGCTTTGGCACCAGCACTAAAAGCCCGCTTCCCCGATGCCCAAATCGACATGCTCACCTTTAAAGACAACGCTCCCATTCTGGAAGGAATTCAGGATATTAGTCATGTAATAGGTGTTGAACATCACCCCAATAAGTTTGTACAAGCCTGCAGCCACCTTGCATCTTGGAACAAATACGACTGGGCATTAATTACTATGAATAGTACTCGCACAGTTCTATATGGTTACTTTGCAGCAAAGCATCAAGTGATGGTGCGTCCGCATCCATCTCTAGAGGAACTTTGGAAACGAATTCTGATTACAGATCAAATAGATTTTGTCGGCGGCCAAATCCTTGAACGCACTCAACCTCTTCTCGGACCATTTTTCAATGGGAACAGCCCCTCAACTCTGTCCTATTCATCCTGATCGGGAATTATCGACCGACCTTCAAGCACAGTTACATATGCTTGGGTCATACGTCGTATGCCAATGTAATTCTCGATACCAAGACAAAAATTGGGGCATAGAAAAGTGGATCGAACTAGCACAGCTGCTTATGACAGCCGGATATGGTATTTGTTTCACTGGAGGACCAGGAGATGTTGACTATCTCCTCAAAATTACTGAAGCACTTCCTCCCCAAAAAACCTTCATTGCGGCGGGTCATGCCAGTTTTGGACAGACCTCGCGAATCATCATGGGGGCAGTCGCCTATATTGGCGTTGATACCGCAACCTCTCATATTGCTGCAGCTACGGGCATACCCTGTGTCTGTCTTTATGGCCCAACGCCTGTCGACACATGGGGTCCAGCGCCTAAATGCGGCCAATCAACACCTTATTCCAACGATTTAGATATTCAAACAGTAGGCAACGTCACCGTTGTGCGACGTGATAACACAGATATCCCTTGCTCAGGCTGCGCTCGCCATCTCTGCGCTCACTACAACCCGCCTCAACTATCACGTTGCATGCAGAGTATTTCTGTAGAAAAAGTTTGGAATGCACTCTGCTGTCATACACCGATAGACCCTACATTGCTTTAATCTCAGTGCGATGAAATACTCGCACTGAAGCAAAAACACCTGCCAAAAGAAGCACCATACCGACACTCATTAATGTTGTAGGCAAAGCCTGTCGCATAACGTGTGCATAGATCACTGCGAAGATTGTTTCGAAAATAATCATTTGACCGCCCAATGCGGGTGTCAATCTACGACTCATATCATTCCAAAAACAAATGGCAAGCCAGGAGCATACGATCCCCAAAAATAATACGCCAATAAAAAAATGTGTCGGTGTAGGCTCCCAGAGTGAAGTTGAGGACTCCGTCATTGCGGCATAAACTGCCAAACCGATGGCTGCTGTCGGCAGTGTTGCAGCACCTTGAGCTGCCGTCCAAAACATTGGAGAAATTTTCGGATGCGCAATTAACCAGTTCGCATTGCTGATTGGATACCACGTCCAAACCAACAAACTTAAAAATGCATAGAACACCCCTAGCCAGAATCCTGCAGGGGGCTCATTGGAATTTGCAAGGAAGTAGCTGAACTCTGTCCAGTTGAGGCAAATCATACCGGCAGCCACCAAACTGAGCGGAAAAACGAGACTGCTCCAGGGTACTCCTGCCCCACACCGCCTTGCTGAAGAATTTGCCACAATGGCCACACTAATTGGGATGACCGCGGTAAAAGCACCAGCAATCGGCGCGCCAGCCAATTGAACTGCAGAGGCCAAAAGCCAGTAGAAAAAAAAATTTCCCACCACGCCTAAGGCAGTAGCGCTAATCCAATCTTTCTTAGAAACTTGAGACAGATACTTTCCGTTAAAAAACAGCAGTACTGCCGAAAAAAGACCAAAAATCGTGTATCTGGCCAGCGCTATCAGCATCGGGTCATATGTCGAGAGCCACAGCGGGATGATGTAGACAAGCCCCCACAGAGCACAAGCGATGATGCCGAAAATGATCCCGATGAACATGAAGCAGACTCAGTTCTCTTTCGAAAACTGAAGAGTATAAAGATGGTTGTACAACCCGCCTTTGGCAAGCAACTCTTCATGCGTACCAATTTCGGCGATACCGCCATCCTTCATCACAATAATGCGGTCAGCATTGATGATGGTTGACAAGCGATGTGCAACAACAAATGATGTACGTCCCTTAAGGAGCGTATCCAGCGACTTCTGAATGTGCTTTTCACTTTCCGTGTCCAAAGCACTTGTTGCCTCATCCAAAAGTAAGATGGGGGCGTTCTTAAGAAACGCTCTCGCAATAGAAACACGCTGCCGCTGCCCACCAGACAAATGGTTGCCATTGGGTCCTGCTGGAGAGTCCAACCCTTCCGGCAGTGTTTTGATGAAGTCTGTCAATGCTGCAGCCTCTGCTGCAGCTTCAATTTGCTCCCGAGTCACCTTGTCACGACAGCCATAAGCAATATTGTTGGCTATTGTGTCATCAAAAATTGTTACGTCTTGACTCACAAGGCCTATTTGCTTACGCAAACTCTTGAGAGTGAGCTCACTCTGCGCGATGCCGTCGAAGTAGATCTCACCTTCAGTAGGAACCCAGAAGCGAGGAATCAAATTGATGAGGGTCGATTTACCTGCTCCGGACGATCCGACTAACGCAATCATCTCCCCAGGCTTCACTGATAGTGAGAAATGGCTAATCGTCTGCTTATCCTCGTTAGGATAAGCAAAACTTACATCGCGGAATTCTACGGCACCACTATAGTTTTCTAGAGTCTTTGTACCGGCATCTTTTTCCGGCAGTTCATCAATCACGCGAAATAAGCTTTCTGCAGCTGCAGTCATTGCTGCCGTTGTACCGTTGACGCTAGAGAGTTTTCGAATGGGCGGCAGCAACAGAAGCATTGCCGCTAAAAATGTTGTGAACTCCCCAACAGTTAGCAGTCCCATATTGGCCTGCATCAGGGCGAAAACAATAACAATCGATACCCCTGCCATCGAGGTGAACTGAGTGAGCGGTGTTCCTGCAGAGTAAACCTTTTGCGCTTTCAAGGTAAGTGAACGCAGTTTTTCATTGACATCACGAAAGCGCGCGATCTCATAGTCATAGCCATCATAGACTTTAACCACTCGCTCACCGCTGTAGCTTTCCTGAATTGTGCCGATCAGCTCCCCAAATGTTTGTTGAGTCTGCGTTGTCAAGCGCTTGATATGTCGGTTCACCCATTTGAGAATTAAGGCAATAACTGGACCAACGATGAAGGTCACTAATGTAAGCAGCCAGTTATGCCAAAAAAGCACCCCAAGAAGGCAGACGATTTGAATGGAATCACGAATGATGATAGTGAGTACACCTGCTGCATTGGTCAGAGCTGTGGAAGCTTCATTGATGAACTTAGCCTGCACTTCTGCGCAGCGATACTTCATAAAGAGATCATCTCCCCAATGAAGAATCCGCTCGAACATCAGTGTTCGTAGTTCAAGCATCACCCCCTGAGCAACTCGTACTAAAAGGAATTGACTTAGGTATTGGCTACCACCGTGTAATACCGAAATACCTAGTAGAGCGACAGGAGCAAGATAAACAACAACCGCATCCTGTTGGTAGAAAGCCATGTCTGTCAGCTTGCCAAGCACCAAAGCAATCAAAGAAGACGCTCCACCGCCCGCAATCATGGCCAACGCAGCCCCTATGATGTACTTTTTATAGGGTGGAAGATATCGGAACAATCTGAGCAATTGCGGATTGCCTAATATGGGAATGTACTTAAAGTTCACTTTCAATACGGCAGGATCAAGACTAATGCGCCATGATACTAGGAAAAGAGTTAATTAACAGCTATCTTTTAATTTTCCAACACTCATGATTTAAAATGTCCAGTCAAGCATCGTTTACATCCCGTCATCAGACACCAGCAATCGGTATCGCATGCCACTCACTCAGACTTGATGGGGGTATGGGAAGGTATTCTCTTGGCTTAGTTAAAGGTCTTAATGAACTAAATATTGAACCAGTAGTTTTTACTAAGAAGATAGATGAGAACGCAACAGCTAATTTAAGATTTAAATTAGAATTAATAAACTGTCGATGGCTGCCAACGAAACTTCGCGACTACTTCTATAATTACCGAGTAGAAAAAATATCTAAAAAATATAATTTAGATGGAATTATTTCGTGCAACAGATATCCTAGAGCCAGCATTTGCATCTGTGGCGGAACGCATAAGGGGTATCTAAATGCCATAAAAAGAAGACCGTCTTTTTTTGATAAAAAAATGATCAGTCTCGAAGAAACATTTTACCAAAGAGGTAAATTAATTGTTGCTCACTCCAACGGAATGGCTGACGAAGTTCACAATCTTTATAATATACCCACATCTAAAATAACTACAATTTACGCACCATTCGACACATCAAAATTCAATAATTCACCCGCAAACCAATCGGACCGCTTAAATTTCTTCCATCTCAACGGGATTCCAGAAAAGAATACTATATTTTTAATTCCATCAGCCGGCAATCATTATGTTAAAGGTTTAGATTTTCTCGTAAAATTTTTCAACCAAACTGACTTGCCTATATCATTAATAGTAGCCGGACGACCAATAAAGGCTTCTAGAAACGTTTTCTATATAGGTTTTCGGCATGACATGGAAGTGATTTATAAATTTGTAGATTATCTCATTTTATCATCTCGATACGAAGCTTTCGGGATGGTTGCTATTGAGAGTATATTAAGTGGCACTCCTGTTATCCTATCAAAAAATATATTTTCCAATGAAATAATCCACCCTGAAGCCAAAATATTATTTGATGGATTGAACGAAGGATCTCTTGAAACAGCTATTACTTCGGCCATTCAGCATAAACACAAACTTAACAATCCATTGCAATATATTTTATCTCCGGATACCGAAGAAGAACATGTAACTAAAATTCTTCAAGCAGCTCACCTCTTTTAATTCTCGTCTAACATCGCGATGAATAATTTCTATATCACCTGTCGCATCCCTAATCATGTCGGCGATTGTTGCATGGCTTTGCCGGGGCTACGACTTCTCGAGGCAAGTGGCCTTACCCCTGTATTGACAGGCAAACGCTGGGCCGAAGATCTTCTTGCCGGCACAGGCTGGCGATTTGAACCTATTGAAGGTCATGTCACAGAAGACCTTGATCGCATACGCAATATTGCACGTCGTTGGGGAGGACATCCCAAAGGGCTCCTCTTCCCCAACTCATTTAGTTCTGCTCTTCTTTATCGTATCGGGGGGATTCGCAGTGCGGGATTTCCCACAGATTTTCGCCGTATTCTGTTAGATAAGGTTGTACCCGAACCTAACACGATGATGCATGAAGTTGAACGGTTCTTCAGGCTTGCTCATGAAGCACTTGAAGCTTGGGATATTAAACCAGCCTGGGATAAGGTACCGCCAAGCCTTGGTCTCAAACCACTCAAACGTCATGAAGCTGGGGCTAGAAATGTGATAGCGCAGTGCGGCATTCCAGCCAACTATGCCCTTCTTGCACCAATCGCTCGAGGGCTGCACCATGGGAAAGAGAAGCACTGGAAACACTTCAACGAGCTTTGTAGGCCGCTTCGTGACATGGGAATAGAACCAGTTGTTTTCCCTGCCGCTCGAGAGGTCGAATTGGCGAAAGCCGCCTGCCCAGACGCCAAAATTTGCCCTCCGACATCTCTCGGCACTATTGCTGCGCTTGCCAAACATGCACGTGTAGTCGTTGCCAACGATTCCGGCATGAGCCATGTAGCTGCAGCGGTTGGCGCCAATCAGATTACATTGATCGGCGTTACAAACCCAGTTCGCACACGTCCGTGGAACCCTAGGGCTATTGTCCTGGGCAGCGAAAATGGATGGCCGACTGTGGATGAAGTTTTAGGCGCAATGAAGAAAATCGTGAATGCGTCATGAAAGCCAGCATCATTTTGTCTACTTACAATCGCCCTCAAGCATTGCTGACAGTGCTTGAAGCATTGAAGCTGCAGACAATTCAAGACTTTGAAGTTTGCATTGCTGATGACGGGAGCACAAAAGATACTCAACAAATCATTGAGAATTTCCAGCAAAATTCTGCCTTTCCAATACTGCATGCCTGGCAAGATGACCGAGGATTTCGTGCGGCATCTGCTCGCAACAATGCCGTCCGGATGAGTTCTGGTGATTACCTTTTATTCCTTGATGGGGACTGCATTCCCCGTCCGAACTGGATTCAGCAACATCTGACACTTTCAGAAAAACATGCATTTGTTGCGGGCAATCGAGTTTTGTTGGATGAAACACTCAGTCATGCAATTGAAACACACAGAATCCCTTTTACAGATCTATTCGGTTTAAACGTTTTAAGACATAAAGAACACATCAATCGCCTTATACCGCTTCTTAAAATCCCATTGGGATCAATGCGCAAACTTAAACCAACATCATGGGCAAAAGTTCGAACTTGCAACTTAGGGATTTGGCGGCAGGATTTTTTAGCTGTCAATGGATTCGATGAAGCCTATGAAGGTTGGGGATTTGAAGACTCCGACCTAGCGATCCGTTTGATCAATCTTAGGATGCAGCGCAAACTTGGTCTTTTCGCAACGACTGTTTTTCATCTGTATCACCGTGAAAATGATCGACATTTAGCAGGCATCAATCGTCAACGTCTCGAGCAACGGCTTCAAAATAAAATCACTCTTCCTGAGAAAGGTTTGCTTTAACCATTTCCTCGGCAAGTACTTTCGTTTTCTGCGTGATGAGGAGTCCGCCCAACATGCGGGCAATCTCTTCCACACGCTGGGTTGGATTGAGTTCTCTCAAATAGCTCACGGTCTCAATACCGTCGGAAACCTTCTCTACTTTGAGATGATGGTCGCCGCAAGCAGCTACTTGCGGCAAATGCGTCACGCAAAGTACTTGCCTCGTCTGCCCAAGCTGTTTCATCATTCGGCCAACCACTTCACCTGTAGCACCACCTACGCCACTGTCGACTTCGTCAAAGATAAGCGTCGGGACACTTGTATTACGGCTGGTCAACGTAAAAATCGCCAGACCAATGCGAGACAACTCCCCTCCGGACGCCACTTTAGCCAAGGGACTAACATCAACGCCAGGGTGACCTGCCATTAAGAATTCACACTTTTCAACGCCGACTTCACTGCGCGGAATGGGGACAAGTTTTACTTCAAATCGTCCGCCCTTCATAGACAGCGTTTGCATTTCATTCGTAACCGCCTTGGCGAAACGTGCGGCCGCTTCTCGACGAACTTTTGAGAGCCTTTCCGCTGCGGCATCATAGATTGCTCTTGCCTCAGCTTCTTCAGCCCTCAAAGCATCCAGATTTTCGTCGTTCTGCAGCTCCTCCAAACGACGCTTATTTTCTGCCTCAAAGGCATAAAGCACTTCCGGCTCAGTGCGATACTTTCGTGCCATCGTAAAGTATTTGGATACGCGTCGATCTACTTTCTCAAAACGATTGGAATCCGCTTCTGTCTTATCCAGAATCCGCTCAAGATCGTGTGCCGCATCATCGATCAGCTCTGCTGCCGTAGTCAGAGTTTCACTGACACCTTTGAGACGTTCGTCGTAATTAGACAAATCATCAACACGAGATTGCGCACGTGAAACCAAATCAGACGCCGAATCCTCACCTTGGGTAAGCCAATCAACAGACGCAGTGAGACCTTCAATAATAGAAACGCCGTGGGAAAGTCGAGTATGTTCTTCGTTAAGCGACTCCCACTCTCCCTTTTTAGGCGCCAACGCGGAGAGATCCTCAAGCAGCCAGGTGAGCTGCTCGATTTTGGCGGTACGAACCTCTGCACTAGAGCTCGCTTCTTCAAGGCGTTTGGCCTCGGCGTTCCAAGTCGCGAAAGCTTTTTTAACCGCCTCAAGCTGAGCTGTGTTTTCTGCATAAGCGTCAAGCAGCTTCAATTGATTCTGCGTCTTTAAAAGAAGCTGATGCGCATGCTGCCCTTGTATATCAACTAAAGTGTCGCCAAGCTCCTTCAGCTGCGAGAGCGTCACCGTAATGCCATTGATCCAGGCACGTGAGCGTCCGTTTTTATCGATGCTGCGGCGTACAAGCACTGTTGACGCGCTGGAATCCTGCAAATCATTGATTTCAAGCCACCGAAGAGCCTCTTCCGAAGGCATGAATTCAGCAATGATATTGGCTCGTTCAGCGCCCTTACGAACCATATCGGCATCAGCTCGGGCTCCGCGAATCAATTGAATTGCATCAATCAAAATGGATTTGCCGGCACCGGTTTCACCGGTCAAAACCGTGAAGCCCGTAGAGAGATCAAGCGCAAGCTGATCAACGATGACGAAGTCTTTAAGGTTGAGCGTTGTAAGCATCGTAAGAGCTTCCTTCAGCCACTGATCTGCTCGTGGTGCTTCACACTGGTGGGTGAATAGTTCCACTTTAATTTTCGGCGGAGCAAGTCGTAATAGTCGTAACTGAGCGGATGAAGAATCTCCATCACACGTTCCGAGCCCTGAATGCGAAGCATGTCACCCGGTTCGACGTCACAGAATTCCTGCATATCGAAATACGCTGTTGCATCACGGGCGTTTACGAGTTCAATTTCAATGCACTTTGAGGACGGCAAAACGATGGGACGATTGGAAAGCGTATGCGGAGCAACCGGCACCAAAACAACGGCATCCATTGAAGGATGCAAAATGGGACCGCCGGCAGCGAGTGCATAGGCGGTTGACCCCGTGGCGGTCGAACAGACAACACCGTCTGCCGACTGAGCACTCATCTGCTTCCCATCGACATAGATGATGAAGTCAACCATGCCTCCGGCACGGCCATGGCTGAAGCCAATATCATTCACTGCAACATTGCGAAAGATTTCTCGCCCATTGCGAAACACCACGCCTTCGAGCAGGTGCCGTTGGTCTGCTGAACATTCCCCGGCCAGCATGGCAGGCAGCACCCTGTCCATATCGTCAAGCACAACGTCTGTGATGAAGCCTAGACGACCGGCATTTACACCAATCAACGGACAATGAGAATCCGCAATCTGCCGAGCGACACCAAGCAATGTTCCGTCACCACCCAGTACCACGGCCACGTCGCTGCGACGTCCCAACTCAGGGCGAGGGAAGCCTCCATCAGGATTACCGAGAGCTTGAGCCGCGCGTTCCTCTAAAAGGACCTGGCATCCCGCACGACGGAGCACACTCACCAAATGTTCAAGGGGTTCACTGAGATTTTCAGTTGGTTTGACGAATACGCCGACGGTTTTCATAGCTGATATCCAGAGGCTCAAAGTTCACCAGAATAGTATTTCAGAAAATAGTATTTGACGTATTTATTCATTGTGTAGAAAGCGTGATTGATACTGAAGATGAAACCCGCGCGACCGTCAAGCACACCGCCATTGATGAAATAGACCTTGAGAAAAGCCCATATTGGGCGAAGCATGATGTCCTTCACGAAGGAAACGTTCCGCCCCTCTTCAAGATACTTTTCTGCCGAAAGTTCGGTGTACGTATTGAACTTATTGAAATAAAGCTTCCAACTCCGGTAGGGGTAGTGCGTGAGACCTGTACCGCTGAGGCGTTTTTTCTCACAATTCACACGAATTTCTTCATGTACACGTCCGTATACCTTGACTGCCATCTTAGGCACCATGCGGCAAACCCAATCGGGTCGAAGAATCCCATGTGTAGCATGAATATGCCGAAAGGCGTTGTGCCTCTGCACGAAGTATGCACATCTCGATCCGGACGCCGCTTCCTGCAGCTCTTTAGCCAGATCCGGGGTTACGCGCTCATCTGCATCAATCAAAAAAATCCATGGACCTGCGGCCTGCTCAATACCAAAATTTTTCTGCGCCGCCCAGTCCCCGCTGAGACTTCGAGAGAATACCTTCGCCCCAAGTCGTCGGGCCGTTTCCACTGTACCGTCAGAGCTGCCGTCGTCCACGACGATCCACTCGTCGGCGAAACTGCAGCTTTTAAGACACGCTTCAATGTTATGCACCTCATTGCGCGTCAGGAGCACAATAGAAATTCGCTTAGCGTTTTTCTCGTTATCTTCGACCACGTTGTGCCCTCATACAGTGTATTAAGTGTGTATTCAAAGAAAAAGCTCCGTGGCCTGATGTCGCCAGACGGAGCCCTGTCTTTAGTTTAAAGGCTGATTAGTCTTCTTCAACGTCAGCTACGGCCACGGCGTGGAAGCCCGCATCAACGTAGCAGATGTTGCCGGTAATGCCGCTCGCCAGATCAGAGAGCAGGAAAGCAGCAGTATTGCCCACTTCCTGAATGGTCACCGTACGGCCGAGCGGCGCATTCTTTTCCATCACACGCAAAAGCTTGCTAAAGCCCTTGATGCCGGATGCAGCGAGCGTCTTGATCGGGCCGGCGGAAATGGCATTGGCGCGAATGCCTTCACGGCCGAGTGACTGAGCCAGATAGCGCGTTGACGCGTCAAGCGCTGCCTTGGCCAAACCCATCGTGTTGTAGTTTGGAACGGCGCGCTCTCCGCCCAGATAAGTCAGCGTAAGGCAAGACGCATTGCGTCCCTTCATCATCGGCAGGAAGGCCTTGGCCAGAGCCGGGTAGGAATACGTTGAAATATCAAGCGCAGTGTGAAAAGCGTCGCGAGAGAAACCTTCAAGGAAATCGCCGGCAATCGACTCTCGAGGAGCGTAGCCGATGGAATGAACGAATCCATCGAGCCCGCCCCACTTTTCCGTGAGCGTTTCAACAACGGCAGCAATCTGATCGTCTTTGGTCACGTCCATCGGAAGCACGATATCGCTGCCAAACTGCGCGGCAAATCCCTTCAGGCGTTCTGCGAAGCGTTCATCGGAATACGTAAAAGCCAGTTCAGCACCTTCACGATGACAAGCTTCGGCGATGCCGTAGGCGATGGAACGGTTGGAGATAACACCCGTGATCAGGAGCTTTTTGCCGGTCAGGAATCCCATGTTGGTCCTCTTTTAATAGGGATGGGAAAAACGCTGTCGTTATGATTGGCAGCGGGGTCTCCCCCATCAATATGAAATTGGAGTGCAGACGGCGTCAGCACTCGTAATGCTGCCCGCCATTTTAAGCGGGCAGTCTACCGCTCGGATAATTTCCCCTTAAATACGCACATCCAAACGGACGAACGGCCAGCAGAGTGAATTAAGGAATGCGCAGTGACTGCCCAATGTTCAGGCGACTTGTCGTAAGCCCGTTAAAACTCATCAGGTCAGCAATAGACACGTTGTGGGCCGCCGCAATGGAAGTGAGCGTATCTCCAGAACGAACGCGGTATCTGCGGGGTTCACTGGCACTTGCTACTTTGGAAGCTGATGCAGGAATCACCAGACGCTGACCAATTGAGAGTCTTGAACTTCTCAATCCATTGGCACTTCTCAGCTTTGCCACGGTTGTACCGTAGCGCTCAGCAATCGACGTAAGCGTATCTCCAGAGACCACGCTATGCACTGTGGTTCTCGGGCTCGCTGCCGTTGCCGGTGCGGGCGGTGCTTTAGGCGCATCGCTCTCCGGAATCTCTAACCGATCGCCCGCCTTCAGAGCATTGGAGGTAAGCCGATTTAAGCGCTTTAGCTTCACAACACTCACGCCGTACCGATTGGCAATCGAAGTAAGGGTGTCCCCTTGTTGAACGACATAAGTTGTCGTTTCTTCCTCGATAGGTTCACCCGACTTTGGAATGCGCAGTCGTTGTCCGGCTCTGATGGTATTGGAGCTCAATCGATTCGTCGTTTTAAGGGATGCCGTCGAAACGCCGTAGCGCTTGGCAATAGTCGCCAGCGAATCACCGCGCTTTACCGCATAAATAACGTGTCCAGAAGAGGATGGTGCCGAAGTTTTAGCCGCAGTACGAATCGGTTCACGCGCGACATTGGGCACCGTGAGCACCAAACGCTGCCCGGAATGCAGACGATCCGAGCGAAGTCGGTTGCCCTGTACGATTGATTTCACCGTAATGTGCCAACGGCGCGCAATGCTCGACAGTGTGTCGCCCGAACGCACACGATAGGTGACACGGCGCCAAGTCGTAAGCGGCGAAAGGCGAAGCTTCGCATCTGCTTCTTCCACAGCGATGTCTGTCTGCTCATCTGCATCCGCGAGAACAAGCAGCGTGGAATTCGGAAGCACTTTGCGGCCGGCAGGGATACCATTCACTTCACGCAAGAACGATTCCGTCATGCCAGAGCGTTCAGCCACAGAAGCCAGTGTATCCCCTGCCTGCAGTCGATAGGTTGTCCACCGTGAAAGCGGCTGTCCAGAATCCATCCAGCTTGCGAGATTGTCGACGAAAAAGTCAAGACGATCTGCCGGCAGAAGCATCACATTGTTGTGCGATGCCACAATGACCGGAAGCTTAAAGCTCGGGTTGAGCTGCCGGAACTCCGCTTCAGACATGCCGGCCAATTCCGCCGCCGTTTTAAGGTCAATATCGCGAGGCTTTGTAATCCGCACAAAAAAGGGCTCGTTGCCAACGTCGGGCAGTTCAATGCCATAACGGCCGGGATCCTTCACGATGCGCTTGATAGCCTCCAGTTTCGGAACGTAGTTGGCCGTCTCTCGAGGCATTTTCAAATGCGCGTAGTCAGTTGCCTTGTGGCTTCGTTTGGCACGCTCAACAGCACGCCGAACACTTCCTTCACCCCAATTGTAGGCAGCGAGCGCCAACTGCCAGTCATTAAACATCCCGTGCAGATATTCAAAGTAGTCGAGTGCTGCACGAGTGCTTTCCAATACATCGTTTCGGTCATCGCGCCAGAGGTTTTGTTCAAGCGCATAATCCGCGCCTGTTGCCGGCATGAACTGCCAAAGGCCAGACGCTTTTGCGCGAGAAAGAGCTTCCGGCTGGAAGGCACTTTCTACAAAAGGCAAAAGTGCGAGCTCCATTGGCAGTCCGCGAGACTCCACCTCTTCGACGATGTTGTAGAGATATTGACTCGCACGCATCGCCATGCGCTGCACATACTCCGGATCCTTGGCGTAATACGTCGTCCACCGATCCACCAAAGGCGAATTCAGTTCCGGAATACCAAAACCTCCGCGAATTCGATCCCAAACGCTGGCGGGCACTGCGGACTCACGCTCCAAAGCCGCTTCCGTTAACGCAGTCTCGACCACAGTCCCTCCAGCAGATGCATTCGTTTGGGCATCCTGAGGAACATCCTCCGCAAAGGAATAAGTCGGATGAACCGCCGCAGTTGCTATGAAAAGCGCGACAGACAATTGAGTAAGGGCAGATCGAAAAGACGACGGGTTCATGAGCGGAGAACTTCCGGAACAGTTAACAGGCGTAAGGCCTGCATAATCCGTTAATCTTAATGCTTGTAATGCCTCGGACTTCCGTCATCCGGGCATTTCTGCCTGCTTCAATCTTCTGCAGCGGGCAAGTTTCCGCAACGAGTTGTTAACTGCACCTATGTTCCAGCGCTTTTTTGGGCGCTCCGAGCGCCCTGACAAGGGCGCGGGAGCTCTGCCTGCACGTCTTACGTTTGACGGGTTCCTGCGCACATCGCCAGGCCGACTGCTCCTTGAATGGGAAGCTGAAGCCTACGATGAATTGACGGTTGATGTCTTCGGCAGCTGCGCGCTGCAGATCGGCATGCCAGAACTCAACACGCTTGCCGAAAATCGTATGCAGTCGAAGTGGCTGATCGAACTGCAGAGTACGGTTTCCGTTTCCGCCGACGTCTTAAGCGGAGATCTCGGCTGCATCGTCGCTGCCCCGGAGCTCTTGCCTATCGCTGATGAGTCGATGGATCTCGTAACGCTTCCGCATGTGCTGGAACTTTCCCCTAACCCTCAGCAGGCACTTCACGAAGCCGTTCGAGTGCTCGAACCTGAAGGCCGGCTTATTCTTACCGCCTTCAACGGCGCAGGCTTTTGGTGGCTGCGGCAGCAGACCGTCCGGCTCGGCGCCAAGCCCTATCTGCCTACCGACATGGCGCCGATTCCGCTTCGACGCCTCAAGGACTGGTTTGCGCTTCTCGGACTGGAAATTGACCGCGGACGCTTCGGACTCTATCGTCCAGGATTTCGAAGCGCACGCCGGCTTCATGCTTGGGAGTGGCTTGACAAAGCCGGCGACAGATGGCTGCCGCAATGCTCAAATATTCTTTTGCTCTCCGCTGTAAAGCGGCGTCCCGGAGCGCGAATCGTCAACTGCAGCGAATTTGCCAATATTCCAGCTAAAGTACCGACCTCAGGCGTGCCGGCCGCCGGCCGTGTCTCGTCAACTTTCTCTCAAACCTCCATCACACCGTCCGCACCGATTGCGGAAAACCATAAAGCACCATGACTCACGCACCTACACCTACTGTTCTTGAAATTTGGACTGATGGGGCCTGCAAAAAAAATCCCGGCGTAGGGGGTTGGGGAGCCTGGCTCGTCTGGGGTAAGTACACTCTGGAGCTCTATGGCGGCAGCGCGCTTACGACCAATAACCAAATGGAGCTGACAGCTGTCATTCGTGCACTCTCGGCGGTCAAACGGCCTTGTCCCATCATCATTCATCTTGACAGCAGCTACGTTAAAGACGGCATTACACGGTGGATTCACGGGTGGAAAAAGAACGGCTGGCGCACCGCTGACAAAAAGCCCGTCAAAAACGGCGAACTTTGGCAGGAACTTGATCGATTGGTTAGTCAGCATCAGATTGACTGGCGTTGGGTAAAAGGACACGCCGGCGACCCAGGCAACGAAAAAGCCGATGCGCTTGCTAACCTCGGCGTTGAGGCCGCTAGAGGCGAACGACCTGAAAAATTATCGTAAGATCGCGTAAAGGCGGTATCCGTTCGATGCATCACTTGCAAAGCATCGTTTTCTCAGTACAATTCTTTTTCTCTCAGCGCGCGGTTAGCTCAGGGGTAGAGCACTGCCTTCACACGGCAGGGGTCACTGGTTCAATCCCAGTACCGCGTACCAGATTCTTACAAAGGGCTTGAACTGCATAGTTCAGGCCCTTTGTTTTTTCATGAAGGCAGGTGGGCTGCAGCCCAAACTCCCGGGGACTAGCTCTTAATCCTTTCTAGTCCCCTTTATTGGAGTCATCCCAAACAGCGCGAAGCACTCGCGCTGTTTTCGTGTCAGCATGTTGATTCGCCAGCTGTCAGTGGAACCCCAGCGCTGCATGGTGACGCCGCGCAGGATCTCAAAGACTTGAGACAAAGAGTTGCCGGGAATTTTGAGATCAAATTCTTTAGCCTGTGCCTCGGCTTTCACCCGCATCATGGTGCGAAGACATGTTGCAAGCGTGAAGACAAAAAGCTTGCCTCGATAGCTTGTCTGCGTTGCCAGCATGCGGTCTCCTTCAATCTGATTTTTAAAGACGCGATAGCTGCATTCCACGGCATTGCGCTGACGGTAGAGTTCTAATGCTTTGAAGGGATTGGGAACTTCGTTGGTACGCAGCGCCATGCAGCCGCTGTATTTCAACCGCTGAGCAATGCCTTGGTTCTTACGCACCCAAACACTCTCACCCTTGTGGTTCTGGGTTTCTTGAACGCAGGAGCGATACTCCTGCCATAGAGCAGCATCGACCTGACTTCTGGCATTTTTAAGTTCGAGCACCCGGTCAATTGCTGCCATTTCACAGTGTTTTTCGTCCACTGCCTTGTGATCGTCGTAGTAGAGATACACGCTGACTTTTACGCTTTGAGTGCTGCCGCTGCCGGGCAGGCACTGTGACCACGATTCGCACTCTTCCGTCGGAAGTGCAACAGCCGAACAATGGTATTTGGGCTCATAGAATTCAATGCCCTTAAGCTGATAACTGTGTTTATCAATCAGAGCTCTGACACTCTTTTCATTTAACGGCGTGCATTGCAGGAATTTGAGTCCGACATCGAGCTGCTTCTGAATGTTGGACATTGACTTGTAGCCGCGATCCGTGATCAGGAGGGTTTCGCTCATGTCAAAGCCGACTTTCTGCATCCGCTCCAGAATCGGTTTAAAGCTCGTTTTGTCGTCTATGGAGCCGAAGTACTCGCAGGCATAGACCACTTCCCCTGTATCCTGATCACAGGCCAAGGCGAGATTGACTTGTTTTAAGTGCGGATCTCTTTTGGCATAGCCATATTCCGCATGGTCGATCGTCCCGGAATACGTAGAGATGCTGATGCTGTCAAACGCCAGCGTCAGAGGCGGAATATACGCTTTTGGAGACTTTGCCTTAAGTTCCCGCCTGCGAGCCTGAGCCTTCGTTATGGCCCGCTGATGACGTTTCAGGAAAAAGTTGTCGACCATATCCGGTTCGATTTTGGCGAGCAGCTCTGAAAGGCGCTGTCCGCATATCGGCTGCACACCGGGGATATAAACGCGGCCAAGCCAATCCGCAAAGCTGTTCATGCTGACGCCTTTATCGAGCATATAAACAGCCAAGGCTCCGATAACTCGGGCATCTTCTTTGCCCAGCATGTCTTCAAGATCTTTCAATAGATCAGACTCAGCCAGAAAACTCCATGCAGCACTCGTCAGTCCACATTGACGTGCTGTGCATCGCCAGTCGTTTTCAATTGACTCGCGGCGTTCTTCTTGTTGTTGTTCAGCAGTTTTTTCCTGACTCTGAAGTTCCTCCCATTGAGCCTCTGCATTGGGATTGAGTTTCAGATAACCCTCACGATCAACCAGTTGATTTTCAAAGTAATAGAGCTTTTTATCAGCGTATTGCGGGAAACGCTCTAGGAAAGACTTCGAGGGGCGGACTGAACCGTCAGGGAACAACCGGCCGACGTAGGCCTTGCCTCCAAGTCGAGGCTGCTTCTTTTCCGGAACCCAAATGTTGTAGGAAGTCTGGACATATTGGATCCCAGTGGATTTGTTTGTATCCAGATAGAAGTTCCATTTAGGTTCGACTGCAGCTTTGCGGGACATGACTAGCTCATTAATGAAATAATATAGGAGCTAGTATAGCATAAAATTAAACTCCGCAACTTCAAATTTCTTGAAGATTACGGGGTTAGCAAAATAACTGACCTGATAGTTGACTCGAATCAACCCTGTTCCGAGCTAGCCGTCGGGAGTTTGGGAGGGACGACGAAGCCCCTGTCCCTGAAGTGGACATCGCAGCCTCTTCATTGAGGCGGCTCGAAAGCGTTCCGTCAGGTTGCTGCGTCAACGCTGAGCTGGCCGATCAGTTCCCCAGTGTCTTTGTCGACGATCTGCCCACTCAGAGTGATCACAGTGCGCTGTTCCCGCAGGTTCTTCGATGTCTGGAGCAACCGTTTTACGCGCGTATCCCGAAGCGCGGAGCAGGTTGTCTCGACGTACTCTGAACCGTCCCAGATCATCGCAAACATGATCATGGCCACCTTGTGCGCTATGGCAACGACTGCGCGCCTCGCACCTCGGCGTTCCTTGAAGGCCTGAAACAGCGCCTTAAGAGCACCACGCTTCATGAGACCGATGCCGTGAGCGACTTCCGTCAGGGTTTTGCGTGCCCAGCGGTTACCCTTCGGGGTCTTGCCACTACTGCTCTTGCCGGCGGACTTGTTGTTGCCGGGGCACAGACCGAGCCAGGAGGCGAAGTGTGCTGCATCGGGGAAGCTCTGCTGCTCATTGGTGAACTCGCAGAACAGGAGCCGTGCGGAGAGCTCTTTGACGCCGGGAATGGTCATCAGGCGGTCGATGTACTCCTGATAGGGCGCCTGCATGCGCTCCAACAGCGCGATCTGAGAATCGCGTCGCGCAATCAGATATTGCAGGTGCTCATAGGAGCTTCTCAGGAGCTCACGCAGTGCATCAGACATGGCGAAGTTGATGGCCTCAAGGATTTCCTGCTGCGTGGCGCGGAGCTGTTTGCGCGCGGAGCGGACGATCTCCTCAAAGTCCCGATCGCCCCGGATATAGGCGTCAAGAATCTTCCCGGCGGCTTTGCCGTGCACGTCGCTGAAAACGGAGGTGGCTCGACAGCCGACGGAGTTGAGATTCTTGTTGTAGCGGTTCTTTTGACGGCTGATGTCGTCGCTCAGCCTGATGATGTCGCGGGAAACCATCCTCATGTCGCGGAACGGGCGGCTTGGAACGAAGGATTTGTGGAACTTCCCCAACCTGGCGTACTCAGCGAGGCGTTTGGCATCCTGGGCGTCCGTTTTGCGGCCGACAGCCGCCTTGACGTCCCGTGCGTTGACAAGCGCAAGCGTGTCGTTGTCGAAACCGACGTCTTCGAGACTGCGGTATGGGCTGAACCAGAGCACGCCGGTGGATTCCATCAGAATCACTGAAGATTCACGCACACGGCATCAGGCGGCGAATTCCAGAAGCTGAGGGATGGTTGTGCCGAAGCTGCGGTGTTCGGACGTAAGCTCGCCCGCGATCGGGTCCAACTTCTGGAAGCAGCAGATGAGCTGGTCGTGGTGGACATCAATGCCGACGGCGCTGAGGTGAGCCGCTTCAACTGTGCAGTGGGATAGCTGCCGAGAGATGATGCGGTCCGCTCTTGTCTTAGAATTGGCCATGATCAGCCTCCTCTGAGCAAGGGTGGTTGACACGGGCTGCAGGAATTCTCGTCCCTGGGAAAAGAAACTTGAACTACGGGCGTCCGAACGTCAATTCGACCGGTTCCGTGATCACTTTTTCATGCGCCTTCAAAAGAGAGGAATATGGTGTGCGAAAACCAGATCCTGCAATTTTTTACCGGCCTCGCAATGGGACCAAAAAGTAGTACGCAGTCTGGCCGAGTCCCTGCAGCCCACCTGCTTTCATGATAGAGGGTGCAGGCCGCAAGGGCCTGCATGTACGATTTTTTTGAATTCAGCCAGTACCCCAAACTCCCGGGGATGCACCTAGTCCCGGAACACCCGCGGGGGCAAGGGCAAA
>ENA-ORVC01000907-ORVC01000907.1-human-gut-metagenome-genome-assembly--contig:-NODE-907-length-29178-cov-4.153556_pt1 | contig 29178 bp, 19 predicted proteins | sample MGYA00242092_ERZ509234 | MGnify/ENA primary metagenome ERZ509234 (study PRJEB26280, sample SAMEA2338800) | human gut metagenome | biome: human gut; feature: human-associated habitat; material: faeces... | reverse complement strand
AATCTTTCCAAATATTATGTTTTTTCAACCACTCAATCATATTTTCCAATCTATATCCCAGATAAAACCATAAAAGATAATATAAAGGATCTCCCAAAACGTGATATTGATCCAATCCTTTATATAAGATTACTCCTATGCACCAACAAAAGCTAACTATAACTATTTGCTTTTTTGTTTCTAATTTACAAACAAAACTTGCAATGACAAACACAAAAAACAAACATTCTAAATACCATAAATATACACATGAAGGAAAAATCAACTGCAATAGCATTCCCTTTATACTAACACCATGGTAATAACCCGAAAAATATTTAACAGGTAAATTCCAGAAAATCCATACAGCAATAAATGGAACCAGTAACCTTTTTGTCTTTTTTATAATAGTTCCCCTGGTATTAATATTCTTTTTCAATGAAAAAAGACTTCCAGATAGCGCTATAAATGCTGGCATATGAAATGTATAAATAAAATTTGTTAAAATGCTTGTAATTTTATGAAACATTGTATCAGATATAGACGCATCTGACATCATAGTTCCGTAATTAATGCCTCCAAATTTTGTAGTTATATTATAATATGTCCCGTGACCTATAACTACCAAAGCTACCAATATAATTCTTAATATATCCTTATCTTCTTGCCGATATATGTTGTTTTTGTTTACATTTTCCATTCTTTTTATTTAATCTCTCCCTTTCATCATTTAATGCAACAGATATTATATTATTTTATTTTTTATTGTATTAAAAATTTCAAGAAACAGTTCTTCTTTCAAAATCAGTAATACAAATCCATATGCACCAAAAAAAAGAAGTGATGATATTACTAATGAAAAAAAACATTCTAAATTTAATATTTTCACCCACAAAGATACAATACTACCGACAGACAATGCAATTAATATTTTTATATAATGTATCTGTCGAAAAGTATTCAAAATTTCATCTTTTAGCGCATAAAACTGGACAACAAAAACTGCAAACTCAGCAACCAATGTACCTATTGCAGCTCCCGTTGACGCATAAACCGGGATCAATAGTGCATTGATAATGACATCCACGACAGCACCAACAATCTCAGAATATAATACAATTTTCTCTCGTCCTGTTGGTACAAGTATCTGAATTCCAAGTATATTTGTAATACCAATTAATAAAAGAGTTGGCATAATCACCTGCATGGGTATAATAGAGCCAACATAATTATTACCTGACAAAAAGAAAATCCCTTCTTTTGCAAAATAAATAAAATATACAAACAAAGGTGTTGCCATTAAAAAGACAAAATTCAATGCCTTTCTTGTAATTCTATGAAACTCTTTCAATTCTCCTCTTTGTATATAATAAGATGCTCTAGGCAACAATACTGTCCCTAATGATGTTACAACACTCACAAGGATTACTTTAATTTTTACTGCTGCATTATAATATCCCACATCTGTATCTGTTGTCATAAATCCCAACATTACCGTATCAAGATTTGTATATATTGTTGTTGCACATGACATAGCAAAGAATATCAATACTGGTTTTAGATGTCGTCTAAAATTGTAATTTCCAACAGGCTTCAGATTTATAAATTTATGTGCATTAATCAAATTTAAAATATTCGATGCAGAAGCTGCAAAAATTGTTATTCCACCATAAATAACATAATCCGTCTGTTTATGTACGAGAAAGAACATAAAAATCAGTGCGATAAATTTGAAAATAACTGATCGTACTGTGATATAAGTATACTGTTCCAAGGCTTTATATAACCATTCCATGCCGATAGATGTCAAAATAATGTTAAAACTCAATATTACATACAATTCTTTTTCACATCTAAATTTAGGTACATAAAACAACAATATAATCAATACCATATAAGAAATCATACTCATGATTATATTAATGATCAAAAGTTCCTGTGCCACCTTGGAAAGTTTCTCACGATTATCCCTAACTTTTGCACACGCCCGAATTCCATATGTAGGAATACCTAATTGAGCAAACATAGAAAAATATGTAATAACAGATGTTGCCATCGACACTTTTCCTGTTCCAACTGGCAATAAAACTCTTGATACATACGGAAAAGTTATCAATGGAAAAATGAAAGAAGACATTGTCAGAATTATATTCATAACAAAATTTAGTTTTATTGATTTCTTTTTCATTTTCTTCATTAACTAGTATATGATTTAAGTCTTTCTGGATATTAGATAAGATTTTGTCTATAAGGTGAAAACTTGTTTCATTGTTTTTTTTTATAAGATTGAAGAGCTTGCTGTTTTTGTTCAATTCTTCTGTTTTTATATTTTGATCTATTTTATGGTTGGCAATATTCTTTTCTCTAACGGGCAGACGATTTCCGGGATCGTGAAGGATTCTTCTGATGACACGCCTGTCGCGGGAGTAAATATCGTAATGCCTTTTCTAAAGAAGGGAACGGGGACAAATGCACGGGGCGAATTCTTTTTTAAAAATGTTCCTGCCGGGGAATACGAACTTCATTTTTCGTTTGTGGGTATGAAAGATGTCATCAGGAAAGTGAAGGTTGAGGCAAACAAAGACCTGAAGCTGGAGGTTTATATGCAGATGGATATGAAATCCCTTGACCAGGTGGTCGTTGCAGCTAAAGGGGAGAGGAAAGAGATCCATGACGTGAAACGCCAGGGAACCCCGGTTGCCGTTATTGATGGGAAACAATTGGCAGGACGCGGGACTACGATCACGGAGGTGTTGAATCATCAGACAGGGGTAAAACTACGGCAAACAGGTGGTGTCGGTAACCAAACAAAAGTTAATATCCGGGGATTGGAAGGAAACCGGGTTCAGATCTATATGGACGGCTATGCCCTGAATACCCCGGATGGTAGTTTTTCCATTAATGATATTCCTTTGCAATTCATCGACCGTGTCGAGATATACAAGGGGATTGTTCCGCCTGAATTCGGGGGAGATGGGTTAGGAAGTGCGATTAATGTGGTGACGATAGATGCCGAACACGGATATTATGATTTGTCGTATAGCTACCAGTCTTACGGCGTGCATAATCCTACGGCTTGTATTTCTCATTATTTTGATAAAGCAAATATGGCTTTTACTCTTTTCGCGGGAGGGACCTTTGCCAGAAATGATTACACGATCACTTCTCCCTATGTCAGTGATTTGAAAATCAAACGGGATCATGACCGCTTGAAAATGGGGGAATTCGGGGCGACGCTTAAGTTTCCGGATCATTACTTCGACAAGGCCGAGTTGGAATTTGTCGGGTATTACAGTTATAAAGAAACCCAGGGTATACAAACGAATATCCGTCATGCCCGGACAAAAATCTGGACAGCCGGTGTAAACCCCAAGCTGGAGAAAAAACATTTTTTGTTCGGGAAGCTGGATTTGAAATTCAATGGGATGGTTACTTATACGCATACTGCTTTGATCGACACCTCGTCTTTCCTTTATGATTTTTATGGTGGCCGTGTTCCCAACACATATGGCGGAGAAGTGGGATATGTCCCGAATTTGTCGGATGACGGGATGATGGATTATCGTTATAACCTGAACTTGCAATATCATTTGATCCCGGACAGAATGCTGGTCAATATGAATAATGATTTCCGTTACGTGAGCAATGAAACCCGGGACACCGTTGCCGACCGGTTTCTGAAAAAGGATTATAGCGGTTTGAAATCGAATATATCGGGAATGATCAGTTCCGTCGCTTTACAGAACAAGTGGTTTCAAGGACGTTTGACATCGGTGCTGACGGGACGGCATTATTATTATCGTTTAGGAGGAAAAACAGTGAACCTGGCTTATCCGGGAGATGCCGTTCCGGCAGAGACGCATAAATCCGATCAGTATTGGGGGTATAGTCTTGCTTTGAAATACGATTTATCTTCTCATTGGCTGATGAAATTTGCTTTGGAACATAATTTCCGCCTTCCCCGTTACGAGGAGGCTTTGGGGGATCGTGTAACGACGCTGACAAGTACGGAGCTGAAAGCCGAACAAGCTAATAATTATAATCTGGGTATCATGTTCGACCGTTACTATAATGCAAATTCCCGTTTACAATTCGAGTCGAACGGGTATATCATGCAAGTGAAGAACATGATGTATCTGACCTCTGTTGTGGGGTATTCCAAATACCAGAATCTGGGCGAGGCTCTGTTGTACGGAGTGGACGGTGAAATCAAATGGGATATTGACCGTAACTGGTTTGTATCATTTAATGCTACCTGGCAGAAATCTTTGGATTATTCGAAATATATAGCGGGAACAAACACCGAGAGTGAGACCTATAAAATGCAATTGCCTCATATCCCGATTCTCTTTTTCAACTGGATGCTGGATTACCGGAAGGATAATCCCTTTGGTGGTAAAGGGCAGTATGCCAGGGCGTATTACGAGGGTGGTTACACGGATAAATATTATTATGGATATGAGCTTAGCCGCCATCAGGATTATAAGATACCTTCTGCTTGCCTGCACACGGTGGGGCTGGAGTACGGAATCATGAACCGGAAAGTTTTGTTTGGCGTGGAATGCCATAATCTGTTTGATACGGATGAGATGACTAATTTCAATTACCCGCTGGCGGGCCGGACGATCATGGCTAAAATTCGGTTTACAACCTTAAAATGGTAATGTGCCTGAGAATTTTAATTTGAAGTATATAAATAAAGTAAATCACAATGAAAAACAATCTCTTTATTCTGGGGGCTTTTCTATGTACAGCCTTGTTTGTAACGTCATGTACGGATGACAACAAAGATGATGATGAAAATGAGGGTAAAGCATCGATTATCGTAGGTATTAACATGCAACCGCAGGCGGATATGGGATATATCGTTCCTATACAGGATATGAAGGCCGGAACGATGTCTTTCGCAAATGCGGTTGAAACCAAAATTACTCCTTATCTGATGTCTTATCGTGATTGGGTATTCTACGTGCCTGGAACTTCGGAGGGTACGATTGTAAAATACTCCCGGCAAGATGATGGAACTTTGAAAGTGGAAGGACGTTTGGAAGTGGCGACGGCTGCTCCTATGTGTGCTTCTATCGCTTTCGTTTCGGCCACGAAAGCTTATGCATCCGCTCCGAACGATAACAAGATCATTATATTTAACCCGACGACCATGGTGAAAACAGGGGAAATTAATGTTGCCAGGCCTGAATACGGACTCGACGGAAGTAGTACTCCGAATCCGCTGGGGTTGATCCTGCGGGATGGGAAACTCTATGTCGGATGTGGAGAATTTGACCAGATGCCTATTTGTAAAAGTGGTGCGCATGTCCTGATCATTGATGAGGCTACCGATACGCCGGAAAAGATCATTCATGACACGAGACTTTCCGCGGCATCTATTTTTGATTGTGGTATGTTTATAGATGAGAAAGGGGATCTTTACGTGACTTGTTGGGGATCTTATGGTTATGTTCCGGATCAGAAATTCGGATTATTACGGATTAAAAAGGGGGCGACGGAATTTGATCCGGACTACTGTTTTAACATGACTGACATGAACGTGGAAGGAGTTCAAGGGGGCAAATTGCAGTATTCTATTTCTAACTTTTATGCCGGAAATGGAGAATTGTACGTCCTGGCTTATTGTCCGGCATTTGCCAGTGCCAGTCCTGATTACATCAACGAGAAAACGAACTACTGTTTGAAAGCCGATTTATATCATTGTACGATGAAAGCGTTGAATCTTCCTCGCACGAATGGATATAGTTGTGCTATAAATAAATACGGGGATGACATCCTTTTTGGTTTGGCAACGGAGCAAAATGGAACGGGAATTTTCACCTATAATCGTAAAACAGATCAATGTAGTTCTGCTCCGGTTGTGAAAACGCAGGGAACCCTTATGGACATACTTGTGTTTGAATAATAATCTGTACTTTTCAAGTACCTGGGGCTTTCCGCTTTTCATGAACCGGAAAGCCCTTTTTATAGGTGATATTTTGGTGTAAAACAACAAGAATTTAGGATTGATTCGTAAAAATAAAAAACCTGATGTGAAATCAGGTTTTCGAAGTTGTCCAACCAAGATTCGAACTTGGACAAACAGGACCAGAATCTGTTGTGCTGCCATTACACCATTGGACAGTGTTGTTTTTTATGACGGCACAAAAGTAATACTTTATTTAAATATCACAAAGAAAAACCGGTATATTTTATGATTTTTTGATATTCCATTCACTACCGTAAATGAAAGTGAGCATACTGAGATCGTCGGATAGTTCGTGTGATTTGATATGTGACTGAATATCATTGATTATCGAACGGATAAATTCGCGGGGGTGTAGTTCCTGATTTTGAGTCACTATCTCCAAAAGACGTTCCCGGGTATAAAATTCGTTCTTTTCATTTTCTGCATCCGTAACGCCGTCGGTATATAGTAATATACCCGAGCCGCTCACGAATCGGTAGGTGTACTCCTGATAATCATGATTTTTTAGGATACCTAAAGGAAGATCGGATTGCATTTCAAAGAAAGCTACTGTCCGATCCGGACTTGTCAGTACCGGAGGAGTGTGGCCTGCATTGCAATATTTCATTACTCCGGTTCGGAGATCCAGCATTCCGATGAAGAAGGTCACAAACATATCGGCTTCATTCCTTTCAGCAATACTATTATTTAACGAATAAGCAATCTGTGACGGAGAATTGCTGCCTGAGGAAAGCGTACGTAGCAGACTGATGGTAGAGGCCATCAGAAGCGAAGCAGGAATCCCTTTTCCCGATACATCGCCGATAGCAAAAAAGAGGGTGTTCTCATGGATAAAGAAGTCGTATAAATCACCACCGACTTGACGGGCCGGATAGAGTACTGCATAAAGGTCTATTTCATGACCGGGAAAAGGAGGAAAATTTTTGGGAAGCATACTCATTTGAATATCATGTGCTATGCGTAGCTCACTTTCTATTTTCTCTTTAGCTACTATAGTCGTTTCCAGGTTTTTCATATATTTTGAAAGTTTTTCCTGCATTTCACTGAAAGCATTATAAAGATCCAGCATTTCATCTTGGGTGTGGATGACCGGTAGAGTTATGTTGAAATTTCCCTCCGCAATGGAATGCGTGGAAGCTGCGAATATTTTTAAAGGTCTCGTAATTTTACGAACGGTTGTAGTACAGATAATCACCAGGAGAGCCAGAAATAATACCGAAGAAAGAATGATGATCCAAGTGAATCGGTGTAATTTGTCGAAAATATGAGAATAAGGAAACAAGGTAGCCATATTCCACTCTGTGCCGAGGATGGGAGTAAAATAGATGTAATATTTTACATGATTGTTGACAAATACTCCTTTCCCTTTTTGCCCCTGCATCATGAGATGCGCCAACTTTGAAGCATTGGTGTCCTGAAGGATTTCCGCTTCATGAAGGATATCTTTATCCAGATCCATGAAAAAGTCGTTTCCCGGATGAAGTATATACCTTCCTTCCCGATTGACTATAATGCTATAACTGTCTTCATAGGGTTTGACCGAGTCGATCAGCTCGGTCAGCCAATTCAAAGAGAGGTCGACCGAAAAAATACCGATTACATTATTTTTGGGGTCCCGGAGCGGTACCGAATAGGTGGAGGTCAGGATATCGTTGGACGAAAGCTCGTGGTAAGGACGACTCCAGCGGGAGACATTCCTTTCTTTTGAGATCCGGTACCAATTTTTTTGATAGTAATCGTATTTCGGGTCGATTTGTGTGGTGACGACACTATCGCCACTCATGTATGAATAAGGAGCGAAATAATACCCTTTATCCGGAAAATAATAGGGTTCGAAAGCTATAGCACATCCGAAGATCTCATAATTGTTCAAAACGACCTGCCGGGTAATCGCATAAATCGAATCGGCATGAGTAACATAGGAAGGGATAATCCAGCTGAGATTTTCAGGGATCTTTTCTATCGTCCTCAATAAACGAGTCACTTTAAGATTGATTTTTTCCGCCGATTCGTCGATTTTCAGGTAAGCTTGGTGCTCGATAGCTCTGGAGGAATAGTGATAGAATAAGCAAAAACCGATTCCCCATAATAGAAATGCCGACGAAATAAGGTATATATTGAGTTTCGCTGCAAAGGAATGGTTGATCTGTTTAAACATATTTACCTTTCTTTTGCCTGCAAATATAATTATAATCATAACAAAAGCTGCCCGGAACAGAGCAGCTTTTGTTATTTAATTATTGTTTTTTAGACTTCTTTTAATGCTAAAAGAAATTTTATTATTTCGTGGCATTCTCCAAACGTTTCATCATCATAAAGATGAATAATGCAGAGATCAGACACAAAACGATGAGGATAGACCATAATGCCCATAATGGCATGTGACCCCAAAGCATACCGATGATAGAAACCAGATAGTTACCGACTGCAGTTGCTCCGAACCATAAACCCATCATCAAACCTTTGTATTTTGGAGGGGCTACTTTCGATACGAATGAAATACCCATAGGTGAAAGGAACAATTCGGCAAAGGTTAATACCAGGTAGGTATTGATCAGAACAGAAGGAGATACGAGTAAATCATTAGCTACAACAATCGCTCCGTCAGGATTGGGAGTGGGAAGTCCCATAGAAGACAGAGCCATCACGGTAAATCCTAAAGCTGCGATAAACATACCGATACCGATTTTACGGGGTGCCGAAGGTTCGCTGCCTCGCTTGGCCAAAGCTCCGAATACAGCAAGAGATACAGGGGTTAAAGCAACAACGAAGAACGGATTGAAGTGCTGGAACATCTGAGGAAGAACTTCAATGAAAGAACCTGGTGCTAACGACAAATATTTGTAGACTAATATGCTGACAGAAATAACTGCGACAACTGCCGATATCAGTTTGGATTTCGCTTCTTTGGACTGGAACAGAGAGAACAAACTATAGATCAAAGTAATCACGAATACCAGGTTGAAAACATTAAAGCTCATACCTATAGCGCCATCGGCGGTTCTGGCTGTATAATCACGGGCAAAGAAAGTAAGGGTAAGGCCGTTTTGGTGGAAAGCCATCCAGAAGAAGATCACTACGGCGAATACCAGTACGAGAGCGGTAATGCGGGATCTGGTTTGTTCCGGAGTTAATTCGACAATATTTTCTTGTTTTCCGCTTGCTGCAGCTTGTTTGGTATTGATATCTGCATGTTTGAAGGTACTCTTGAATACCTGATAGATCAACATAGATACAATCAGAGATATACAAGCCACTGCGAAACCATAGTGGTAAGAAAGTGATAATTCGTCGATGTATTTATGAGCGAATGTTGCCAGATCTCCGTTGAATGCGGAAGCTTGTGACTGTGCGAAATGAGTCAGGGTGTCCAGGGAATTAGCTGCCATTTGCTGGCCTTTTTCCAGATATTCGTGGCAAAGTGCAGGTATATCACCTTGGTATTTAAGGCCTGCTTTCGCCATGAAATTTTCTGTGATTTTTGAAGCGGCTGTCGGAGCAAAAAGAGCACCGATATTGATCGCCATATAAAATAAACTGAATGCTGTGTCCCGTTTGTCTGAATATTTAGGATCGTCGTAAAGGTTTCCTACCATTACCTGGAGATTACCTTTGAATAATCCGGTACCTAATGCGATCAGGAAAAGGGCCCCGAACATAGCGGCAACTCCAAAAGCATCCCCTCCGGTAGGAATAGCAAGACAGGTATAACCGGCAAACATGACGATGATACCTGCTGTTACCATTTTACCATAACCGAATTTATCGGCCAGGATACCCCCTAAGATGGGTAAAAAATAAACTAAGGCTAAGAAACCCGCAAAAATGTTTGATGTAGCTGCTGAACTGAAGCCAAATTTTGCTTGCAGGAAAAGTGTAAAGATAGCAAGCATCGTGTAATACCCGAAACGTTCTCCTGTGTTTGCAAGAGCCAGGGCATACAATCCTTTAGGTTGGTTTTGAAACATAATATTATAAATTAAATTAGTAGGTTAAAAGCAAAAGTCCCCGGGGCAATGAATGCTTAGAGGACTTTGTTGTTTTAGAGCGTTGTTATTATTTTGTGACTCTTTCAAGCCATTTAACCATACCCAACATGACTCCCATGGACACGAGACATACAATAAAGAATACTGTCCAGCATTGCCAGATCGGCCATGCATTATACATGAGCGGGCCAATCCAAAGCAACAGGTTACCAAGAGCCGTAGCCGCCAACCACAGACCCTGACACAGACCTAGCATACTTTTAGGTGCTACTTTCGATACGAAAGACAGTCCCAGCGGAGAGATAAACAATTCAGCAACCGTCAGGAAGAAATAGGTTGCAATCAAAACCCACCAATGAGCTTTGTTTGCCATTTGTTCTGCAATGGGTAATAATTTGAAGTCGTTTGCGGAGGGATAACCCTTTATCAGAGAAAAAACGGCAAGGAACAAGAATGCCGTTCCTGCAATGAACATACCGATTGCAATTTTGCGGGGAGTTGAAATTTCTTTACCGCGTTTTGCTAATCCTCCGAAAATGGCCATGATGACAGGTGTCAGCGCAATTACGAAGAACGGATTGATCGCTTGCCATACTTCTGGTGCAACGGCCGACGAATCTACGAAATCACGGGCAAAGAATGATAAGGACATACCATTCTGGTGAAACGAGAACCAGAAAAAGATAACGATACCCAATACAGCGAACAGCGCATACATTCTTTGTTTGATTTCTTTCGCCATAGCAGCTTTTTCTTCTGGTGTGTAACTTACATTTTGAGCTGCAATTTTCTTTGCAGGAGTAGGAAATGTTTTTTGAGAGACGAAGAAAATAATGAGAGAAATCAGCATCGCGGCAACAGATGCAATGAATGAATAGTGGATACCTTCATTGAAAATCTGTAAATATTGAGCGCAAGAAACGGTCAAGTCAACAATGGAACCTCCGGCTGAAGTTATTAATTGTTGCAAGTTCGCCAATGCTTCGGGAGCCATGGCAGCGGCGTTGTTGATATATTCATGGCAAAGTGCCGGAAGTTGTGCATTGTAAGTGAAACCGTTTACACCCAACCACCACTGGCGTAATACCGGTGCAATGAATGGAGCGATCAATCCACCCACATTAATAAATACATAAAAAATCTGGAATCCGGAGTCCCGTTTGTCTTTTGCGATTTTGAGGGCCTCCGGGCCTTTCTTGGCAGCTTCGGCTTCGAAATTATCATACATCTGGCCGACAATTGCCTGCAGATTTCCTTTGAACAAACCGTTTCCGAATGCAATCAGGAAAAGTGCAAAACAGGTAAGGGTCAGCAACCAGGTGGTGTTGGCTGCCGTAGCAAGAATTGGAATGGAAAGAATAATGTATCCGGTGGCCATTACAACAAGACCTGTTTTAATAGTTCCTTTGTAATTTTGAGTGCGGTCAGCAATCAGCCCTCCGACAAGACTTAAAATATATATGCCAGCATAAAAGAATGAGTAAATAGTACCACTGGCGGCTTCGCTTAAACCAAATTTAGAACACAGGAACAACACCAATACGGCATTCATGATATAGTAGCCGAAGCGTTCTCCCATATTACTCAGAGCTGCAGTGAGCAACCCCTTAGGATGATTTTTAAACATAGATAATGTATTTAAGTTAATATTAATCCACTTCGGTCGCAAATGTAAGAATATTTCCGTATTTTTCGTCTTTAAAACGATTGAGTTAATGTTATGGAAAAGTTAAATAAAGTTTTTCGAACGGCTCAGCTGGCTGCGATTGATAAATATACAATTGAGCATGAGCCGGTAAGCTCTTTGGATTTGATGGAACGGGCTGCCGGGATTTGGACAGATCGTTTTTTGAAAATTTTCACTGAAGTTGCAGGAGTGGTCGTGATTGCCGGGAATGGGAATAATGGTGGCGATGGATATGCGATTGCCAGATTATTGAATCGGCGGGGAGTGCCGGTCAGAGTATTCCGGATTGCCGGGACCCAGGATAGAAGCCCCGATTGTGAGGCGAATTATCGGCGTTGGTTGACCAGGGGAAAGGTGGAAGAATTAAAGCAGGCCGATGATTTGGTGTTACAGAAGGGAGAAATCGTGATCGATGCTATTTTCGGATCGGGGCTGAATCGTCCGGTAACCGGTTTGGCAGCCCGGATTATCAAGCAAATGAATGCTTCTGCTAACCGGGTGGTGGCTGTCGATATTCCTTCCGGGTTAGCGGGGGAGGATAATACCTGGAACGATCCCGAAACCATTGTTTGTGCAGAGTATACCTTTACTTTTCAGTTCCCGAAGTTAGCCTTTATGCTGGCGGAGAATGAAAAGTATGTCGGCCGGTGGGAAGTGCTGGATATCGGCTTACATCCTGAAATCATCGCTCGGCAACCGACCGATTGGTTTTATACGACAGAAGATACGGTAAAAGCGATTTTACCTCCTTCGCCGGTTTTTGCTCATAAGGGTACTAATGGGAAAGGACTGTTGATCGCCGGCAGTTATGGGATGATGGGGGCGGCTGTTTTGGGGGCTAAAGCGGCTGTACGCTCGGGTATCGGTTTGTTGTACTGTCATATTCCGGGTAAAGGAATCGAGGTGATACAGACAACTGTGCCGGAAGCGATTCTTGATCCGGATGAATCGGCCGAACGGTTTTCTGCCGTCTGTAAACTGAGAGATTACGATGCGATTGCTGTCGGACCTGCTATAGGGCAAGGACCGGAGACTGTCGGTGGATTGGAAAAATTATTACGTACCTGGAGAGGGACGACGATTCTGGATGCAGATGCGCTGAATATTATAGCGGAACACCGGGAGTTATTGGATTTACTCCATGAAGGCTGTATTCTTACTCCGCATATGAAAGAATTTGAAAGATTAGCAGGAAAAAGTGTAAATGATTTTGAGAGATTAAATAAATTAAGCATTTTTGCAAATCAATATCGGGTGCATATCGTGTTGAAAGGAGCTCATTCCGTTATCGCTACTCCGGATCGCCGGCTTTTCTTCAATATGAGTGGTAATCCGGGAATGGCTAAAGGCGGGGCGGGGGATGTTTTAACAGGAGTGCTGCTGGCTTTGGCTGCCAATAAATTGAATTTGTTGGATTTGCTCCGGATAGGAGTTTTTGCCCATGGGCTGGCCGGTGATTGTGTCGCGGAAAAAGAAGGCCGGAGAGGATGTTGTGCCGGAATGATAGCCGAGAGGATGGGAGAGGCCTGGAAAAGATTAGAAAAATAATAACAATTACTATGAAAAGAGTTTTTATTGTATCGTTAATGTTGGTGGTTTGTCTGGCTGCCGCAGCTCAAAAAAAGAAAGAACTGACTACGTTAGTGAACGTAAATTATACTTTACCTAAAGTAGCCTATGAAGTAGAGGTCATCTTGGAATGCGAACGTTTTGTTCCCGGACCCTATCAGAATTATGCCGAGAAAGAATTGGGAATCCGTCCTGAAGCGACACAAGTCTCCGAAAAATGGGCCATAAAAAAAATAAATGTTCTTCCACAGTATATTCCGGATGAAAAGGCGGTGTATTCTGTTTCTGCCAACGGGGATTATTGGCCGGTGACACTGAGCCTTAGTGCTGAAGGTTTTCTGGCAGGTATCGCTGCCGGTAAAGGGGAAGTTTTCAATGAAAAAAAAGAGATGAAGTATATCGCCGAGGCCTTGGGGGACGAAGAGAGGATCGATATCATGCAACTGAATACTTATAATCAGCTGAAAGAAGTGTTGGATACCAATTATACTTATCAGGAGGTGGACGGTGAGATGAAGAGAATTTGGGATCCGATCGTACATTATGCTGTTAAGACCGATGCTGACAATGTAAAAGAAGCAGTAAGTGAGATTTTCCGGATTCGCTCGGAAAGAGTAAAATTATTGGGAGCCGAAAATAATGTTCCTGATGGAAAATCTTTAGAGATCATATTGAAAGAATTCGATCGTATGGAAAAAAACTACCTGAGTCTTTTCTTAGGTAAAAGAGAAACTGTAAAGGTAAAACGGGTATTCCAGTGTATTCCGGAAAAGGCTAACGAACCGGTTGTCGCTTTCCGGTTTTCTGAACAAAACGGAGTGACAGATACGAAAAATGTTGCCGCTCAGGCTTATTTTCTGAAGATTGAAGAGGCTGTGGTTCCGGCTTCGTCACCGGTGAGTGGAGGAGGTGAAGTGGCTGCTGTTTATTATAGGGTACCTGCTACAGCTACGTTGAAGTTACTGAAAGGGAAAGAAGAAATAATGAGTTATCCTGCTATTGTTCCTCAATTGGGAGAAATTAAGAAATTTCCTGTGGATGTGATTAGTAGCGAAGGGTTGATGCTGGAATTTTATCCGCAGTTCGGATCCTTGAAAAGTATTCGGAAAAAATAATCGCTGATACAGGCTATCTGCATTAGTATTAGTACTTGAATTATGTCGTGGTGGAATAACTGGTATGTGAGTTTTTTGAGTTGGCGGGTACGCCATATCAAAGAAAGGAATTTTATCGTCATCCTGAGTCTTCTGGTTGGTATTATCACCGGACTGGCCGGGGTATTCCTGAAAAATTCCGTCCATTATACCCACCAGTTTCTGACCGAACGTTTGCAGATAGATAGCGGAAGTTTGTTGTTTTTTATTCTTCCTTTTATAGGGATTTGGTTGACCTCCCTGTTTGTTCGTTATTTTGTGAGGGAAGATATCAGTCATGGGGTGACAAAGGTATTATATGCGATTTCCCGGCGTAATAGTATGATCAAACCTCATAATAACTACTCCTCTATGATTGCCAGTACAATTACGATTGGCTTTGGAGGATCGGTGGGAACGGAAGCGACGATTGTACTGACCGGTGCTTCCATCGGTTCGAATATGGCCCGTTTTTTCCACATGAACTACAAGGTGATGACCTTGATGATCGGGTGTGGGGCAGCCGGGGCTATCGCCGGAATTTTCAAAGCTCCGATTGCCGGTATCGTATTTACCCTGGAGGTACTGATGCTGGATCTGACGATGGCTTCCTTGGTGCCTTTGATGATTGCTGCCATTTCATCTTACGTTATTGTATATTTTCTGATGGGCGAAGGGGTGGTCCTCGAATTCGCCGTACACGAACATTTTGCCTTGGCTAATGTGCCGTATTATATTATTCTGGGGATATTGTGTGGATTGGTTTCTGTATATTTTATCCGGACGAATATCCGAATCGAGAAATTTATTACCGGGATAAAGAACCAATTCAAAAGAATTTTGGTAGGAGGAGCATTATTGGGTTTGCTGATTTATATTTTTCCGCCTCTCTACGGTGAAGGATACTCTTCTTTGGAAGCTTTGCTGACCGATAATGCAGATGCACTGTTGAACAATACCTATTTTTTCGATTTCCGGAACTATGCATTCGTCGTTGTTTTGTATGTGATCGGTTTGGTATTTATCAAGGTAGTAGCTACAGCTTTCACCAACGGTAGTGGGGGGGTTGGAGGTGTTTTCGCTCCCAGTTTGTTCACTGGGGGAGTTACCGGATTCCTGATTGCTTACCTGATCAATATGACCGGAGTGATCACGGTTCCTGTCAGTTATTTTGTATTGGCAGGTATGGCCGGGGTGATGTCGGGTGTCATGAATTCTCCGTTGACAGCTATGTTCCTGATCGCTGAGATTACCAGTGGCTATAGTTTGCTGGTGCCCTTGATGATAACCTCGGTGACAGCCCATTTAACGGGGCGGGGAATGGAGCCTTACTCTATTTATGCACGTCGGCTGGCTATGAAAGGAGATCTGATTACCCATAATAAAGATAAAGCCGTGCTGACTTTGATGAAGCTGAATAAAGTCATCGAGACCGACTTACAGACGATATCCATAGAGGCTACTTTGGGGGATCTGGTGAAAAAAGTTTCCCGTTCCAGTAGAAATATTTTCCCGGTGATCGATGAAAACGAAGCATTGCTGGGGATTGTATTGCTGGACGATATCCGTAAGATCATGTTCAATCAGGATTTGTACAATGTCACCTTTGTCCGCGACTTTATGACAACTCCACCTACGATTGTCGATGTGACGGATTCGATGGACCTGGTTATGAAAAAATTTGAAGATACAGGAGCCTGGAATTTACCTGTGATCGAGGAAGGAAGATATATCGGGTTTGTTTCGAAAGCAAAGATATTCAACACTTACAGAAGGGTGCTTCAACATTTTTCCGACGAATAATAGAATCATATGGATCAGCATTCAAAATTGGGGTATCGGGAAGGACTCGTTTCCGTTATTCTGAATCTACTCTTGTTTGTTTTAAAATATTATGCCGGTATTGCATCGGCCTCGCTTGCTTTGATTGCCGATGCCTGGCATACCCTTTCGGATTCCCTGACTTCTTTGGTCGTAATTCTTGGAATTAAATTATCCTCGAAGAAACCGGATAAGGAGCATCCGTTCGGACACGGCCGCTGGGAACAAATCTCTGCATTGATTATCGCTATTCTGTTGGCTTTGGTCGGAGTAGAGTTTATGAAAGACGCTATCGCAAAATTGAGGGGACATGAGGCGGCTGATTTCGGCTGGTTGGCTTATCTGGCTACGGTTGCTTCGATTGTCTTAAAAGAAGGATTGGCCCGCTATGCTTTTTATATCGCCCGTAAAACCGGTAACGCTGCTGTAAAAGCGGACGGATGGCATCACCGGAGCGATGCTTTATCGTCACTGATGGTTTTGGCCGGACTTTTTCTCAGCCCCTATTTCTGGTGGATCGACAGTGTATTGGGTATGTTGATATCTTTCATGTTATTCTATGCCGCCTATGGGATTATTCGCGAAGCAGTAAATAAAATCTTAGGAGAAGAACCTTCGGAAGAAGTGATCGGGAAAGTAGAACAGATCGTGAAAGCTGAAATGGGAAATGTGGCTTATCCGCATCATTACCACATTCATCATTATGGGGACCATATCGAATTCACTTTTCATATCAAAGTGCCCGGGGAAGAGACCGTGGAGGAAGCTCATAGAAAAGCTACCCTTATCGAAATGCAGATAAAAACAGAATTGAAGATCGATGCGACTATCCATATCGAACCCTTGAAAATGTAACTTTATAAACCTTCGTATCGTTGTAAAACTAGATTATAAATCACCCGCTAACCGGCTCTGTCAGGAGAAGCAGGGGAGATTAGAGGTGGAAATCGCAAATCTAAAATTGGGGGCTACTATTAATTTAGTTGTTTTATACTTGTATATTACCAAAAAAAACTTACTTTTGCGAAAATTTTATGGGAACGCTAAAAAAACTATATAGCTATGTATTGGACACTGGAACTTGCTTCAAAATTGGAAGATGCACCATGGCCTGCATCTAAAGATGAATTAATCGATTACGCAATTCGTTCGGGAGCGCCTATGGAAGTTATCGAAAATCTTCAGGATATAGAGGATGATGAAGAAATTTTCGAAAGTATTGAAGACATTTGGCCTGACTATCCCAGTAAAGATGATTTCTTCTTCAACGAGGACGAGTATTGATACAAAAGACGCTGGAATGAGCTGAAACAATGAATTACGAAATGAAAGACCACTGCTAAACGGTGGCCTTTCTCGTTTTTACCTGCGGCATATTCCGGCATAACTGCAGGTCCGGCATTTCTTTTCGTTATCGGTTTGGCAAAAAGGATGTTCCGGGGAGAATAATTCTTCCAGTAACTGCCGGAGATGATCCGAAAATTCCTGCTGATAATACCGGAAATTTTGTATCAGCTCTTTATCACATTTTAACCGGAAATCATAATCTTTCCCGAATAACAGTTTGGTACTGTAAATTCCAGGGATCAGAGGCTGTTCGCTGGGATGAACATGATCGTACATCAGGCAATACACCATGGTCTGAAAAGCTGCTTTATTCCGGGTAGGATTTGCCGGATCGAAAACCGAAGCGATAGTTTTGAAAGCCGTCGTATCGGCTCCTGTTTTGTAGTCTATTACCCGGATGCCTTGATCGGTACGGTCTATGCGATCGATGAAACCTCCGACGAAAACTGTCTTTTCCTGGCCTTCGATACCGATTTTTACAGGCATGTGAAAACGGTTCTCCATAGCCAGCAACCGGAAAGGACATATTTTTTTATCGTAAGAAAACATCTCCCGGAGGTATTTTTTGATTACTCCCAGGATCAGTTCGTTGCTGCCGCTATCGATCAGCCTGGAAATTTTCGGGTCGTATACTTTTAGATAAGAACGGCGGATGTGTTCTTCGATCAGAGATCCGTTGGCCAGAATGGTATCGATGGCCGCTTTCGTGATTTCGCCTCCAGGTATCGTGGCATACAGTGATTCGGAGCATTCGTGAAAGATATTTCCCAAAAGACGGTGGTCCAGTTCTTCGGCCAGTTCTTCTTTCTCTTTTATTTGTGCTATGTATTTGAAATAAAATTTCAGGGAACATTCCATATAAGTGTTTAGGGCCGAAGGAGAGATCGTCTGATCCTCCGATCGGGTATACCGCTCCAGAATATGGAGTATCGGCGGGGTTTTACCGATTCTGATTTCTTTGGGATTTTGGGTAGAAATCGGGTTTTGGAAATTCCTTTCCGCTACGGTAAGTCCCGATTCATATTTGATTTGATAGAGAAAACGACTCATTTCCCCTCCGTTCATCCCTTTTACGCCTGAAGTATATAAAATATGAATGTCTCTGGAACGTTGTAAAAGCCGGTAAAAGTAATAGGCGAAAACAGCGTCCTGGTGTTCGGGGGTGGGCAAACGGAAACCGAATCGGAGGTTATAAGGAATAAACGAAGCGGGAAGTGTGGTTTTGGGTAAAATACCTTCGTTGGCCGAAAGGATGATCAGATGATTGAAATCCAGCATACGGGTTTCCATTAATCCCATCAGTTGTAAGCCTTCCAGAGGTTCTCCCGAAAAAGGAATACTGAGATTACCGATCACTTTATTGATGATTTGCATATAAAGTTTGTTCTCCGGCTCGATGCCCTCTTCTTCGAATGTATTTTGCAGGTTTTGGATTTGGGTATATACCGTGAAGACAAATTCTTTTTCGATAGGATCGGCTTCTTCTTTCAATACCGACCGGGTCAGCAAATTCAGGATTTTCAGCAGATATACAGGTATCTTTTCGTGCTGGTCGGAGGAAAAAATAGCCCGGGTGAGCTCATGAAAGTGTAAACTTTTTTCTATAACATAGACGATGTTCTTTTGATTGATATAGTTGGTGATCTGCTGAATCTCTTCAGGACATAGGTCTTTGATTAATTTATGATTCAGCAGAGCGATGACCGGTTTGTAATAGTAGTAGGTGGTGTCGCCTTCCTGCCTGGCATAATTTTTTAAATCGCATAACATAGAAATGAGGGCCGCCACCGAAGTGTTGCGTGCCGGATAACCCATCGTAACATTGATTTTTGAGAAATACTCCGGAATCGAATGCATCACGGGAATCAGCATCTGTTCTTCACATAACACGATGGCTGTCTGTCGCGGATTCTCTTCCCGGAGACTTTCGGTCAGGGCAGGAAGAAGCTTGGCCTGACCGATCGTCGAGGGGACAGCCAGGTATTCGATGGTTTTGCCGTTGTATCTGAAGTTATTGAAATGTTCGATATCCAATTCGTTCGGAAACAGCTTTAGATTCTCCCGGATATAATGGCCTGCTTCCTGATGTTCATCAGCGGTATAATAAATATCGTAATCCCAGTAGAAGCGGGCTATTCCCGAATCTTGCCAAAACGAAAAGATCTTTTTTTCGCATAAGTTCAAAGCGTTGAAACCCGCGATTAATATATGTGCAGGATGGGCATAGGTTTCTATATGTTCGCAAAAATACCGTTCGTTCATTCCTTCATAGCAGATTCCGGTTTCAGCCAGGTGAGTTTTGAAATGAGTATAGGTGGCATATAATTTATCCCACACTTTTAGGAATTCTTGTTGTTCCCGGCTGAATTTTTCCGGATTGAAGCTCTTCCAGAATCGGTGTATGGCCTTGATTTGTTCTTCGGTCAGATACGGAAAGTTCAAATCCAATTCTTTGAGTGCTATCAGATTAGAAAAAAGATCTTTGGCATCTACCAGGTATTTGTCGATATCGTCGAAATCAGCCAGTAGCATATTTCCCCAAAAATAGAAATCTTCGAATTTCTCGGAAGAGCCCGATACGGCCGTATAAGATTTGTAGAGTTTGATAATTAAAGAAAGTGTTTCGGCTTTTTTCAGACCCGAATGCTTTTCGATGTATTCTGTCAAAGTCAGGATCTCCGGCATCCACACCGGACGGTCGATTTGGCGGGAGAGTTCTTCGGCCAAAAAGAGACCGGCTCTTTTATTAGGAAAAATAATAGTCAGATCGGCGAAATCCGTACCGTATTTCCGGATAATATCCTTTGCCAGTAACTGAAGAAAAGAAGCCATATATCGAATTAAAAGTTAAAGAGTTATTTGGGCTTATTGTATTTTGTTGTTATTTTTGTCGAATAGTCGGTAGGGACTACTGGTATCGGCAAATTTACAATTTATAATGATTAAAACAGCGAAAATAGGATAAACCTGAAAGTAAACAGATATGTTGAAAGATTTATTATTGAGAAATCGTAGCTATCGGCGGTTTGAGCAAGAGGTACGGATTTCAGAGGAAGAATTGACAGAATTGGTCGGTTTGACTTGTTTGTGTGCTTCCGCCCGGAATGCACAAGCCTTGAAATATGTAATTGTTCATGAGGAGGAAAAGTGTGCGGAGGTTTTTCCACAGCTGGCTTGGGCGGGATATCTGAAAGATTGGGACGGACCTGAAGAAGGAGAACGTCCGGCTGCTTACCTGATCCAGTTGTTAGATACCCGGATTGTTGAAAATTGTTTGTGCGATGACGGCATTCAGGCCCAGACGATTTTATTGGGAGCGGTAGAAAAGGGGTGGGGAGGCTGTATAATCAAGGCTTTCCGGAATGAAGATTTACGTCGTCTGTTTCACTTACCCGAAGAGCTGAAAATCAACTACGTGATTGCTTTGGGAAAACCGAAAGAAAAGGTGGTGCTGGAACAAATGAAAGGGGAGGATTATCGGTATTGGAGGGATGCTGAAGGTGGCCATCACGTACCTAAACGGGAAGCCGGTAGTTTGATTTATAAGATTGAAGTATGAAAATACTGTGTGCGGAATATAACGACGCCGGAGAGGTGGCTGTCGTACCGGTGGGGGATGATGTGCTGTTGAGGAATAACGGGGATTTTTATATACCGGATTATACACAACAGGTGAGCGGTGTGCCTCAGTTGGTTGTCAGAATTTGTAAGTTGGGAAAAAGTGTGGGAGAACGGTTTGCCGGCCGTTATTTTGAAGAGATCGGAGTCGGAGTCCGGTTTTATGCCGATTCGCTGGAGGAACAGCTGATTGCAAAAAAATTACCCGGGATCATGGCAGCCTCTTTTGACAGCTCTTGTGCTATCAGTGCTTTGATGGGTATAGAGGAAGCCAGGGAGGCAAACTATGAAATGAAGGTGAACGGTGAAGCCGTTACTTCCGGGAATAAACAGCATTTACCGGTGGGCATTGAAAAATTGGTTGCTTTTGCGTCTGAGTTTCATACATTGAAAATCGGTGATTATCTGTTTTGCGGACACCCCTTCCGTTTCCGGGGACTCAGACCGGGCGATAAAGTGCAAATGACATTGGATGGAAAGACGATGCTGGATTTTAGAATTAAATAAATAACCATAATTATGAAAAAAAGATTTGTTGTATTAGGATTACTTCTGCTCTGTTTGGGTGGAAAGGCTCAGGATGCTTATGTACCGTCTCCTGAAAATCTGGAAGCCCGGAAAGAATTTCAGGATAGTAAATTCGGTATTTTTTTACATTGGGGGTTGTATAGTATGTTGGCTCAGGGAGAATGGGTGATGACGAACCAGAACCTGGACCACATGGAATACCGCAAGTTGGCTTCTGCTTTTTATCCTTCCCGTTTCGATGCGGCTGAATGGGTGGCTGCAATAAAAGCGGCCGGAGCGAAATATATTTGTTTTACTACCCGGCATCATGAGGGGTTTTCTATGTTCGATTCCCGGTTTACGGATTATAACATCGTCAAGGCGACACCTTTCGGCAGGGATGTTTTGAAGGAATTGGCAGAAGAATGTCATAAACAAGGGATAAAATTGCATCTCTATTATTCTCATCTGGATTGGGACCGGGACGATTATTATCCGTTGGGGCGGACCGGACGTGGTACGGGACGTACGACCCATGGAGAATGGAAAACGTATTATCAGTTTATGAACGATCAGATTACTGAGTTGCTGACCAATTACGGACCGATCGGTGCCATCTGGTTCGACGGTTGGTGGGATCATGATCAGGATCCCGGATTCGATTGGCAGTTGCCTGAACAATATGCCATGATCCATCGGTTACAACCGGCTTGTCTGATCGGTAATAACCATCATCAGGTACCTTTTGCCGGTGAAGATATTCAGATTTTTGAACGGGATTTGCCCGGAGAGAATAATGCCGGTTTGTCCGGACAGGACATCAGCCGTTTGCCGTTAGAGACTTGCGAGACGATGAATGGCATGTGGGGGTATAAAATTGTAGACCAGAATTATAAATCGGTGAAAACCTTGATCCATTATCTGGTGAAAGCTGCCGGTAGAAATGCAAACCTCCTGATGAATATCGGACCGCAACCTAACGGGGAATTGCCTGCTGCTGCACTCGAAAGACTGAAAGCAATCGGAGAGTGGACGAAGCAATATGGAGAGACGATTTATGGAACACGGGGGGGAGATATCAGTCCCAGAGATTGGGGGGTAACGACCCGCAAAGGAGATAAGCTGTATGTACATATTCTGAATTTGCCTGATAAAGGATTGTTTTTGCCTTTGACGACGGGGAAAGTGAAAAGTGCTGTCGTATTTAAAGACCGGGAACCGGTGAAGTTCTCACAAGATAAGAATGGGGTAGTTTTGGAGTTGGCTGAAGTGCCTGCCGAGCTGGATTACGTGATCGAATTGACCATAAAATAATAGACAGATAGTTGTATGCGACGTCAGGATTTTAAAATAGAGGTTTGTACTAATTCTGTGGAGAGTGTGAGAGCTGCTCTTGCAGGTGGGGCGGACCGGATAGAGCTTTGTGCCGGAATGCCGGAGGGAGGAACGACTCCTTCGTATGGTGAGATTTGTTTAGTAAGAGAGTTGATGCCCGCAGGGATGCATGTGATCGTGCGTCCACGAGGGGGCGATTTCCTATACCGGGAGGATGAACTTGAAGTGATGTACAGGGATATAGAAATGGCACGAAAACTGGGTGTCGATGGAGTCGTTTTGGGTTGTCTGACCCGTGAAGGAGAAGTGGACGAAGGCGTTATGAGAAAATTAATGGCTGCTTGCGGAGAAATGTCGGTGACGTTTCACCGGGCTTTCGATATGTGCCGTGATCCTTTTCAGGCTTTGCAGACGATCGAAAAGCTCGGGTGTGCACGAATTCTGACTTCCGGACAAAGTAATTCTGCTGAAACCGGAGTGCCTTTGCTGAAAGAATTGGTGGCCCGGGCCCGGAACGTAATTATTATGCCCGGGTGCGGGGTCAATGCGGCTAATGTGCGGAAGATTGCCGAAAGCACCGGTGCCTTCGAATTCCATCTTTCTGCCCGTATCCGCCTCGGGAGCGATATGGTTTATCGCAATCCGGCTGTTTCAATGGGAGGTACGGTGCAAGTGGATGAGTACGGACGTGAGGTAAGTAGTAGCGAGAAGGTGGAGGAAGTGATCCGGAGGCTGGTGTACTGACGACTTGAAGGCCTGAGATAATGTAGGTTTGTTCTGTTACTTATTCGTCTGCGGTGTTCGTGTTCGGAGACCCGGTCGCTTCTGTCGGTCATCTGGCTTTTTCTTTCACTGACCGGCGGAACTCGCTTCGCTCAGACACCACCGGTCGGTCGTTCAGAAAAAGCAAGACGACACTCGCCAAAGCTCCAATGGTCCCCGAACACGAACACCGCAGACTCCCGTTATCACTGCATGGAAAGCTAATCTTGATTTGGAAAACAGGAACACTATGAAACAGAGGTTTTCTGATTTCTTTTCCTTCTCCTTCCTTTGAACTGTAGTACAAACAGAAGATGCAGGGATTTGTGGCGGAAGACCATTGGAGCAGGAACGAGGATCCGGTTAGGTTTTCCGAACGTCCGACCGGTGGTGTCTGACGAGCTTGCGAGGAGTTCCCCCGGTCAGTGAAGGAAAGCCTTACCGGATCGTTCCAGGCGAACCGGTCTGACGGCATAAAACCTGGAATCGAATAGAAAGAAAAATATAAACCTGTGTTTTAACTATAATTTATGTATCGTTTTCATCAATTGTTCTCCTAATCCGATCGTATAGCCTTGGGAGATAAAAACGATCCGGTTGAACGTATCGGCGATGACGAAAATCGGCAGATTGTCATGCGATAGTTTCATATTTTCCTGAATCATTTTTTGTATCGTCTGATTTTGGTCTACTCCTAAAGTAATAGTACCGGGGAGATTCGGAAATTCTGTGGGATGAAAACTTTTTAACTGTTTTTCATCCGGGAAAAGCAATACCATGCCTCGTCCCCATGTCTCGAAATCCTGTTTTAAAGCCGCTATATCCCGTAAGGCGTGGTTCGTCGGTTCCTGACCGGCCCCTAGTATACCGATAATGAAATATCCGCGTCCGGTGGTTTGCAGGATACTCTGAGGGGTAGAGCTATTTGCCGGAAGGAAGAAAGCTTCCGAATTCAAACTGCCGATCACTTTCACTTCGTCCGGATTTTCCCGCATGATGAGTTCGGTTGTGGTCGTTTTTCCTTCTTCGATATTGAAAAATGTCGTATTACTCAGTACACCGCCGCTGGCTAACCGGGTACCGGTAACCAGCATATAGTATCCGGTGTCCAGGGACATCGGACGCTTTAAGAGGTTCTCCCAATTACTACTGTTGTCTTCGGGAAAAGTCAATAGTTGAAATGTTCCGTTATGATATTTCGAAAGGGTGAAATGAGAATAATATAAGGGATTGGTGAGTGCTTTTACAGGCTTGTAAGTGGCAACCAATTTCCCTTGTGGAATATTTGCTTCGGTTGTGGCAGTGAAATCGACGTCCTGCCATTTACCGTCGGTTCCGGCATATTGGGTTTTACCGGTTACTTCGTCGATACGTGAGGCTATACCCAGACTCCTCAAAACTGCTACATAAAAAATAGCTCTGGAATGTTGGTCGGCAATCCGGGAATTCCAGACTCCTTGAGGCATCATCGGAATATGCTGCGGATTCAGTTCGTCCCGGATTGAAATATTTTTAATACACCATTGGGTCCAGAAGGAAGGGTTTTCCCTGATTTTTTCGGCTAACCCGGGAGATATCGCTTTTTGAAAAAAGTCTTTATAAGCAGTAAGCATTTCATTGGCTATTCGTGGATTCAGGATATACGCGTCGAATAAGGGATTTTCAGATACCGGCGTGTGTTGCAGGTGGTCTTTGAGTACGGCTTCGGGAGTATCACGCAGGTCTTTGTCAGAAATCACTTGCAATAATTGCAACGCCTGAACTCGCTGAGCTTTCGGTGTATGGCGCAGGAAACCGAGTATCTGGTCGTGGTTACCCCGGCTGGCAATAAGAAGTTTCGTCAAAGGGGCTGAAGGTAAACCTAATTCACCGGCGATGTCGTCAGCTTGTCCGGCATGTATAAAAGTGGCTGTATAGGCATTGCGGATCGAATCTTCCATTGCCATCCGGCGGGTGTTCTCTGCCCGTTGTTCCGGGGTAACGGTAACCGGGTTGACATGCTCGGCCGGAGGTACGATGTCGAGTGCTAGGGTACTTACCTCCCCGGCTTGTTTATCCAGGATGATGGTGATTGCAGCATCTTTTGCAAAAGAGAGTTTGCCGTATCCGAATCGTTCGCCGTCGGTGGCCCAGACCAGCATATCTCCTTTTCCGGCTGATAAAGAGGCTTTGCCTTGGTCATTTGTCGTTTTAGATGCTACGGTGTAAAACTCTGCGTAATTATATAGTTTAAAATCGACTTGTGCATTTTTTACCGGTTGGTTATCCGGCGTTGTGACGGTAACTGTTGCCTGTGTCGTCGGGGCATAATTGCCGATAACATTGATTTCGGTATAACCGGAGGTTCGGCTCATGACTTCTTCCGGGCCGTTGTAGCGACCGAATACTTTGGTGTGCATCAGCATCCCCCGGCTCGCCGGTGCATTGAACCAGCCTAAATCCAATACCGGTTCCGGTTCGCAAGCTCCCAGAAAATGCCATTGTCCGTCTACCCAGGCTTCTACCCAGGCATGGTTATCGTCGGTATGCGCCCAGCGGGGGGTATAAACCTGACGTGCCGGGATTCCTACAGAACGGAGAGCGGCAACCAGAAAGGTCGATTCTTCACCACAACGTCCATAAGCGGTTTTAACCGATGCTAAGGGCGAACTGGTGCGGGAATCAGAAGGAGTATAGATCACTTTCTCGTGACACCAGTGGTTGACTTCGAGTATCGCATCGTAAAGTGAAAGATTTTTTACCCGCTCTTTCAATTCCTCGTAAAATACTTTCCGCGATTCGTCCAGGTTTTCGTTATTGACCCGCACCGGTAAAACAAAGTGGCGGAATTCCCGTTCAGGAATCCGGTTACCCCAAGGCATTTCCTGTCTGGTTTTCAATGCATATCTGACGTTCATCAGATAATAATCCCCGCTATAGTCGGTGATATCTCCGATGGGCATGTAGGCATAGAGAAACATCAGGGCTTCACGTTCTTCGGTAGTCAATGAGGTTGTAAATATCCGGAACAGGTCCCCGTGGGGGAGGGCTTTTTGTTTGTCTTCGAAATCACGGGTCACTGTTGCCAATTCCGATTGATCCGAAAATAAATGCCGCTCTTTACAAGATAAGGTAAGCAATAGAAAAAAAACTAATGCCAGTTTGAATGTAAGATTCATAGATCGTTTTTTAGGTTAAGTTTGTATTTAGCCGAATGAATAATAACCCCCAAAATTAATCAAAAGGAAACGGTGACAATACAGTCTTAAACCGTTTTAACTGCTGTCACCGTTATTACTGTTTTAACCGTAAACCCTTACTTGATATTGATGTTATTGTAGAGGAAACGTTTAATCTTATGTGTCGGTGTTTTTTCAAAGGGTTCATGCTGTACCAGCACTAATTGAAGCTTGGAAAAATTGTTTACCCTTGAATTTACATATTCGAATAATTCTTTTTTCTGCTCTTCTATATAGTCATTGATAGCGGTTTTGTAATTTCCGGCCTGGCTTTTTATTTTTTGGACTTGTTTTTCCAGTTCTTCCATATTGAAATGTACCATAGCCACTAATTTCCCTTTGGATTCTACAACCAGCGATTCATTGACAAAACGGAAATTATTGATGATCGATTCGATTTCTTCGGGATAGATGTTTTCACCGGAAGAACCTAATATCATGGTTTTGATTCGTCCGCGGATCGAAAGCCGCCCTTTGCGGTCGAAAGAACCCAAATCTCCGGTCTTAAACCAGCCGTCTTCGCTGAATACTTCCTGAGTTAATTCCGGTTTTTTATAATAGCCTTTCATAACATGGGGACCTTTGATCCAGATCTCTCCCTGGCCGGTCTTATCCGGTTCGTTGATTTTGATTTGCACCCCTTCCATGGCAGGACCTACGCCCTGTAAGAAAGTTCCCCGGGGAGCAGAACCTGCGGACATCGGAGAAGTCTCTGTCAAACCATAACCGATGGCATAAGGGAATTTAGCCTCTCTGAGAAAACGTTCTACTACAGGATCTATTTTCGAACCACCGATACCGAAGAAAACGATTTTTCCCCCGAAAGTCTGCATCAGTTTTTTTCCGGCCAGCCGATTGAATAATTTCCGGGTAGGCCCGAAATTGTATAAGGTCTTCATCAAGGCAGACGAAGTAAATTTAGGCAATACCTGGGTTTTATATATTTTTTCGATGATCAAAGGTACGGATAACATAACCGTAGGCCGTATCTTCTGCATGGCAGGTACCAATAATTTAGGTGTCGGTACACGGTCCAGATAATAAATCTGAGCCCCGAACATTATCGGTAATAACAGGCCCAGGGTATTTTCGTAGGTATGGGCCAAAGGTAAAATGCTGAGAAAACGGTCTTGGGTACTTACAGGTTGGATCGTAGCACATTGCCGCGCATTCCAGACCAGATTACGGTGAGTTAATTCCACCCCTTTGGAAAAACCTGTAGTTCCTGACGTATAGATGATCGAAGCCGTATCTTCTTCTTCTACTTGTATTGCAGGAAGGGGAGTCAGGTTATCCAGACCGATATTGTTCTCCAGTTTGTCGATCGCTTCTACCGGATAGTCTTCCGGAATCCGGGCGAAAGTATTCATCAGAATCTTTTGTTCCAGATAACTCGTCTTTATATCGGCGACTAATTTATAAAGCAATTTAGATACAAAGATGATTTTAGATTCCGAATGTTCTAAAATATTTTGTATTTCTATACTGCTGAAACCCGGAAGAACCGGTACTGCAATAGCGCCGATCCGGGCAATAGCAAATTGAGTAATACCCCAATTCGGCATGTTAGCACTTAAAATTGCTATTTTATCACCTTTTTGAATGCCGGATGAAAGAAGATAATTAGCTATCGAAGTTACTTCGTTATAGAAGTCCTGGTAAGTTCGTTTGCCACTTTGAACAAAGTTCAAAGATAAATTGTTCTTGAATTTGGAACAGCTGTTAGAAAGGAGTTCCGGTAAAGTCAATTTCTTTAAGAGCATTATATTTAATAGTTGCAATTTGCTCACAAAGTTACACAAAAATCTTGAATTCAATATTGAAAAATGCTAATAATTCTAAGAGAATAAAACGTAAATTGTTAAAAATGAAAAACTTTATTTGAAGAAATCCTGTCGGAGGAGTCTGGTAGGAACGTACGTTGTCCGCTTGGTTTGTAGAATGCTTTAGCGTTTCGGGTCGTCGTAGTTTTACCGTGATAAACTATTCTTATACACCAGGATATAAGATTGTATAATCGGAAATAATTTGTAATCCGGGTATATCTATCTGTAATTTGTATACCAGAGTTGTAAAATGGATGCGGTATTTTATATCATAAGTTTATAAAGTCGGTAACTCTTGCGGGCGTAAAAAAGCATCTGCAGGGGAACACATAAAAAAGAGTCCCGGAGGACTCTTTTTTTATTTAGCAGGAATGTTTTTCAAAGTAGCTTTGAGGTATTCCCAGAATTTT
>ENA-ORVC01000901-ORVC01000901.1-human-gut-metagenome-genome-assembly--contig:-NODE-901-length-29276-cov-3.327094_pt1 | contig 29276 bp, 15 predicted proteins | sample MGYA00242092_ERZ509234 | MGnify/ENA primary metagenome ERZ509234 (study PRJEB26280, sample SAMEA2338800) | human gut metagenome | biome: human gut; feature: human-associated habitat; material: faeces... | reverse complement strand
ACGGCGGTGTGGGTGTACAACATGACCGTGGAATCGGGCGAATTCGAGATCATCAAGGATTCGCTGGCCCGGCTCACCGATGACCGCAGGCTTCAGGCGCTGTTCATCGCCTTCGCCTTCGGCGCCTTCCTTGAAGGTACCGCCGGTTTCGGCACTCCCGTAGCCATCACCGCAGCCATGCTCGCGGGCATCGGGTTCAACCCGCTGTACGCCGCCGGGCTGTGCCTCATCGCCAACACCGCCCCGGTCGCCTTCGGCGCCATCGGCGTCCCGGTCATCGTGGCCGGGCAGGTGTCCGGCTTTGATCCCAACCTCATCAGCGCCATCGTAGGCCGCCAGCTTCCCTTCCTGTCCGTGATCGTGCCGCTGTGGCTGTGCGTGACCATGTGCGGCTTCAAGCGCAGCATGGAAGTCCTGCCCGCCATCCTCGTGGCCGGCCTCTGCTTCGCCATTTCGCAGTTCGTGTTCTCGAACTATCACGGCCCGACTCTGCCGGACATCATGTCCGCCATCATCACCCTCGTCGGCCTCGTGATCCTGCTCCGCTTCTGGAAGCCCGCCACCATCTGGCGCTTCGAGGGCGAAAAGCCCACCGTGCTGACCGGCAAGGGCTACTCCTTCGGTGAAGTCATCCGCGCATGGATACCGTTCATCATCCTGGCAGTCATGGTGTTCTTCTGGGGCCTGCCGCAGTTCAAGGCGTTCCTCGACGGCATCAGCGGCAGCATCGCCACCAAGGGCTTCGCGTGGCCCATGCTTGACGGCATGGTCAGCCGCACCGTGCCCGTCGTGCCCGCCGAAACCCCCTATGCCGCATTCTTCAAATTCGGCTGGCTCTCCGCGGGCGGAACCGCCATCCTGCTGTCCGGCTTCTTCGCCGTGCCCTTCATGCCCAAGTACAGCTTCGGCAAGGCCGTGGCCTGCTTCTTCTCCACGATTTACCAGCTCCGTTTCCCCGTCCTGACCATCGCCACCATCCTCGGTTTGGCCTTCCTCATGAACTACTCCGGCATGAGCACGACCCTCGGCATCGGCTTTACCAAGACCGGCAGCCTGTTCCCGTTCTTCGCCCCGATCCTCGGCTGGCTCGGCGTGTTCCTGACCGGCTCCGACACCTCGTCGAACGCCCTCTTCTGCGGTATGCAGCGCTCCACCGCGCAGGCCGTGGGTATGCCCCCCGAACTCGCCGTAGCCGTGAACTCCTCCGGCGGCGTCACCGGCAAGATGATTTCGCCCCAGTCCATCAGCGTGGCCACCGCCGCCACCGGTATGATCGGGCAGGAAGGCAACCTCTTCCGCTTCGCCCTCGGGCACAGCATCGCCATGACCCTGTTCATCTGCGTGTTGACCTATCTTCAGGCCACCGTTTGGCAGTGGATGCTGCCGTAAACCCTCCCATGAAGTGAACCGCCGCTGAGGGACGCGTTCCGCGCCTTCCGGCAATCCCTTGAAACCCCGCGCTTCCGGCGCTGAAAACAAAGCCGGTTGATCTTCGGATCAACCGGCTTTTGCTCTGTACCCCTCAAAACGGGATACTTCTTTTCCCACCATAAAAATGCCATGTAAAGTATCAATACACGCATTAAGACTTTACATGGCATTTTTTGCGATTTTTTACTCGATTTATGGCGAGTTGATGTTTTTTTACATCTTTGCGGAGCACGATCGAGATCGCGCGGTTTCACACTCCCGGCTGAAAAAATCTCCCCGGGTGCACAAACATGAACGCGGGAAAGCGGCCGTTGCTGATTTGGCAAACTCCCCATGGAATTCCACCGTACCGCTGAAATAACCCTCTAGAAACACATGCTCCAAGAGGCAGGGGCTCTCAAAATATGAACGAAAAAAACACTGCCTCGCACATCGTTTTTTGCCTTTGCAAAGGCTTCGGCCTTTGCCCCTTCCCCGCTTGTTTTTGTCAATGCAGATGAAATAATCTTATTATTATAATAAAATAGAAAAATATGATTTCCGAAAAAGAATACACGTTAAAATAACGGTTTTTCTCTACATAAAATCATTTTACAAAGGCAAACAAGTAACTATCCGACGCTATGACGTTGCATATGCCTCTATAAAGAGAATAGTCCTCCTATATCGCTTTATAAAACAAAAACGAAAAAAGATGGTTTTTCTTTTCCGTCTATTATAAAACGAAAAGAATAATCTTTCTCCTCCATCGTTCCCTTCCGGAACGCGACCAGACGGGTAAAAAACGTATTTCTACGTTCATTCAAGCTGGTTACCTTATAATGGAGGAAATACACATAGCGCATAGGGGAAGAGGTTGAGCCATGAGGTACTCGCCTGAAGAAATCTTCAAAAAGTTCATTAATTCTGTTTTGTCCGATGCGTCTTTGGACTTCTTCGTGAAGAGGGCGGCGGTATTCCTCTCTATGATGATGCCCGTTTCCTCCTTGTTCATTTTCCGATCAGTGGAAGGTTCCATTACAAAACTGGCCGAATGTAACAAAACACCCGCCATCAATATCAGCGACCACTTCGCCATTTCTCCGGAAAGCATGACCCGGTTGAGGACTGAAAAACACTTTTTCAGCGAAGGCGCCTGCAATCTGAAAATCTTTACCGGGCACGAAACCTGTGCGTACGCCGACGTGCACCGCTCTGTCTACAAGACGGATACATCGGCCGTGTACATTCCCTTGAAGTTTAACATGCTGAGGGAAACGAGCGTTACGATGGTTGTGCTATCGATGGGTGTGGACAACTATACGCAAGAACATCTCGATATCTGTTCCTGCCTCCAGCCTGTCTTTATCGATAATTTCCTGAACATCCTTTCCGAAAATTCTTCCGACCGCGCTTTTGACCTCCCGTCCCCAAAGAGCAAGCAGGAGCCGAACAGCAAGCGGAACAAGGACAATGCGGAACCATTTCAGACATTCAACGAGGTCACCATCAATTATATCATCAAGGCGCTCAACCGCACCAACGGCAAAATCTCCGGACAGGACGGCGCTGCCGAACTCCTCGGCCTCAATCCGAGTACCCTCTGGTCGAAGATCCGCAAATACCGCATCGACGTGAAAGGGCTTGAGCGCGAATAGCGATTTCTGACGTGCAAGATACCGCGAAGGCCCTTCCGGACTGTATCCGGGAGGGCCTTCGTTATGTTGAGGGATGCAGGACGCTTGCCGAGGCCCCTACTCTGTTGACTCAAGAAAACTTCCTGGTTGGGCCGCGCAGCGATCCGCCGAAGCCTGCCGGGGTTCAGTCGTCCCCATCCCCGTCTCCATCGCCATCACCGTCATCCCCTTCCTGCCCGCAAAGCCCCTCGCCCGAGGAGAAAAGCGGAGCGTTCTTCCGTGCATCCTCTTCCCTCTCCGTAAGTTCGTTTTCCGCCACCTGTTTGCGGAAAAAGAACCATCCTGCGACAAGGGCAATACACAGAAAACCGATCCAGTCGAGCCATGCGTCCACGCCATTCCTTCCTGCTGCGATGGCGGCGTTTCATTAATGCGCCGGGACAGGCCCTTCCGGGGCCGTCTCCCGGGAGGGCCGGACATCGGACTCCCGGCTGCTCCTGCGTCTCTTTCGGAACGGGTTCCGGTGGTGCCACAGATTCCCCTGCTGCGCAACAGCTCTACCGATAAGGCCGAAATGTTCCTGAAAGACGGGAATCGCCCGATTTCCTTGGCTCTGTTTTCCCCAACCATCCGGCAGCGAAAAGGAAAAGGAAGAAGAGCAAGACGGAAAAAACGGACACGGGATTCCAAAACGCCGGACAGGGAATCATCACTGTTTGACACTTGTGTGCAGGGACAATAGATTCCAATGTGTTCCGGAGCCCGTGTTTTTGGATGCGGCCTTTTCCATGCATTGGCGTGGAACGGAAAATGAGCGGGGGTTCCTTTCCAGGAGCGCAACGCGTGTTCCTTCCTGAAGAAAAGGATGTTAGACAAAGAACGCCGGATCGGGGCGACCCGGCGAGGCGGGCGCGCGCCCGTGGCAACCAGCCCTGAGACGAACGATGATCCTGTCCACAAAGAACAAATTGGTACTGCTCGTCGCTGGGTCGCTGATCCTGCTCGCTGTCGGAGTGGGCCTGTTCTCCATGTATAGCGTGAAAAGAACCATGCTGGAGGAGCAGCGCCGGAGCAGTGTGAATACCGTTGCCCTTGCGACATTCAACGTGATGGATCGCTACCAGATCCTGTTCCGCAGCAAAGCGGATCAGGCCGTCGCGCTCCAGCATAACCTCAGCTGGCTGGCGAAACTCATCACCACGCTGGTGCATGATCCATCTGAGCGCTTTAAGATCATGCAAAATTTCCCCTTGCCCGAGGGGATCAGCCTCATGGCGATCGACCCCAGCGGCGAGATCAAACTCGTGCGCGGCGATCTGGAGAAAGACGACAACCCCTACCTCCTCCGCGACATCAAAGACCGGCCCGTGGGCCCCACCATGCGAGCCCTTGCGGAAAAAGGCCTCCCCGCAACCTGTTTCGTCCAGTGGGACGCCGGGGGCAAAAAGCAGCGGCTGTACGGAACGCACCTGTACCTTCCCGGAGAGGGAGGGCTGCTCGTGGGCCTGTGGGCCAATATCGACAAGCTCGACGAGCATCAGCAGCGGCTCAAGGAAGACAGCATCCGGGAGCTCCAAAACGAATTCGGAAAACAACGGATAGGGCCTTCGGGTTTTCTGTTCGTCACGGACTCCAAAGGTATCCCGGTAATCGGGCCGGAAGGCATGAACACCACCCTCTCCGGCATCAATCCCAAAACAGGCAACACTCTTATCGCCGATATCCGCAATGCTTCGAAAACACCGGAAAATCCTGTTGAAGCATCGATCCAGTCCTTGATCAAGCGCGCGCCGTCCCGTGATGCCCTGCTTTTCGTGCGCCATGTCAAGCCGTTCGATTGGTATGTCACAGGCGTCGTTTACACCGACGAAGCCAGCGCGCCCGGCAAGCAGCTTTCGTTTCTGCTCATCGCGGCCATCCTCGCCGCTACGCTGTTCATCCTGCCCGTGGCGCTTCTTATGGTCACGCGGCTGACCTCACCGCTGGCGAAACTCGGAGATTACGCCCGCAAGCTCCCCGAACAGGATTTCATGGAGGACGCACGGCCAACGCCCCTGCTCGCCGCCCTCGCCGACGGCAAACACGGAGGAGAGATTGCCAGCCTCGCCAATTCACTGATGTTCATGGATAAAACCCTCCGGTCACGGGTCCGTGAGCTTATGGAGGCCACGTCCAGCCGCGAACGCCTCGAAGGTGAGCTCAGCGCCGCCACCGAAATCCAAATGGGGTTCCTGCCCAAGCCCCTGCCCCCGGACGTGGCCGCCGGGCGGTTCTCACTGGCGGCGAGCCTCGTCCCGGCCCGGGAAGTGGGCGGCGACTTGTATGACTTTTTCATGCTCGACGACAGGCACCTGTGCTTCATCATCGGGGACGTGTCCGACAAGGGCGTGCCCGCCTCATTGTTCATGAGCATGACCTTGACCCTTATCCGATCTCGGGCGGGTTCCCACCCCTCGCCGGAGCACCTCATGGCCGAGGTCAACGAAAACCTCGCCCGCGACAACGCCAAGTGCATGTTCGTCACACTGTTTATCGGCGTGCTCGATCTTGATACCGGAGAACTGCTCTACGCCAACGGCGGGCACAATCCCCCGCTTCGGCTCGGCGACGACGGCGTGGCATGGCTCAAAGGCATCAGCGGGCCTGTGGTCGGCGCGATGGAAGGCATGAACTATACCTTGCTTCGCACCGTGGTCCGGCCCGGCGAAACCCTCTTCCTCTACACCGACGGGGTGAACGAGGCCATGAACGCGGAAGGCGACGTCTATTCCAACGAAGCGATGTTCCGTGCCCTCGCCTCCTCACCATCACGGGAACCGGCCAGTGTGCTCCGGCATATGCTTGACGATGTGTCCGTCCATGTCAACGGCAACACCGCCTCGGACGACATGACCATCCTGTGTGTCCGTTATTTCGGAGGAAAGCGCTGACGATCCTTCACCGCTGGTGATGGAAGAGAGCAAACTGGCCCGCACGATAAGCTTATTCATAAGGTAAAGGGATGCCACCTTAACAGAGCCCAATCAATGGGGGATGGAGAAAAAGGGACGCTATGGACGTCCCTTTTTTGTCATTTCTTCCAGAACTTCCACCAAGGGCATAACGGCAAGGCCCCTCTGCTCCTGTGCAAGGAATGCCCGGACAATATCTCTTGAATGCACCCCAATTCCAAAATCAGCCTGTTGACGGCGTGCTGCATGTCCCGCACGGAAGGAGGTGGGTCTTCGTTCACGAGGGTACGCAACTCTTCAAATGCATTCGCCGCACGCACCATCTCCTCCTCTATTTCCTCCCGCGAAAAGCTTTCTCCGCCTTGGAGACGAGCCTCCAGCCAACGCATCAAAATGTCGTTACCCAAAGCCAAGCACAATCGAGGAATCATTTCCAAGCTCGGCATATACGTATCGTTTATATTGAAGTAACGCTTGGTGACTGAATGTGACACGCCAAGGCGCTCCGCTATCTCATCTCTGGTCAGGCCGCTTTCTTCCTTGGCGAGGCGAAGTGCTGCCTTGCCCGTCATCATCCCCAAATCCGTCATGCTGTTTTCCTCCCAACAGGTGAATGAAGTGGATGCCCTCTTTCACGAGGATCAATCAGGTCCATTCTTTTTTATACATTGGGAGTATTCTCTTTTGCACATCGTATTAGAGCTTGTATCGTTAATATCTTTTTATATGTGTTGGTTATCAACTCTATACTAGCTATCGCAAACGATGTTTCCATGATTATAGATTTTTAAATATATGTCAGGATATCTTCTCTTCAAAAGAAAGATACCATGACAAGAAAACGGTATGACAATAGGATAAACAACTCTCTAGGCTCTTTATAGGAGGAACTATGGGTATCCCACAAAAAAGCCTCGTGATCGGCGCTTGCGAAATCGCCTGCCACTACCCGGAGCTCTCACTCAACGACGCGGCAGGAGATGCTCTCCAACTCGCTGAAAAGATCCGGCTTTACGGCATTGAGGAAAACCAAAAGAAAGAGACTGTCTTTATCGCAGCTTGCCGTTTTGTCAGTGCTGATAAAGATCTCACGCCTCAAAAAGCGGTAGAGAAGGCTTTACGGCTATGGGACATCATTGAAGCATGACGGAAAAGCAATATTGGAAAACGGTAAACCGATGGGAATGTGCTCTCTCATGGGGTTAGGCCGTGGCACAAGATGAAATCGGAGCCCTGCCCACAAAAAAGGAGCCAAAATCCAAAAACATCCCTCCCGACATGCGTCAAGAGGGATGTTCTGGACATAGCGTGAAGCCCCGGGAGAGTCATCACATGATGTTGAGGCCGGGCATCTTCTTTCAATGCATCATTGTTTCAAACGATCTGCATACCGCCCTTAGCTCATTATTACTTGTTCCCCCTCGCAAGGTTGCGGGAAACCACCATGAGGGCGGCAAGCATGACGAGCAGCAGGGCCGTGCCCATGAGCAGGGCATAATCCTCCATCTGCAGGATCGTGTACAGCAACGAGTACAGGGCCACGAGCAATACGCCTATCCCTATACCTTCCTTATAATTCCGCAGGGCGAAACCGACATAGCACGACACCATCAGTACAATGCATCCCGACGCCGAAAGGTAGGATGTCAGAAAGGCCAGATGCTCGGACAACGACAGCAGGACCAGATAGAACACCACCATCGACAGCCCCACGATGCCGTACTGTACCGGATGCAGCCGCGCCCCAAGACCCATTTCAAACACAATGAACGCAAGGAAGGTCAGGCCGATGAACAGCACGCCGTACTTCACCGAGCGTTCCACCAGCTTATAGTGCGTACCGGCTTGGTACAGATCCACGCCGACGGCAAACTCCGTGAAATGCCTCGGCCACGTGTGCAGCGTGCCAAGGTTCGGATACGAGCGCGCCAATGAGGGCACGCTCCACACCGCGGAGAAGCCCGTATCCGAAGTTTCATAAGAGGCCGGAAGCACCTGCCCCTGAAAACTCGGATGCGGCCACGGCGAACGCACCTTGATCTCCGTGGTTTCGCCCGCCGTCGCAAACCGGATGCCGCCGCTGCCGCTCAAGGCCAGGCGCTGCGAAAAGTCAAATGTCCCTTGCCCCGCATTCAAGGCAATGGGAACACGGAAACCGGACGGAAGGTTCTCGAACGGCTGCGTACCCGGCTCGGCGCTGTGCGGGACACCGGCCCAAACGAACGGGCTCGCCTCGCGGAGCGCACTCGGGTGGCTCAGGCCCGTGACTACAAAAGACCGGGCATAATCCACATCAACCAGCGCGGGGACGATGCGGGTCAGCGCTTCCCTGGACGGCAATGTAAACTGCCCGGAAATACCGATCTCGGACGTATACACCAGCGCCCTGTATATCCCCCTACGGCGGGATTCTGGATCAAGCGTGGCGTCAAAAGACAGACGCGACGGCAGGATGACGAAATAGCTCGCCTCCAGCCTTGTTTCGCGTACCAGCCTGTCCTTGCCTCCCTCGACGGGCACGACGCGTTCCCGCTCCACACGCTCCGTATACGGGACCAGCAGATACGGGCCGGAAAGCTGCTGCAGCCCGCCCCATGTCCGGCTGATGTCCGCCACCACTTCACGGTACAGCGACGAGCGTTCCCCTACGAGGCTTTCCACCATCAACAGCGGAATCAGGAGCAACAGTGCGATGCCCGCTACGACGGCGTAACGAAACATCATCGAATCCTTCAATTGATCCTGCAACACGGCCTTGTCCGTATTGTGCGGCGTCTCCACAACATCCTCCACGGGCAACTGAGGTTCTCGGGACTTTTCTGAAGGAGCCCCCTGCTCTCCAGACGTTTCGAACGCGAACGTATCTTCGGCGGTCAGGGATTCTGTCCGGACCACCCCTTTCTCCGCAGCCCCCGGAGGAGGCAACGGCTCCGCCGCAGTAACCGGGGTCTGTCCGGAAACCCGGCGCGTCCGGCGCATGATCCATCTGACTATGGCCACGAAACCGATACACAACGGGATCAAAATCAACACGAGTACAAGCAGGCCGATCAGCATCACTTCGAACATATTTTATTTCCTGTCAATGCGACTCAACAGTTCCACCAACGGGGAACATCGGAGGCTCCCTCCCCGCCAATGTGCACTCAACAGGCACGCACAGCAAGCCTTGCCTTCTATCCTCCGGAGACGGGACGTGCCTGTTCCGTCTTCTTTATTTTCTACCGCGTCCCCCATACCAATGGAGCAGCCCTTCTCCGCACCCGGATTACCGCATAAACGGTATATCCGTACAGATACCAGTTACGCCAGCAAGGATGTCCGCGCCCCCCGAAGGGCTTTCCAAACATAAAAAAAAGCCCTCCCGAAATCTCAGGAGGGCTTTGCTCAATCCATAGCAGGGTGGAGCACCACGCGGCCTTCCGCCAATGAGCGGGGCACGTCGATGATACGTTGGTTGCGCGACCCTCGGAACCGGATAATCAAGGACTTCTCCTCCAGTATGAAGGGGCCGTCCACAAGGATATCCAGCTGGCGCAGCAACGGCATATGCCGGCTGTCCGCAAGCAGCTCCTCATACAAATACCCGGTATAGCTCGTCAGATTGTACCCCGCAGCGCGCAGGCGCTCTGCCAGCGGCGCAAGCTTTCCGCTCTGTACGAACGGTTCCCCGCCGCTGAACGTTACCCCGCGCACGATGGGGTTTTTCCGCACGTCCGCAAACACCCAGTCGGGTGAAACCATGCGCCCGCCGTCGAAAGGGTGCGTCGTCGGGTTGTGGCAACCCTTGCAATGGTGCGGGCAGCCCTGCGTAAACAGCACGTAGCGCAAGCCCGGCCCATCTACGATGGACTCCTCGACGATGCCGGATATGCGTATTTCGTCGCTCATACCAAAACCTCTGACTTCGCCAAGACGAGGGAGAATTGCGGAAGGGAGGGAAAAGCTTTTCTAAAGAAAGGGGGGAGCACCCCCACGCTTTTCCCTCCCTTCCCAAAGGCTTCTGCGCTTATTGGATCCCTGTTCACAGCTTTTTCAGCTTCAAAACGAAAGAACCCTAGTTACCGCAGCAGCCGATCTTGCAATGCTTCACGCGATCTTCGACTTCAGCGCGTTTGGCGTTGTTGAAACGATCCACGGTGCCGACGAGGTATCCGGTAATGCGACGGATACGTTCAAACTTCACGCCTTCGCCAACCAAAACTTTCTTGCTTTCAGTGTTCATCGAACCGTTCTCCAATACTTGGTTTAACAATAATGGGTATATCGGAAAATGCGGGTATCCGCACTTTGCTTGCTCATCAGCGCGACATTCACGCGCCTCTTCAATGCCTTCCCAGTTCAACCGCTCCAGCTGGGCTGTCCCCGAGCTATACGAATTGATCCAAGGCGTTCCCCTTGGCGAACGGGGATGGAAAAACTCACCCGTTCCAACAGCCGGAACGAACCCCCTCCGCGCGGCCTCCCCACCAGTCAAAAGTCTTAGGAGGGGAAAGAGAGAGGGTTGGGAAGGGGAAGCCCTTCTTCAGAAGGGTTCCCCTCCCCAATATTCATCTAAATCACCATATTGGGCATCTTGTCCTCGGCTTCGAGGCGTTCCTCTTCAGAACGCACGTCGCGGATGTAGCCCTTGATCTTGCGCAATACTTCGATATCGACGCCTTCGCCGTCGTGACGCCCGCAGCGGGGGCACACGTCGCCGATGATGCCCGTGTAGCCGCACAGGGGATCACGGTCCACGGGATGGTTGATGGACCCGTAGCCGACGCCCATGTCCTTCATGGCCCGGATGAGATCCTCGAACGCCTCAAGGTTGTTCACCGGATCGCCGTCCACTTCCACATAGGTGATGTGCCCGCCGTTGGTCATCGCATGATACGGCGCTTCAAGACGGATCTTGTTGTAGGCGCTGATGCTGTAATAGACCGGGATGTGGAACGAATTGGTGTAGTAGTCCTTATCCGTAATACCTTCGATGGAGCCGAAACGCTTGCGGTCGAGACGTACGAACTTGCCGGAAAGCCCTTCGGCGGGGGTTGCGATCACCGAGAAATTGAGCTTCGTCTCGGCGGCCTTCTTGTCCGCCTTCTCGCGGATGAAGCCTACAATCTTGAGGCCAAGCTCCTGCGCTTCCTCGGACTCGCCGTGATGCTTGCCGATCAGCGCCTTGAGGCACTCCGCAAGGCCGATGAACCCCACGGTCAGCGTGCCGTGCTTGAGCACTTCGCGCACTTCGTCGTCCGGGCCGAGCCGTTCCGAATCGATCCAGATGCCCTGCCCCATCAGGAAGGGATAATTCTTGCACTTCTTGCACGACTGGATTTCGAGGCGCTCAAGAAGCTGCTCGAAGACCAGATCCACCATCTTGTCCAGCTCGGCGAAGAAGACGTCGACGTTGTGATCCGCAAGGATGCCGAGGCGGGGCAGGTTGATGGACGTAAAGCTCAGGTTGCCGCGCCCGTTGACGATTTCACGGCTCGGATCGTTCATGTTGGCCATAACGCGCGTGCGGCAGCCCATGTAGGCGATTTCCGTCTCGGGATGGCCGGGCTTGTAGTAGGCCAAGTTGAACGGCGCGTCGATGAAGGAAAAGTTCGGGAACAGGCGTTTGGCGGACACGCGGCAGGCAAGCTTGAACAGATCATAGTTGGGCTCGCCTTCCCGGAAGTTGACGCCTTCCTTCACCTTGAAGATATGGATGGGGAAGATGGGCGTCTCGCCGTTGCCGAGGCCCGCTTCGGTGGCCAGCAGCACGTTGCGGATGACCATGCGGCCTTCGGGGGAGGTGTCGGTCCCGTAGTTGATGGAGCTGAAAGGGATCTGCGCTCCGGCGCGGGAGTGCATGGTGTTGAGGTTGTGCACCAGCGCTTCCATCGCCTGATACGTGGCCTTCTCGGTGTACTCAAGGGCCTTCTTGACGGCGAAGTCGATGTTCAGGGCGGGGGCGTGCTGAGTGAGGATCTCCCGGACGAAGGCGAGGCCCTTTTCATCGAGGATGGATTCGTTTTCCTCAATGTAGGCGCGCAGCCCGGCCTTTACATCATCCTTGCTCTCCATATTATAGAGATCAAGGATCAGGCACAGTTCCTTGATGAAGGTCTTGGCGACGCCGGGGGCGAGGCCGTATTCGAAATTCGGGATGCTCTGCCCGCCGTGCTGGTCGTTCTGATTGGCTTGAATGGCGATGCAGGCAAGGGCGCTGTAGCTGCGGATATCGTTGGGTTCGCGCAGGAAGCCGTGGCCCGTGCCGAAGCCGCCCTTGAACAGCGTCTTGATGTCGATCTGGCAGCAGGTGGTGGTCAGGCTCAGGAAATCAAGGTCGTGGATGTGGATGTCGCCGTTCTTGTGCGCGAGGCTGTGCTTCGGGTTGAGGATGTACATCTCGTAGAACTGCTTGGAACTTTCGCTGCCGTAACGCAGCATCATGCCCATAGCGGTGTCGCCGTCGATGTTGGCGTTCTCGCGCTTGAGATCGTTGTCCTTGGCGTCCTTGAAGGTGAGGTCGCGGATGGTGGTCATGAGCCGGGTGTTCATTTCCCGGATCTTGGTCCGCTGGTGGCGGTACAGGATGTACGCCTTGGCGGTGCGGGCATGGCCGCTCTTGATAAGGGTTTTTTCTACCAGATCCTGCACCTGTTCCACATCGGGGACGGCGTCCTCGAACTGCTCATTGAGGCGCTCCAGCACTTCGGCGGCTATCTTGAGCGAAAGGACATAATCCTTCCCTCCCTGACTGCTGGCGGCACGGAAGATTGCCTGAGCGATCTTGTTCACGTCAAAAGGAACAATGCGTGCGTCACGTTTCCTGATAGAACTAACCATTCGTCATCTCACTCGCTTTAATCAAGAAAAAAAGGCTGTTTGCAGTTCGCAACAATATGTACTTGTTACTGAAAGGAAACAGATTCATACATCCAGCATAGCCTATCCGGCGACTCGGGGCCAGTGTCTAACACTCTTTTCCGAAAAGTTCTTTTTCGAACCACCCGCCGTCCGATTGCCTACCATCGGGACGCAAAAAAGGACGCCTTAGAGCAACGAGGCCCGTCGCTCTTTCGTTAAACCGGGGAGACCCACTATCAAAACTTTCTGAATATCCGAGGGTTGATATGCTCACCCCGATATCGGGGGCATACGGCAGCGAACCCTCGCTTGTCCGGGGGGATGTCTCTCTGCGTGAAGAAGGTGTAAACGCAAACCGGAAGAGGATCAACACCCCTGTACATGCCCAAGCGAAAGCTCTCTCCTCAAAAGCCCCGGGAAACAAGGCTTCCGTCGGGATGAAAAATTTTTCAGCTTTTTTTATACTCCGGCGAGTCATATCAGGGCCATTCTGTCAACCGCCAATTTGCAGCTAGTTACGCATAACTTTTTTTAAGTATTGAATTATTTTTTTCTAGAAATATCAAAAAATCCTGCCTCACTGCCCCTTTATTCAGCGTATGCGGGCCTCCTTTAAAAAGTAACAATTCCTAATTATAGAAAAACCTCCACCAGGGGAAAGCCCAACGAAAGCGTCTGGAGGCGGTAAAGCCACCCCCAAAGCCTCCCGGCACCCCGCACGGAGGATCGGGTTTCCCGCCTAAGAGAAGCGTCCTCAACCACCACGGCCAAGCCGTGTTGACGGGTGGCGGGTAGCCCGGTACAAACCCAAAAGGCACCTTCAAGATGACCGCCGGTCAGCCCATCCCTCCCCAGTCCGGCACAGCGCTGTTTGTCTCGCCTTGCCAGCCCTCCGGCGTTTCCGTTCCGAGAGAACCATGTCCATTGTGACGGAAGCGGAGGCATCCTCACCCTGCCGGTGCCCCGCTCCGTCAGAAAAGGCGGAGGCGCCGCGGATCAGGTCCGTCCGCAGCGGGAGCCGTGCCCTGACATACGGAAAACATGAAGTGCATTCCTTGTTCCAACATCCGCCGCAACCGACGGCGGCAAACCCACCGCGCATACCGTGCGCTCTTTTTAGGATACGTTGTATGACAAACGGATTTACGAAAGCAGAGGATCTTGCCCGCCCGTAGCAAAGGCTGCTGCGCGACGAGCTGAAGATTGAAGCAGGCGGCCTTTGCTCATCCTCACATGAAAATTCATGCAAGGAGTGGGCAAGGTAGTGAGCTATACCAACGCCGACCGGATACTTCCCCGCGAACTGCTGGACGCGATCCAGCAATATGCCGACGGGGTGTATCTGTATATTCCGCGCAAGGCGGAACGGAAACGGGCTTGGGGCGAGGCCACGGACTCCCGCAGGGAGCGGCTCGCCCGGAACAGGGAGCTGTACGAGAAACATCTCGGCGGCGCTCCCGTGCACAAACTGGCGGAAGAATATTACCTCTCCGCCAAGACCATCTATAAAATCCTTGCCTCCATGCGGCAGGCATGACGGACAGCGCCACAGGCCCACGCTTGCGGCGCTTTTTCGTTTGAGAAGCGAGAAGGAGGACCACAAAAGCGCCCGTTTCCGATATAAGGCAGGGATACTTTTTTACACAGGAGTTTCCACATGCATCCAACATCAACAGCATCCAACCCGTTGTTCGACCGCGACTTCCTTCGCGCCACCATGATGGGCCCCAATTGCGTCAGGTTCGCCGAAGAACTGACCGCAAACATCCCCCTTTCTCCCAATATGCGCGTGCTCGACCTGGGGTGCGGCATGGGGCTGAGCTCGATATACCTCGCACGGACATTCGGCGTACGGGTCTTTGCCGCGGACCTGTGGATAAACCCTTCGGACAACTTTGCGCGGTTCCGGGACTTCGGGCTTGAAGACGCCGTTATCCCCCTCCGGGCCGAAGGACATGCCCTGCCCTTTGCCGAAGGGTATTTCGACGCCGTGATCTGTATCGATGCCTACCATTTTTTCGGCTGTGATCCGGAGTACCTCGACGCCCACATCGCTCCTCTCGTCAAGCCGGGCGGCTTTATCGCCGCCGCCATCCCGGGCCTCCGGCAGGAATTCACGGGGGACATCCCCGACGAGCTCCGGCCTTATTGGAAGGAAGATATCAATTTCCACTCCGCCGGATGGTGGGCCGAACTCTGGAAACAGTCCACCCGCGCCGCCGTACGGGACGCCTTCTCCCTCCGCAGCCACAAAGCCGCATGGGAGGACTGGCTCCAGTGCGACAACCCCTATGCACAGCGCGATGCCGACATGATGGAAAAGGCCGGCTGGCGCTACTTCGACTCCATCGGCATCATCGCTACCGTGTCCCCGGCAGCCTGTTCGGAACCGTACCTTCTATTATAAGGTAGAGGTCTCCCTTGAAAGCCTGTCGCCCGTGCGGCGGAACGGCCTCCCCCTTGGCAGCCCCACCTTGGAATACCGTTCGCCGAACCTCCATACCTCCGATAGGCATTCGTCCGTTTCCGGCCCCAACCCGGACGGATGCATACCCGCCATCCCGCATCAGCCCAAACCTTTTGCCGGAGCCTCACACCTCCGGCAAAAGGGCATCCCCGGCGAGCCCGGAACACAGCAAAAAGCAGCGGCTTCGGGCGAGACTCTCTCTTCCGAAGTAAAAAAGCCCTAAAGATCTGCAGGGATTCAATGGCGACGGTCCCGATGATACCCACCCGCCGGGACGCCAAATAGAAACAAGTCTCATTGACAGCCGATGCACGACTGCTTATAAACAAGAAAAGTTTTCGGCATCCCGCCCCGTTGGGGATGCCCATCATTCTTGAGAAACGCGCCTTCGCGCACCTCTCCCAGCCCGACATCATCAGGACTGCCCCATCGTAGATAAGGCCCTGCACATTACATGCAGAGGCCTCTTTTGTTTTTCCTCCTACCGTTAAGGAGTCCTGATATGGCGGACATCATTCTCAATAAGCCGGAAGCGGGCACTCAGGCCGTCTTCGAAGCGGCCGGGGACAGCCGAATCGACCTCAACTTCCCTACTGATCAGGCAACGCTGGAACGTTCCGGCAATGACCTTATTTTCCGTTTCGACGACGGCAGCACCGTTGTCCTGCGTGATTTCTATACGGCCTATACCAAGGACTCCATGCCCGACTTCGTGATCGAAGGCACTCCGATCGCGGGCGAGCAATTCTTCACGGCCCTGAACGAACCCGACCTCATGCCCGCGGCCGGTCCGGCGGCAAACGCCGCCAGCGCGGACGGCGGACGCTTCCGCGAATATGCCGACGACGCCCTCATCAACGGTGTAAACCGCCTTGACGGGCTCGACCTGAGCAGCAACCGCGCCTTCTTCCCCGAACGCGACCCGTGGGGCGGCCTGCGCGGCGACGATACCCCCAACTACGCGCCGACCCTCAGCGTCAGCGGCTCGCTCGGCGTCATCGAATCCGGCGTGTTCCCCGGCGGCAATGAACTCTACGAGGGCGTCCCCTCCATGTCCGGCAGGGCCACCGGCACCGACGCCAACGGCGACACGCTTTCCTTCGGCTTCATCGACGCGAACGGGGCGCAGGTGACCAGCATCGTCACCCCCTATGGCGTGATGGCAATGGCCCCCGACGGGACCTACACCTATACCATCGACAACGCTGATCCCGATACCAACGGCCTCGCTCTTGGCGAAACCCGTACCGAAACCTTCACCGTCTACGTGAGCGACGGACGCGGCGGCCTCACCACGCAGGAAATCACCGTCACCCTCACCGGCACCAACGACCGGCCCGAACTCTCCATCGCCAACGCCGCGCAGGGCATCCACGAAGACACAGCCTCCGTGGGCGGCACATTCGCCGTGCAGGACCCGGACAGCGACAGCGGGCAGAACCAGACGTTCCACATTGAGGGCGGCAGCAACACGCCCGCCGCCGACGGCACCAGCCCTTCCGACGGTTCCCACTCCGCCACAGGCAGCACGGATGCCACGTTCACCACGGACTACGGCAAGCTGACCCTTGATCCCGCCACCGGGCAGTGGACCTATGCGCTCAACAACGCCAGCGACAAGGTCCAGCAGCTCAATGCCGGGGAAACCAAGGTCGAAACCTTTGAAGTGACCGTTACCGACGAACACGGCGCGACCTCCACCCAGACCATCACCGTTACCATCACCGGCACCAACGACATCCCGGTGATCGACACCGATCAGAGCAACTTCCATCTCGACTTCAAGGAACAGGGCGTCTACCAGCCCTCGGAAAACGGCGACGGCAACACGCCCACGACGCCCGGCGGAACGGGAGAAGGCCAGCATCAGACCGGAACCCTTTCCGGCAGGATCTTCGCCTCCGATGCCGACAAGGAAAACGGGGCGGGCTCCACGGAGCACGATGTCAACAAGCTCAACTTCCACGTCGAGCACGCAGGATCGAGCCTGACCGACGGCGGCGCCTCCACCACTGTGACCGGAACCGGAACTCCCGGCACCGGGGACGTCGTCTATGCCTACACTTCGGCCTACGGCACCCTGACCTTCCGCGCGGACGGCTCCTACGAGTACACGCTCAACAACAAGAATCCCGGCGAAGCAGGCGCGGACGGCAATGCCGTCAACAACCTCGCCCTCGGCCAGACCGTGACCGAGACCTTCACCGTCTACGTCACCGACGCCCAGACCGGACGGAGCGTGCCCCAGACCATCACCGTCACCATCAACGGCACCAACGACGTCCCCACGCTTGATCTGTCCAACGACAATCTCAACGATCTGCTCGGCGGCGACGGCAACCTCCATGTGGTCGAGGACGGCGTGGGCCGTGAAGACGCCAACACCCCCACCACTGATCCCGGCAAGGAAAACACCTCCTTCACGGGCCATACCACCGACACCGGAACCGCCAGCGGCAATGACGTCGACGCAGGGCATATCCTGTATTTCGGCGCGGTCGCGGGCGAGGCCACCAAGACGTTCGATCCTTCCGTATTCAACACGGCCGACTCCACCGCCACGGGCGGCGCGGCCTCTTCCGTGGTTGCGGGCGGCCAGTACGGCAACCTGACGATCAACTCCAATGGCTCCTACACCTACGCCATGAAGGGCGAAGGCGAAAACGTCAGCTTCGAGCTCGACGGCAAGACCTACACCTCACTTGATCAGCTCGCCGAAGGCGACACCATTTACGAAACCTTCACTATCTACGTGCGCGACGAGCACAATGCGTGGACGGCGAAGACCGTCACCGTGGCCATCCACGGCACCAACGACATCCCCACCCTCGACATCACGGGCAGCGACTGGAACATCACGCAGGGCGGCGATCTGTCCATCGACGGCACCTTCACGGTCACCGACAACGACCGCGACGCCGGGACGGATCAGGCCTTCCATATCGCTGGCGGCAAGGACACCTCCGGCACGGGCACTGACGGCGCACACGGGACCGACGGCGACACGAACGCCACGTTCACCACGGACTACGGCACGCTGACCCTCGATCCCGCCACCGGACAGTGGACTTATGAAGCCAACCCCGACGCTATCAAGGGACTCGGCAAGGACGAAACCAAGATCGAGACCTTCGAAGTGACCGTCACCGACGAGCACGGCGCGACCTCCACCCAGACCATCACCGTCACTCTGAACGGGATCAACGATGCGCCGTGGCTCGGCCAGACCTCCATTGTTCTCAAGGAAGAAGGCGTCATCCTCACTCCGGAACAGCCCGGCGAGACCTCCAATACAGAAACCCACGAAGCGCCTGGTAACACGGGCGAGGCCGGACAGGACGAGCACCGGACCCTCGTTGAGGGCGAACTCCCGTGGAAGGACGACGACATCAACGACAAGCCGATCTTCGGCATTTCCGGGCTGATCGGCGCTACCGATGGCATCCTCAACGTCACGATCAAGAACGGCGATCCCGACGCCTCCAACAACGTGGACGTCAAAATCCTCTCCTCCACGACCGACCCGAATACTCACATCCAAACCATCGTGACCAACTACGGCACGCTCACCCTCGACACGCAGACCGGCAAGTTTACCTTCGACATCAGCGGTTCCGACGCCGACAAGCTGGCGGCGGGCGAAGAGCTCGAGTTCAGCTTCCACACCACCGTCAACGACCAAAACGGCGGAAACGCCGACAATAGGCTCGACGTGACCATCCGCGGCACCAACGATCGGCCCACGCTCGATCTGGTTGAACCCACCCACGGCGACAACGTCACGGTCGTGACCGACGATAAGACCGGCGAAGTCAAGTTCGACATCACCGAAAAGGCCGACGTCGCCAACGACACCACCGTTTCCGGGACGCTCAAGTCCGACGACGACGATCGCGGGGCGAACCTGCGCTACGGCGTGGCGCTCGGCAAGCAGGACGTGGAGTCCGAAGCGGGCCGAAACCTCGCCTTCGGTTCCGGTTCCGACGGCAAGCCCGGCATGGGCGAACCGCTCCATCAGGTCGGCGGCAAGATCGTGATTGAAGGCAGGTACGGCACGCTGACCATCGATCCGGAGAGCAATACCTACACCTACAAGACCAACGAAAACGCCGACCGTCTCGGCCTCGACGCCGACGGCAACCCGCAGGCCGGAACCGACGAGTTCACCATCTACGTGCGTGACGAGCACGGCGCGTGGACGGCGAAGCCCATTTCCGTCACGGTCACCGGTTCCAACGACACGCCGACGATTACGGCTGACGACGCCGAGCACTGGGTCAAGGAAGCGGGCGTCGTGGACACCTCGACGGACCACGGCTCCACCACCGACACGGCGAAGACTCCGGATCCCTCCGACGATTCCCGCGAGCTGACCGACGCGGATAACAGCCTCTCCCGGAATGAAATTTCCGGTCAGGTCCACGTCAAGGATACCGACACCACCGACACCCTGACCCTCGACATCGGGGCGAAGGAAGGCTCCGGCACGACCCTCATCGGCGATCCCAAGACGGACGCCAACGGCAACATTACGCTGGAAACCGAATTCGGTTCCATCATCCTGCACAAGGACGGGACCTATACCTACACGATCGACGAAGACAAGACGCAGTCCCTCGCGCAGGGCCAGACCGAGAAGGAAATCTTCACCATCACCGTGAGCGACGGGCACGGCGGCACGGCCTCCGTGGACATCACGATCAACATCGTGGGCACCAACGACCGGCCTACTCTGACCCTGACTCCGACGAGCGACACGGTCGTCAGTGATCCCGGCTACGACAAGGACCATAATGAAGTCGCGGAAGACCTCACCGTCACCGGTACCTTCGAAGGTGCTGACCCCGACTCCAACCCCACGCTCGAATACGGCGTGAGCACCAGCGCAGGCAACCGGGACACCGCGTTCGGCGCGGACGGTAACAACCCCGGCATGGGCGGCGGACATCATTCGGCCACGGGTACGTACGGCTCCCTGACTATTGATCCGAGCACCGGCGAGTACATCTACACGCTGGACACCGCCAAGGGCGGCGCTGCGGACAAGCTCGGCCTCAAGCCCGACGGCAAGCCGGAACAGGGTTACGATACCTTCACCATCTACGTGCGCGACGAGCACGGCGCATGGTCCGAACAGACCATCACCATCACCGTCAACGGCTCCAACGATGCGCCCGTCATCGCCAAGACCGAGAATACGCTCACGGTGACGGAATCCGGTTTCGATGAGCACAACAGTACTATCATCGGCACGAAGTCGGACAAGGGACAGGTGAACGCCACCGACGTGGACACCAGCGATCAGGGCAAGCTGACGTATTACTTCTCCGACAAGGCTCACAACCCCGTCACGTTCGGGAAGGGCGACGTGATCGGCCATCTGACGCTCGCCGACGGTACGAAGACCGAGATCACGGTTACCTCCGTCAAGCCGGACGGAACCATCGTAACCGACTACGGCACGTTCCATCTGGACACCAAGACCGGCGAGTACACGTTCACGAAGACCGAATCCACCGGCAACGCCACCGATCAGCTCCAGCTCGGCGACAAGGTGGAACTCGACTTCTCCATCAGCGTGAAGGATTCCCACGGCGAAACGGCTTCGAGCACGCATGACGTCACCGTCGTGATCAACGGCTCCAACGACCGGCCTTCCGCCACGATGCAGGGCATCACCGTCAAGGAGGCGGGTGTCCATGACGGTAACACCGCGACCACGGCCGATACGGACGGCACCCTCGGCGCTGGCGAGCACCGGGTCACCTCCGGTACGCTGAATATAACGAACCTCAAGGACGTGGACGACGACATCAGCAAGGGGTTCGGAACCGGAGAGGATCAGTTCAAGATCAGCTTGCGGGGCTCGGGCAATTGCGGCACGCCGAGCCACAATGCCGACGGCACGTGGACCATGACTCACCTGCTGAGCAATGGCGGAGACTTCAACAACGTCAGGGCCACCCTCTTCAACTCCAACTTCCCGAAGGACGCCTTCGACAAGCTCGAAGCGCAGCTTCGAGCCGAAGGGCTGCTGGGACAGAATCAGGATCTCACTTACGGCAACGCGGCTTCCATCCTCTCTCAGGTGGCGCTCGGCACCCTGACCGTCAACCCGGACGGTTCATACTCCTTTACCCTGCCACCGGACGGCTCGGCGGGCAGCATGATCGTGAACATGTTCGGCGCGGACAACTCCTCCAACCGGACCATCAACTTCTCAGTCACCGACCCGCACGGCGGCGTTTTCAACGGTTCATTCGGCGTCACCATCAAGGGCACCAACGATCGGCCCGAACTGGAACTGCTCGGCGGCGATGATCACCGCCTCGTTATTTCCACGGGTACGACGCCCGACGGAAACGCGACGACCCACGCCACAATCACCATGACCGAAGATGACAAGTCCTTCTCGGCCAATGCCAAGGGAACGGACGTGGACTTCGGTTCCAGGCTGACCTACGGCATCGCCGGAGGCCATATCGGCGACGCGGACAGTGCCGACATCAATGACCTGAAGGCGGCCTTTGACGGCGACAAGGGCATGGGCAACGCTCATACCCGGATCGAAACCGAGCACGGCGTGTTCACCATCGACTCGTCCACCGGCAAGTATACCTACACGCCGAACGAAGACCTGGTCTACGGCGAAAAGTACACGGATGAATTCACCATCTTCGTGCGCGACGAAAAGGGTGCGTGGTCGCAGCAGCACGTCACCATCAACGTGACGGGCGGCGCTGACGCCCCGATCCTCGTGGGCAAGCTGCCCAACGCGATCATGGCCGAAATCACCGAGGCGGGCGTCGTGCCCAACACCAATACGGATGTGGACGGCTCCATCCACGTCAACGGCCAGCTCGTGGACGGCCACTTCAACAGCGGCGGGCACGCGCTCGGCTCCTTCGAGGTCAAGCAGGTCGACACAGGAGAGGGCGCGGGGCATCTGATCGCCGGGTTCGTCGTGGGCGGCAAGTTCTACGCGGGCGACCTGCACACTGACTACGGGACCCTGCACGCCGAAGTCGTCACCGAGAACGGCGTGTCCAAGATCGTCTACTCCTTCATCCTGCCGGAACCGGGCACGCCGGAAGCCGCGAACCTCGACGCCCTCGACGCGGGACAGCGTGAAAAGCTGTTCGACAACCTCAAGGTCGGCGTCTACGATTCCGCCCACGAATCCCTCGTGAACGGCGGCGCCAACGCGGACGGCTCGTTCAACATCAATACCGGCAACTCGAACCTCATCCCCACGCAGGACGTGGATGTCTACGTGAAGGGCACCAATGACCGGCCCGTCTTCACCGACGAAGACGGGAACGTCATCGCCGAAGTCGTCACCGACGCGAACGGGAAGACCTTCACGAAGATCACTTCCGACCAGACCAGTGAAGGCGTGTTGCAGGAAGACGGCAGCCACACCCTTTCGGGAAACCTGAGCGCCCACGACCCCGACAAGAGCCACGGCGACGCGGCGGGCAACCTCAGCTACAGCATCGAGAGCGGCGGCAAGCTGGTGCAGATCATCGAAGGCAAGTACGGCATCCTCAAGCTCAATCAGGATGGCAGCTACACCTACGAGATCACCAAGCCGGGCCTGCTCCAGTCTCTGGCCGAAGGCGATATTGCTCAGGAAACCTTCGACGTCCGTGTCACCGACCCGCTCGGTGCCCACAGCTCCGGCAAGCTGGTCATCGACATCGCCGGAACGGATGACATACCGACCATCAGTGCCGGCAACGGGGAGATCTTCGAAGACGGCCCCGTCGTACTGCCAAACGGCACGGATCCGTCCATCACCGGAACGTTGAAGCTCGATAACATCGTCGATGCCGAGGACAAGGGTGCACAGACGTGGACCAATGAAGGCCAGACCGGTTTCGCCACGGACAAACAAGGAAATCTTCTTGACCATCCGCTCGGAGAACTCAAGGTCAATGCCGATGGTACCTACAGCTATACGCTGACGGAAAACGGCTCGAAGCTCGTTCAGTCCATGAACGAGGGCGACACCATGACCGAAACCTTCGAGGTGCAGGTGACGATCGATGGAAGCGACAAGATCGTCAAGAAGGACATCACCATCACCATCAAGGGCACCAACGACGCCCCGACCTTTACGGATACGGTTACCGGCCTTGAGGGTGAGGTGAAGCAGGACGCCTTCGAGCCCGAGAATGGCAAGCCCGGTGTGACCTACACCGGCACCATCGAGGGCGCGACCGACGTGGACAACGCCAGCGGGCTCAAGTTCATGCTGGTCGGCAAGGACGGAAAGCCCGTTACCGAACTCAAGACCGAGTACGGCACCATCGTCCTCACCTACGAGACGGCGGCGGACGGCACGATCACCGACACGCATTACACGTACACGCTGGACAACGAGAGCACGAAGCTCGACGACGCCCTGAAAGAGCTCGCCGACGGCGGGTTCCTGAAAGACAAAGTGATGGTCGTGGTGGTCGACCCCCTCGGCGCGATTTCCAAGGAGCAGAAGGAGCTCACCATCAACATCCATAAGCCCGACAGCGGCGAGGGTGGATGGGACGGCGGAGCGGGCCTCATCATCGACGCCGACAAGAGTGAGTTCAACGGCGCGGTGGTCGAGGACGGCAAGGATCTGTCGCAAACGCCTGATGTCACGGAAGGCCTGATCTTCGAAGGCCAGCTCCATGCCAAGTGGGACGGCGAAGGCCACACCGGAACGCCTCCCGACCGCGTCTTCGGCATCGAAGAAAAGGATGAGTTTGGGCTCGGAACCGGAAAGCAAATCCAGAGCAGCGCCGCCGACGGTTTCGTAACCGCGGAAGGCAAGTACGGCTACCTCATCATCGATCCCGTTACCGGGAAGTATACGTACACCCTGTACAACGGCGAAGACGGCAAGCCGGGCACGGTGCAAGACCTTGCCGAAGGACAGGTGGAGCAGGATGAGTTCGCCGTCATGCTCAACGGTCAGAAGACGAACTCCACCATCACCATCAACATCCACGGCACCAACGACGCACCGGTCATCGACAGCTACCAGAATATGACGATTCAGGAAGGCGACGATGGGCTGGGCAATCTGACGACCTCAGGAACCCTGAAGGCGCATGACATCGACAAGCTTTTGGGAACTGACGGGAAGCCCCTCCCTGAGGGAACCGAAACCTCGACGCTCAAGTACTACTTCGAGGGCGGAACCAACACGCTGACGACCCAGTACGGCACTGTCACGCTGACCTTCGATAAGGACGGCAACTGCACCTACACCTAAACGACCGACGGGGCAAAGTTGCCCGACCATCTGCCAAAGGGCGAGTCACTTCCCGATTCGTTCATCATCTACGTGCGTGACGCACACGGCGAGGTGGTTAAGCAGGAGATTACCGTCACCATCAACGGCACCAACCACGGCCCCGAAGTGGTTCCGGGCGAGCACGTCCTGAACGTTGTGGAGGACGTGACCGTCTCGCAGGAAGGCAACCTGAACGATATCATCAAGGATGACGAAGGGCTGAACAACCTGCACTTTTCCATCAACGGCAAGGGAACGGTCGTGGAAGGCGAGTACGGTACGCTGCACATCGATCCGGCTACCGGAAAGTATATCTACACCCTGAACAATGCCGACCCGGAGGTGCAGGGCCTCGACGCCAAGAGCAGCATTAAGGAAACTTTCACGATCACTGTGACGGATAAGCACGGGGAAACGACGACCGTTGATGTCAAGGTCAACGTCAAGGGCACCGACGACACGCCCGAGCTCACACTCGGCAAGGTCCTCTCAGTGCGCGAAGGCGACGCTGACGCCGTTGGTGACACCGCCGTGGGCTTCGACAAGGATATCGCGGATCAGGGGCACCTGACCTACTCCTTCGGTAAGGATGCCGGCAATCCTCTTACTGAAATAACCAACGAATACGGTACGTTCACCATCGATCCCAAGACCGGTGCATACACGTTCACGCTCGACAACACGTCCGAAACCGTGCTCAAGATGGCGGCGGGCCGTTTGTACGAGACTTCTATTAATGTGACCGTCACTGACACGTCAGGACTGTCAGATACAAAGGAACTCGTCGTCAATATCGAAGGCACCAACACCGCCCCCGTCATCACGAGCGGCGAGCACGGCGTCATCATCGCCAACCCGGCCCCGCTGGTTGAAGACGGCGGCGTCTCCAAGGTGACCGGACAGGTGACGGCCCGCGAATACGACGAAGGCGACCACGTCGTTGCCTTCAAGTTCGTGAACGACAAGGGCGAGCTTGTCGACTCGCTCACCGGCAAGTATGGCACCATCAGTATCGATAAGGACGGCAACTACACCTACACGTTCAACAAGGGGCAGGCGCAGCATCTTGGCGCTGGCGAAATGGCCGCCGAGCACTTCAACGTCGTCGCCGTCGACACCTACGGAGCGCAAACCACGACGCCTTCCGACCTGCAGATCCAGATTCAGGGCACCAACGACGCCCCTGTGATCACCAGCCCTACCCCTGTGCTCAACCTGACGGAACTGGCCAGCGGGCAGGCCGAAATAACCGGTGCCATCACGTTCAACGATGCGGACAAGAAGGCCGACGGAACCTTCTATGACACGCACACCTTCTCGGTCAGGCCCGCCGGAGCGGCCGAGGCGGAAAACGGTGCAGCAGCCGAAGGCAAGTACGGTACGCTGACCATCGATGAACACGGCAACTACAAGTACACCCTGACCAGCGACGCGCTCGGAGAGGGAGACAAGTACACAGAAACGTTCACGGTCACCGTGGACGACGGCAACGGCGGGAAGGCCACCCAGACCATCACCGTCAATCTCACCGGCACCAACGACGCCCCGGTGATCACGGAGTCGCACACTGACAACGGAACCACGGGGTCCTTCATCTTCACCGATGCCGATGTAAAGGCCGATGGTTCCTTCTACGATACGCATTCCTTCGCCATCAGCGTCGACGGCAAGGCACACGGCGTAACGCTGGACTCCACCGGCACGCACGGCACCGTCACCATCGACGGCCTGGGCACGTTCGAGCTGACGCAGGGCCACGGCGGCAACTGGCACTACGCCTTCACCGCCAGCCCAGAGGCCATAGCCGGGGCCGCTTTGGGGAGCCTCGTGACGCATGACTTCCAGATCATCGTCAATGACGGCCATGCCACGGCGATGACCCCGGCAGGCGAAGATTCCCTGTCTGTGAGCTTCATGGGCACGGGTACACCCCCTGCGGACATGGATCTGGGCAACCTGACGCCGGGCATGGCCCAGGGCGATCATCTGCCCGGAATGGATGCGGACGGACACCAGCTCGCCTACGCCTTTGACAAGGCCGTGGACGGCAACATCCAGGGAGAATTCGGGAGCCTGCATTTCAATGCGGAAACCGGACAGTACACCTACACTCTGGACACCTCGGAGGACGGCCTCCACAAGCTGGCGCAGGCACAAGCCGACGGTTCCGCCCTGAAGGAATCCTTCGGATATACCGTAAGCGGTCATGAGGGCCATTCCAACGGCTCGCTGGAAATCAACCTGACGGATCTGCACACGCAGCTCGGCCACGCCGGAGCCGATACGCTCGGCGACCAGACAGCGGCGCATTCACAGGTGATCTTCGGCGAAGGCGGCGACGACGTCATCCACGGCGGCGCGGGCAACGATTGGCTGTTCGGCGGCGAAGGGGACGATCAGATCTTCGGCGGCACGGGCGACGACATCCTGTACGGCGGCGCGGGTAACGATTACCTCGACGGCGGGACGGGCCACAACTCGCTCTACGGCGGGGCCGGAAACGATATCCTCGTCTACAACCAGGGCATGGCCCACGCCAGCGGCGGTGAAGGCATCGACTTCCTCGTCGGAGCCGAAAAGGACACGTTGGACAGCCTGTTCGCCAACCCGGACAACAATCCCATCCAGAGCGATATCGAAAAGCTCATCACGTCCAAGCCGGACAGCCTGAGCCTTACGAATCTGGATGATCTGAAGAGCATCGGCATCTCCATAGAGGGCGATAAGCTCCACCTCTCCGGGGATTGGACACCGACGGCTATCGGAGGAGAGGAACACGGAATCAGCCTCGGCAATTACGCCGAGTTCACCCATCACAGCGACCACGGAGACATTACGATCCTCGTGCAGTCCGGTACGCCGGCCACTGACGACCTGGCGCAACAGATCGTCCAGAACACGCTGAACCACGGACAAGGCTGATCCTGAAACGCAGCCGGAAGCCTTCCGGCTGCACCAAACACCTTATCCATCAATCCTGAAACAAAGGGTCCCGTCCCGACGCTTTTGCCGCGACGGGACCCCTTTCTCAAACATCGCCGACCCGCTTTACCCAACCTTCACAGCAACAAAAAAAACGGGGAAATCGCATCCCGCCCTATCGGCAATAATCCGTTTTGGGGCGCCGCGAGAGCCTGGCCAGCCCACTCCCTCTATGCACACGGGGTAATCGCCACTTGACGCTCTCCCCTTCCTTGCCCACGGAGGATGGGCATATCCCACGGCCCCGAGTGAAGCCGCAGTCCACGCTCTTCGCCCAGACTTCTTCAAAAAAAGCCATTGATCCTGCTCGAATCAATGGCTTGCCTGTCTGCGCCGGGGCAGGAAAAAGGGCATAGGCGGTGTGACGGGACGCGGCGGCATTGTACGCCGGGGACGCGGAGCGTCAAATGATCCGGTGATGACCACGGCCCGCTCCTCTTCTTCGAGTTCCTGCTGGCAAGCCACGCAGTACCGTACCGAAGGCGACGCCAAGAGCCGCAGGAGCGGTATGGGCTCCCCACACGCCTCACAGACGCCGTAATCCATGACCTCGATACGCCGCAGGGCGTTCTCCAGATCCCGGATACGCTCGACGCGCCGGGCGGTCAGCCGCTCATCCACCGCACGCTCGCTCAGACGCGAGGCCAGTTCGTTTTCATCGGGACATTTGAGAGAAATCTCCGGAGACATCCGGGGCGACCGCAACGCCGAAAGTTCCCGTTCCATCATCCATCGCAATGCAGCCAATTGAGAGGTGTTCATACCGTTCCTCACTTGCGGGGGTTGTTCCGTGGATTCGGATGTATCCCCCACAACGCGACGGCTTCATGACGCCCCTATGGCTTTTTTGTGCAACACATGAAAACTGTTGGCACGGATGGCGGAGTTTTCCTGTCCTGCGCTCTGCGCATAGGCATCGCGCAAAACGGCCACAAGGCCCTCAACCGTCCGAAGAACTCAGCATTTCCCGCAGATCCGCAACGCTTGCCGCCAGCCGCGTGGCACCGGCCTCCACGAGTTCCTCCCGCGATCCGTAGCCGTACAGCACGCCTATGTCCGCAAGCCCGGCCTCACGCGCACCCGTGATGTCGTACTTCCGATCGCCCACCATGACCGCACTCGACGGGGTTATGCCCCGCTCCCGCATGGCATAGCGGATCACGTCGATTTTGGAGGAACGTTTCCCTTCCATATCCGCGCCGTATACGCCCTCCAGCGCCCCCGCAAACCCGAAATGCTCCGCGATGCGTTTGGCGAACACCTCCGGTTTCGAGGTCGCCACGATGAGCCGCCTACCCGCAGCGCGCAAGGCTTCAAGCATTTCAGGCACCCCCGGATACGGAGCGTTCTCGAAAATCCCCTTATCGCGGAAATACACGCGGTAGGTGTCCACGGCGCGTTTCGCATCCGCGTCACTCATGCCCATTGTGCCCCGGAACGAGTCGTACAGCGGAGGCCCGATGAACGACCGCAGCGTCGCCGGTTCCGCTTCCATCCCGAAGCTCCGCAACGCGTACCGTACCGAATTGACGATCCCCGGCTCCGAGTCCGTCAGCGTCCCGTCCAGATCAAAGAGTATTGTTTTGTATTGCATGGCTCGCTTGTACGTCCCCCCGGGCCTTTGCGCAACCGTGGCCGGGGTAGGGATGATGCCTCCGGCGGCAAGGGCTGCCGCCCCTTGACCCTGCCCGGGGGGGCAAGCGCCC
>ENA-ORVC01000880-ORVC01000880.1-human-gut-metagenome-genome-assembly--contig:-NODE-880-length-29779-cov-13.214170_pt1 | contig 29779 bp, 19 predicted proteins | sample MGYA00242092_ERZ509234 | MGnify/ENA primary metagenome ERZ509234 (study PRJEB26280, sample SAMEA2338800) | human gut metagenome | biome: human gut; feature: human-associated habitat; material: faeces... | reverse complement strand
TAACGTCCGTACATCCGACAGGACGATCTTCCCAAGGAATTTGAATTTTATTCATAATCGTTGATTTTATATTATTTATTTTTTGAGTCATCATACGTGAAAGGTATGAAATAAGTAATCAGAAAAGCTGGAATAGTTGCAATTAACACATAGATAAAGAAATTACGATATCCTAATAAGTCACTAAGATAACCACTAACCATTCCCGGAAACATCACTCCCAGATTCATGATTCCTGAAGCAAATGCGTAATGTGACATTTGATGTTTGCCTGGAGCAATCTGTTGCATCATAAACAACGTCAGTCCGACAAAACCAAAGCCATAACCAAAATATTCCATTGTTATACAAGTTCCGATCAGATATACATTAGTAGGCTGTGCAACTGCCAAAAAAGTATAGGCTACAAACGGAAGATTAAAAATACAGCAGAGAGTAAATAGTGTCTTTTTCAATCCGAACTTAGAGACATAAATACCTGCCAACAATGAGCCTAAAACGAAAGCAGCGGAACCAAAGATACCATTTAGCGTGCCGATCTCTGTCAACGACAGCCCTAAGCCGCCTACATCCCTTGACGCACGTAAAAACAGCGGAGCTATTTTCATGATAAAGCCTTCTGCCAAACGATATAAAATAATAAAACAGATGTAATAAAGAATATGCTTTTTAGTAAAGAAGTTAGCAATGACTGCTACCAATTCGTGCCCAACCTCCGATGCAGTTTTCTTCGTTGTTGACGGAATCTGTGTAGAAGGAAGCATTTTTATATGATAAATACCGATCAGTACCATTATTGCCGCAATTACGCCGAAAATAATCATCCATGCAGATGAATACGCTCCTTTGTTAGCATCTATCGAAGCACCTTCTATTGCTCCGAAATGCTCTGCCAATGCTCCTGCCATAGCAACTAATCCTCCATTAGCAACCAATTTGGCTACATTATAAAAAGCACCCTGCACTCCGATATATTTTGCCTGATCTTCTTTGTTCAATTCAGCCATATATACACCATCACAAGCAATATCGTGCGTTGCTCCACTAAAGGCAATCACTGCCATTGTAGAGATACTTATGGCGAAAAAGTAATCGAAAAACAAAGAAAAGGCTACTACTCCAAACAATACACCACTCAATAATTCTGTAATCAATACGAAGAATTTTTTCGTACGATACATTTCAAGAAAAGGACTCCACAAAAATTTCAGTGTCCAAGGCATCATAATCAGAGAAGTCCAGAATGCAATTTGCGTATCCGAAATTCCAAGATCCTTAAACATGAAAACAGAAACCAAATTAATAGCAATAAAGGGAAGTCCCATTGCAAAATAAGCAGTAGGTACCCAGCAAGCCGGGTTAATAGTTTTTCGTTGAGAAGCAGTTTTATTCTGTTGCATAAATCATAGTATATAGATGAAAAAAAACATTTTTCTGACCCATCTATATATAATACAACTAAAAGGGGGAAACTACTAACGTCTCCCCCCTACTTTTTTTATTTTATTATCACTTCGTCTATAAAGAACCACGAAGGATGACCTACACCATAATGCCAAGTCGGACATTCTTTCGTTCCAGTGACTTCTACTTTCACATAACGAGTTTTTATCGGTTCGGCTGATTCAGCCTTGACTCCACGGAATTTTACCTCACCGGTACGTTCTTCCGGTAAATCAATCGTTTTCCAATGTGTATAATGCTCACCGTCTTCAGCATATGAATAAACCACCTTTAGAGGAAAAAGAATCCAGGCCCCTATTTGATGAAGAAAATCTGTTTCCACACTTTGTATCTCTTTTGTTTCGCCCAAATCTATAACAAATGCACCATCGGTTCCTTCCCAACCAATCCAGCTATCAACAAAGGTTGCTCCACCAAACAAACCGTCAACCAATGCGTTCTTTCCTAATGCCGCATATTTTCCGGTAGGAGGAATTAGATAAGTAACTTTTGCACCCAAAGCTAAACTTCTTTCTTTCTGCGGCATGTAACGTTCGCGATACAATTTGCAATAGTCTACCGGTGAATTGGAACGCTCATTCAATGTAGGAACTTGAAACTCTTTCACGCGTTCCTCAAAAAGGTCTAACTTCTTATTAATATCTACCAAATCTTTTTCTGTCTCTGTTCGTGCAATCTCCAGTTCTGAATACTGAATTGGCAGACGTGCCCGTTGAACTCGTTTTAAGAAATCGGGTTCTGCTGCAACAGCCTTTTCAGCCAAATCAAATAAATGATTATAACGACGCATCAAAGCAGGCTTTAACATGCCATATTTATGTGATACAGGTGAATCATATATCCACAACCTCTGTCCACTACCAATTAATGCGCCTTCCATTATCTTTATGTACTGATAAAGATATGGCGCTGCTTCCCCATAATATCCATGCAGAAAATGTTGCATCAATGAGTCTACATTAACTTCTGGATTCCACATTAACTTTGACACTAAATAAGCGCGAAGTTCTGCAAAATCTCCTCCCCTGCTCCCTGCTATTTGAGAGAAATGCATGGTGGCATGATTCTTTTTGAAAAGACGGATATTGTCCTGTAAAATATGGAAATTAGGAAATGGAGCCAGATAATTATCAAAGTTAATACCGTAATCCCACACGAAAATATTATTGGTAATCTTAGACCATCCTTCCATGGCTTTCACAAACTCTTTTCCCGAAGCATTCTCCGTCAAAGTTACTTCACGGTCACAGTCAATATCACATAACATAATATTCACATTCGGCAAAGGTTTCACATGTTTCGGAGGATTCATCGTATATAGATAAGCCAATGTGGAAAATTCTTTATCCGGAAAACGGGCAGCCAACTTATTCAGAAAAGTGATGATACTTCCTGATAATGCTCCTTCATAATCATCAATTGCCTTACAAGCATCACACGTACAATTTGTATAATTACCATCATTCTGACTTACAGACATGATATGTTTATCTGGATTTGCTTTGAAAATAGAATCAACACGTTGAGCAACAATCTCAAAAACCTCCGGATTACTCAAACACCACTGGCTGGCCTTTCCCGGGTGGCGTTTTCCTTTAAAGTAAGAATAATATTCCGGATGTTCTTTCCCATAAATGGATGAAGGCAGAAGCTTATCAAAAGTATGCACCCAATAACCGGCAGCAAACACTTCATTCGGTTCCTCTAAACGATTCCACCACTTATAAATAGAGTCTGTATGGATAGCATAACATTGTGTCTGACGGTAACGAAAGCCCGGATTCTCGACTTTATTAATTAAGGGTAAGTTCACTGTTTTTGAAGGGGTAAGAGAATATTCATTCTCTCCCCAATAATCGATACCCAAATATTGCTCTAATAAAGTAACAACCCCATATACAACACCGTTTTCTTTACCAGATATTTTTAGAATACCATCTTGAGTAGAAATAGAGAATCCATCCTCTGTTACTTCCGCTGGAGATTGACCACCAATGAGAATATCTCCTTTTCGAGGAGTTTGACTTATAACAACAGGCAGCTTACAACTGGTTACTTTTTGAATAAATGTTTGTAACAAATTTGCAGCTGTCCACGATATTTGATTATTCTCTTTCAAAATGATCCTAGAACTTGTATTCCCATTAGTTACTAACATAGTTTGAGAGAGAGACGGAAACGCCATACTAATTCCCATAAACCATAAACAGAACCGTAGAATAATAGATAATTTCATGTTTTTCTTGCTATTAAAAGTTATTATATAATAGTAATACAATCAATATGATACTATTAAACAATCAATCTTTTTCTTTTTTCATTTATTAACTTATATAGTAAGTCCCACTTTATCCGAAAAAACGAAAAAGCGGGACTTAAAAATTTTCAATAACCTATTAATTATTTCGCATATAGGTCAAATTCCGTAAGGCTGACCGTATTGGGACCTTGTTTCACATAATACTTTAAATAACGCGTTTCAACGGCTTTCGAAAACTTAATATATTGTGTGCCACTCTTTGAAATAGTTACAGCACCAATAGATTTCCATTTTGCTCCATCACTCGAAGTAAATACTTCTACTGCAGTCGGTGAATAACTACTAGCATAACACTTATTTCTTATTCCTGTTAATGTCTGCACCTTACCTATATCCACAGTTAACCAATATTCTGCTCCTCCATCACGAGCTACATCAGAATTTGTTCCATCAATTAGATTTTTAGCATCTCCACGAGTCGTCGGGGCAACTTTTACAGTCCAGCCAGAACGATCGGCAATCAAAGTACCTTCAGCCGGTTGCCCGGACTCTACATTGACATGAATATTTTGAATTTTCAGATAAACTACTCCTCTGTTAGAGCTAAGTGCATCTAAGTTATTACCTTCTATAGAAGATATGGTAACTGGCAACAAATATCCCCCTTCTGTAGTCAACGATCCTACATTTAATAGCTCTATTTTTATAGAATCTCCAGATACACTTTCTCCATTTTCAATAGTAACAGTTTTATTGGTGAAAGAATAATTTTCAGCAGGTAATATGTTATATTCCGTATCATTAGCTTTATTGTAAGCACTTACTAGATTATCATCACTATCGGCTGTTATTTTCACATCTTTCGATAATCTCTCCGTGGCACATGCAACAAACCGATAATTAGGTTGTAACTCATTTACGACCACTGAATTATCTTTCAAAATCACTGACAACGATGCTTCATAAGAATCTACCGGAAAAACTTTCGTAGAAAGATAAAACTTAGAATTCATAGTAACTTCGTCATCATCGTCACAAGAGATGCACAGTGGTGATGCCATTAATGACATCACTACTGTTTTCCATATTATATTTTTCAATCTCATAATTACATCATTTGAATATTATATTATTTACCATCTGATCTAATGCCATCTACCCATCTGACAACTCCCTTAGGTGCCGTGGCTTTATTTCCATGACCAGTTGCATCTTTAAATTCGGTTCCTGACCCTTCATTCAATTTCCAATAAGCCTCCAAGCCATCTGTACCCGGATTTATCGCAAACATATTATTCTGAATCTGCGATTGTGAAATAGCAGTAGTCCAAAAACGTACTTCGCTAACTATAGCATCTGTAACCATCCAATCACCATTGCATATACCAAAGCTATTCTTAACAAGACGCAAAGGTTTTCTTGGAAGATCTAATGTTGCATCAATATTTCCATTTACATAAATAGTCAATTTCACTCCATCACAAACAAATGCTAAATGATACCATTGATTATTTTTAAACTTAGTAGCAGCATTTACTTGAGTACCTTGTGTTTTTATCTGCAAAATATTACCAGGAATCGGGCCATCACCAAAACGGATATAAATTTCACCATCTTCTGCGATACCATTACCTGGACCTGCAGAAAATATTGCTTGATTCTGATAGCTAGGAGGACCAGGATAACCAACTCCAGGAGTCACCCCATCCCCAAGTTCGCTCATATTAATACGCATTTCAAGTGACCATTGAGTTACTGTATAATCCTGACGCATTTCCATAGTAATTGGTTTTGTACCCGTCAACACTGGTGCAGAGGTTATAATAACCTGATCCATGATATAAATCATCACATCTGCACCTTCCAAAGTTTGTTGCCCACCTGATACAGCAGTAATAGCAACCGGTAGTGCAAATTTATCACCAGAATCAAGCATTTCCTTTGTCAACGGATCAATTGATACTTTAACAGTAGGAGCCACTAATTCTCCTTTTTTTATAACCACTGTCTTTTGATCAAAAGAATATGAACCTTCCGGCATAGATTTATAGTTCGTACCACTTTTTGTATTATATACTTCCAACGATTTCGGACTTAGTCCCAAAGTAACTTCTATATCTTTTGTTGCAATTTGTCCCGACCGAGGAGTCACAGTGACAACACTACCCTCTTCAGCTACTGTTACTTTTTTAGATTCATAAGACAAACTACTGGATTCAGCTAAATAAATTCTACTGCCGATAGTATCATACTTTGCATCTTCACAACTTGCTATAATTGCACAAAGCAATATGGCAAAGGCGAACATTATTGTATTTTTATTTTTTACCAGATATCTCATAATTATTATATCTTTAAATTTATTATTTTACCGGTGGATTCATAATGCGGATAGCATTACGCAAATAAGGATAAGATTCTTCTGTACCATCAATTGTATATTCATACTCCATATGATAAGTTCCGACCCCTCCTTTTACACATTTTTTCCCGTCAATAATAGGCGTCCAACGTGCCATACCTTCCAAAGACTTCATTTTATTTCCATATCGATCTGTGAAATCAGCACCACCAGACAAAGCCCATTTTTCAAAATTTTCAGTTACAATATATTTCTTAGCAACTTCTTCTGCAGTCAAATGCCCATCGAAGTTTCTTATTGTAGAGTTTAAACGGCTATCCAAATTGTCACGTCCAGTATTATCTCCTGGAGAATCATAAGCCTGCACTATAAAATAATTAAAATAAGGACCTGACTCCGATACAATACTTTGTGGCTCACCGTCAATTACTAATAGCCTGTCTGTACCCGATTTTGGTCCGATTCTTTCTCCCAAGGTCTGAATGAACAACAACATATTCTCATCACTTCCACTCATGTTACCTCGATGACCAAAATTAGGCTCATAGTCAATATCAAAGCCATCATATCCATATTTATCAATACTATCACATATTGCATGGGCATATTTCTTTATAGCTTCTTCCTTATTCTCATTCCATCCCCAGAATTCCAGATAATTATCTTTATATTCCTCGGGAGTCAATTGGTCACCGATATTTTGAACAATAAAACACATCAAAGCTTTAGTCCCTTTTACATTTTGTACATAACGCAAATCTTTTGTTTGCGCTTCTGTCAAATTTCTCCAGTTACCCCAAATAGAAACAAAATCCACACTATCAGGAAGTCCGGCTAAACATTTTTCTAAAGTAGCTCCATTTCCGGTCCAATTACCAAACCATCCGAAAGCAACCGGATGATCTGTTTTCTTATAAGCGCGAAGCTGGGCATAGTATTCTTCCGGAAGTGACGACTGAGTCATATCTTCCTGGAATTTTGGTTCCATGTCTGTCCAATCATCACACGCTGTATTCGCAACCGTTATGCCAAATAACAACATTATAAAATAGAATATCTTTCTCATACTATTTATATTAATATAGATTATACTATTATTCACTTATCCCTACGCTGCCACCAAACCTTAGTCTGATAATTATCAGCACCACCCAATTTACTTACAGCAGCATTTACATTAGCAGCATTACGAATATATTCCGATGGTGGGAACGGAATACGATTAGCTGAAGGAAGATTGGTTACATTCCCATTCAATAACGGGAAAAAACGCGGATACCCAGTACGACGATACTCACTCCATGCTTCTTGTCCCAAAGGCCACATTGCAATCCATTTTTGGGTTATTAATCTTTCCAGTTTTTCTTCCTCACCAGCATTATCTTTCCATTTGATAGTTATAGAGCTAATAGCACTTTCATTCCCCTTATTCTCATTAGGATCTACATAATCAGCCTGAGTACTTGATTCATCATTCAGGTATTGGTCAATACCATCCGATACTCCCCATTGTGCAAAAGAAAGTCTGATAGCTGATTCATACAAATCTTTCACCGTTTCTCCTTTTACATCCCATCCTAACATTGCCGCTTCAGCTTTATTAAAAGCTGTTTCAGCTGCACTCATCCATAAAGTACGATCCATCTCTCCAACATTTATTCTAGAGAAAGTCGGTCCGGTAATATCATTACCATAAGACAAACCTGCGCGCATACCCACATAATCATCATCTCCTTTATCGCTCGTTTTCTTTTTAAAATATTTCGACATACGCGGATCGTTATACCCTTTCATATAGGACGTAATATCCGCAGAGACACATTGATCGGGCCATTGTACCAATACCGTATACAATTGATTTTTAGTACCTAAAGAAGTTGCGTTATCTTCATTGGAAGTAATTACCCCTATAGAGTGGTTAATAGCTTCCTCCGCCATCTGTCTGGCATATTCACGATCTGCAAAACGAATACGAATGGCCATACGTAGTTTCAGTGAATTTGCAAATTTCACCCATTTCTCAAAGTCACCGTCATAAACTTTATCATACTTAGCCATCGTTCTGTTGTTTGGATTTTCGGTCACATAAACAGTCATTACATTAATTGCATCAGTCAGATCAGTAAACATAGCATGATATGCTTCCTCCATTGTATCGTAAGGAGCCGAAAGTTTATCACTTGAAATTTGGGAATAAGGAAGTGCCCCATACATATCAAGCATACGATGCATTGTCGCAATTCTCAAAATCTGTGCCCATGCAAAGTTAACTCCTGTTCCTTGGGTTACATTCTTTATTTTATTCCATGCACCATACGTCAATACCATTACATTATCATCTGCAAACTGCCAGTTTAACCAGTTCTCGGGTGCGTTATATGTAGCAAAATTTGCCCCTTTAAACTTATCTGTTGCCATTACTTGATAACGTCCATAGCAGTCACCAATCAAGGATTCATTGGTATTATAAATGTTTTCAGTAGCTATGGGATATGCATAATCACATAAAGTCAAGAAGAAAGCATTGGCAGCAAATCCATCTCGTCCAAGTTCTTCTTCCGAAACTTTTCCCAACGGATCATTCAAGCTATTATCCATGCATCCTTGTAACATTGGAGTTCCAACAAGCATACAGCCTGCAATAGAAATCTGCGTTATGAATTTATATATTTTCATTTGGTTATTCTTTTATCGTTAAAACTGTATTTTTACATTAAATCCCCAACTTCTCAAACTTGGTTGCATAAAGTAATCAACACCTTGATAATAAGTACCAGTAGAAGCGGTAGCTTCCGGATCAAATGGTGCTTTATTATAAATCATCCACAAGTTGTGACCTGTTATTGACAAACTAAGATTACATTTGTTATTAAACCATTTGGCTGGAAGTGAGTAGCCCACCGATAACTCTTGTAAACGAACATTAGTAGCACTATATACATAGTTAGACATCAATCCACTTATTCCACCCACTTCTGTATAATAAGTCTGGGGATCCACTTTTCCATTATTTACAGGAACACCTTCATTATCACGTGCTAAAGCTGTGACCTTAGATACTCCGAACTGATCCATTACAGCTTGTGTTGGTGAGATAACAATACCTCCAAAGCGGGCAGCAAGCATGAATCCCAAGCTAATGCCTTTATAAGAGAAATCATTTCTAAAGCCTAAATTGCTCTTAGGCAATACAGAGCCAATATGAATAAATTCATCCGAATTCTTTATATCCTCTTTCTTCACATTCTGGCTCGCTTTATCAATATATACATTTCCTTCATTATCACGTTTCAAACGATTAGTGACATACATGTCTCCCATGCTTCCTCCTTTACGAAGAATAACTTTAGCCGATCCAATGCCACCTTTATCTATCTCACTCAAACTATAGTGATTACCTTCATCATCCACTGCATCATCCAAGAGTTCTACAATCTTATTTTTATTAAAACTAAAAGTCAAATTTGAATTCCACGAGAAATCTCCCCATGATTTATTGTACCCTAAAGAAAATTCCATACCTTTATTCTCAATATTACCAGACTGCGCATACATAGTCGCATATACAGCGGTTCCTGATAAAGGAACTTGGAATGTTTGTTTGCGAGTATTAGCCTTATACCAGGTAACTTCCAAACTTAAACTATTATTAAAGAATTTGGCATTCAAACCAGCTTCCCAAGAATTAGTACGTTCAGGATAAAGTTTAGGCAAAGGACGATAAGTTTGTAATTTCCATTGACTAGTCGCAGGGTCCCACTCATACGTTTTGTTGGAAGAAAGATTCTTAGGAATAGGAGCACCTACTGAAGCAAATGAGCCGCGTACTTTCAAATAAGTAATAGCTTTGGGTAATTTTACCATTTCGGAAATAACTCCTGAAAGCCCTATTGATGGATAAAAGAAAGATGATTGTTCTGTATTAATCAATGCTGAATCCCAATCATTACGTCCGGTTAAAGTCATATACAACATACTCTTCCAACCAATTTCCGCACTAGCAAAAATAGAGTTGGTGCGTTGTTTGTATCCACTTTCTATAGGATAAGTATCTTTATCCAAAGTTGTAGTCATATTATATAGACTAAAAACATTAGACATATCTTTCAAACCACCTTGGAATCCTCTTTCGTCATAATAAGTTTGAGTAAAACTACCGCCAATATTAGCACTTAAACTTAAGTCACCAAAGCGTTTATTAATATTAGCCATCACATCTGCATAAGCCTGTCTATCGTCAGCTTTATAGTACTTATAGAATCCATAAATAGAACTATTAGTAAAGTAAAGATCAGTAGAAGCATTTCTTTTATCTGAATAATCATTGGTTGCATTATCAATGCGAACGCGCCCTGTCACATCAAGCCAATCCAAAATTTCATATTTTAAACTAGCATTAGCCATGTAACGTTGTTTTTTCATGCCATGGTTCATCTCATTAGCCACCCAATATGGATTATTTTTCATACTGTATCCAGGGTCCCCCCATCCCCAGTTCTGTACATCTATCTTACGAGTTGTGTCATACGTTTTATACATCCTCACAGCTTCAAAGTTTTCGCCACGCGGGAACAGATATACAGCTGGTAGTGGATTGAAATATTCACCTTGTGCCATTAGATTAAGATCTTCTTGAATAATATAGCTAAAACCCACATCTAATGTCATTTTATCCTTCAGGAATTTTGTTGTATTTCTGAAGGTAAAATTGTAACGGTCATATTTGCTATTTTGAATGATACCAGTTGCATTAGTAGTACCTACAGACAGATAAGTTTGATTCTTTTCATTACCAACAGATAAAGAAACGTTATTCTGAATATTAGTACCTGTATTGAAAAAATCTTTTGGCTCATAAGTTCCGAAAAGGGAAGACGCTTTATCTCCCCATGAAGCAAAGGAACCTGCGCGGTTTATATAAGAATTTTGGAATTCAGGCATTATAAAAGGATTGGAAAAAGTAGAATTATTAGAAATAATAATTCGTGCCTTACCTTCTTTTCCCTTCTTTGTAGTAATTAAAATTACACCAGACGCTGCATTAGAGCCATACAAGGCCGCAGCAGCAGGTCCACTTAATACAGACATGCTTTCAATATCTTCCGGATTGATATCAGATATACCCTCTCCTCTCGGTTGGGCTGAATATTGTCCGTTAGTGTCACCTTTATTTGTATTAAAAATAGGAACACCATCAATTACATATAAAGCATTATTGTCTGAAGATATAGATTTGGTACCACGCATAACTACACGCGTAGCCCCTCCAACACCGGATGAAGATGCATTGATATTAACACCAGCCACCTTTCCAGCCAGTGAGTTCATAAAATTGGCACTTTTTACAGTTGTCAATTCATCACCTTTTACTTCTTGCACATTATAGCTTAATGCTTTAGTTGCGCGCTTGATACCTAATGCAGTAACGACTACTTCGTCCAACACCTGCGTATCTTCTCCTAAAGTAACCTTCAAGGGTTGTGCACTAGTAAGCGTGATTGCTTGGGAGAAAATCAGTTTCATATACTTTCCCTAAATTCTATTCTTGTTTGATAAATAGATTAGATGTTCTATTTTTAAGATGTCAGACTAAATACAATTAAGTAAATTCAATGAATGAGAGAAAAAGTTAGTAAGATTGCGCATGAATATGCAGTAATCAACTTGTTTTTATTCATATATGCGGTATGAATATTCGATAAAAGACGTTTTTTCAGGAATGTTCCACACCGAGAATCACTTCGTTTCTCGGTGTGGAACATTTTGATTCTTTAAATGGAACCTAACAAATCATTTAAAGAATAATAATAACTTGCTTTATAGTAGTTGTTTTCTTCTAGTTAGTGCCGATAATACAAAGAACGGAATCTTTTCATTTGATTAATATTATCAATATTAGATATTATTCTATCACTACGCGGGCGATAAAAAGAATAAATTGCAATAATATCATCCTTTTTTTTATTTGAATTACGTTTGGCTAAAGTGGAAATCCCTGCGGTTTTCGAAACACTCCTGATAACAAGATGCATATTCTAAATTATAGATAATCTGAATATGCGTTTTTTAATATTATACTCACTTTTATCCTATATCAATTATTGGTCCATTTTTCATTGTACATACAATTTGCATGCAAATGTATTAATCTAGAGATTAAAGTTAGTCAATAATTGAGCATTCCTTATTCTTTCCTCTTTTTCAAAGTATGCTAAATAGTGCTCGGTTACAGATAAGTTAGAGTGTCCCAAGCTTTCAGAAATATATGAGGTTTTCGCACCTCCACGTTTTAATACTGTAGCAAAAGAATGCCTTGCCGTGTAAGTCGTCAACTGAAAAATTCCAATGTCTTGGGCTATTTTTTTAAGTCTTCTGTTACATTTGGTTATAATACGCCGTACCAATCTAATCTTTTCAAAGGCATCTTCAGTTCCTCTAGCATATTTAAAAATATACGTTTGCGGGCTTAATCTTGGATTACCCCATTTTTGAATAATATTCCACATTTCAGGAGTAATGATTGCATGTATCTCTTTGTTATGTTTGGTAGTTCGAGATGTCTTAGAGCGTACAAAGCATATTTCTCCATCCATAATATTTGAATACTGAAGAAATAATAAATCCATAAAATTAATGCCATTACATAAATAAGAAAACACCCAGAGATCTCTAAATTCTTCTATATCTTTTGTTTCACATTGATAGGACATTACTTTTTTTATTTCAGAAAGAGTAAGTGCTAATTTACGTCCACACCCTTCAGGAATTTCATATTTATTCTTTCCAAAAGGAAAAGATGATTCTTTTATAATACCATCATGTACAGCACGATTTAAGACACACTTTAAAGCTCGGAAATAAATACTTATGCTTGAATAGCTTTTACCTTCTGACATCCAAAATTTTTCACAACGTTTAAGCCAATCAATTGTAATGTTTTCCAAAGGTATAGTGGAACCTCCGAAATCTTCTAAACTTTTTAAAGCACTTTGATAATTTAGGTAAGTGTTTGCTTGTTCATAGGCTTCCAGTTCTTTCATTTTTAAGCGAAAAGCACTGCGCAAAGTCATATCATTCATCTGCCTTCCTAACCTGACGCTTAATGTTTCAATACTAAATTCTCCTTTTGTTATCAGTTCATTAACTTGTTGCTTAATAGTTGAAAAACTACTCTCTATATCTGATCGAATTTCTGCCAATAACCGGCTTTTTACCTTTAATAACCTTGCCCAATCTTCTTTTGACACTTCCTTCCCAGTTGAGTAATATTTTTGCTTTCTTCTATATACCACTTGAACTTTAACAGGAAACTGTCCACTCTTTTTTGCTCTTCTGGTATCTAATATGGTTAAAACCGAAATTCCATCTTTTGAATATTTGAACATAAAATGAATATTTATATCTATACAATAGGTAAAGCATACATATATTGTATGCAAAATGTATGCAAATGTAATAAATCAGCCTGATTTTAATAAGTACATAAGATTCTATTTATCAAATATTTGAGTATTTATTTTTCAATTAGGAATCTTTCTATTCTATTTTTTTCGAAAAAAATCTTATCTTCGTTTAGTAAGGTTACAACATAAAATGTATTACTATTGAATAAGCGCTTATGGAATTTATTTTAAGTATAACCTTTAAATTTATTAATTATGAGAAACAGAGATACATGAAACCTTTGTGTGAAAACGGTAATCTCATTTACCGCCTCTAATTACAAATTCTCTAAAAACTATTTCTAATTAAAAAGAATAAGATGAAAGAAATTATAAAACACAAGTTTTCATACTTGTTATTCTTCCTTTTGTTGGTTTCGTGTTTTGCTTCAGCTTATGGGCAAGAACGAACGATCACTCTTAATCTATCGAAAGTACCCTTGAACACTGCTTTGAAAGAAATTGAGAAACAAACTTCAATGTCAGTAGTCTATAACACAAATGATGTCGATATAAATCGTGTCATATCTATCAAGGTAACAAAAGAATCTTTGAATAATGTAATGAATCAGTTATTCAGAGGAGTAAATGTCAGTTTTTCAATAGTAGATAATCATATTGTACTTTCTGCGAAGAGTAATAAAGAAGAGCAGCAGAAAAAAACACCAATTACTGCAAGTGGTACTGTTACTGATTCAAAAGGAGAACCATTGATTGGAGTTAGTATTTTGGTAAAAGGAACTTCAAATGGTACTATCACTGATATGGATGGAAATTTCAAAATACAAGCAGCTAAAGGTGATGTACTTGAAGTATCCTATATCGGTTATGCCTCCCAAACAATCACGCTTGCCAACGCACAACCTATAAAAGTAACCTTAGGAGAAGATACGCAAGTATTGGACGAAGTAGTTGTTACTGCATTGGGTATCAAGCGTGCAACTAAGGCGTTAAGTTATAATGTACAAGAGGTAAAAGGTGACGAATTGACAGCTGTAAAAGATGCCAATTTTATGAATTCACTATCAGGAAAGGTTGCCGGTGTTCAGATTAATAGTGGTGCAACCGGTGCTGGTGGTGCCACACGTGTTGTTATGCGTGGTATGAAATCTCTGACTAAAGATAACAATGCATTGTATGTAATTGACGGTGTACCTATTTTTAATACAGGAAAAAGCGGTGGCGAAGGATTATTTGGAGAGATGGGAGGATCAGATGCTGTTGCTGACTTAAATCCGGACGATATTGCTAGTATTAGTATGATGACCGGTCCTTCTGCGGCAGCATTATATGGTTCTGCTGCGGCAAACGGTGTTGTTTTAATTACTACTAAAAAAGGCAAAACAGAGAAAACTACCATAACAGTATCCAACAGTACTACTTTCTCTAAAGCATATATTATGCCGGATATGCAGAACCGTTATGGTACAAGTTCCGGATTATTCAGCTGGGGAGAATTGACAAACCGTCGATATAACCCATCTGACTTCTTTGAAACAGGCTCCAATGTTATCAATTCGGTAGCATTATCTACAGGAAATACCAAAAACCAGACCTATCTTTCTGCTTCTACAACTAACTCCGGTGGAATTCTTCCGAATAACTCCTATAACCGTTATAATTTTACGGCACGTAATACCACCCATTTCCTGAATGATAAACTTACTCTGGATATCGGTGCACAATATATCGTTCAGAACAACAAAAACATGGTTTCTCAAGGACAGTATTATAATCCTCTCCCATCACTGTATCTATTCCCTCGTGGAGACAACTTTGACGAAATTCGTCTGTATGAGCGTTATAATACTAACTACGGCTATATGGAACAATATTGGCCTTATGGTGATGCAAGTTTGTCATTACAAAATCCATATTGGATACAAAATCGCATCAACCGTACTTCCAACAAGAAACGTTATATGATGAACGCTTCTTTGAAATGGCAGGCTGCAGATTGGCTCAATGTTGTCGGTCGTGTCAATCTGGACAACTCCGACTACCGGAATAAAAACGAAAAATCTGCTTCTACATTAACAACATTCTGTGGTGTAAGCGGTGGTTTTGAAGATGCCATGCGTCAGGAACGTTCTTTATATGCCGATTTCCTGGCTAATATAGATAAAACATTTGGTGATTTTCATTTAACAGCCAATGTTGGTGCTTCCATATATCATACTTCAATGGATCAGTTATATATTGCAGGTGACCTGGTTATTCCTAACTTCTTCCAGATCAACAATATTAATTTCTCCGCCAACTATAAACCGGACCCTACCGGATATGAAGATGAAATTCAAAGTATTTTTGCCAGTGCTGAATTAAGTTGGAAAAATCAACTGTATCTAACCGTAACCGGACGTAATGACTGGGATTCAAAACTTGCATTCTCCAAACAGAAATCTTTCTTTTATCCGTCAGTCGGTTTATCGGCTTTATTATCAGAAATGGTTAAACTGCCCGAGGTGATCTCTTATGCTAAAATACGCGGTTCATATACAGTGGTAGCCTCTTCTTTCGATCGTTTCCTTACTAATCCGGGTTACGAATACAACAGCCAGACACATAACTGGGCGAATCCGACCGTTTACCCGATGGACAACATGAAACCTGAAAAGACTAAGTCCTGGGAAATCGGTTTGAACTTGAAATTCTGGGGAAACCGTTTCAATTTAGACGCAACTTACTATCGTTCTAACACACTGAACCAAACATTTAAGGTAGATATTCCCTCTTCTTCCGGATATAAACAAGCGATTGTACAAGCTGGTAACGTGCAAAACCAAGGTCTTGAATTGGCTTTAGGGTTCAACGATAAATGGGCAGGATTCGGATGGTCTTCTAATGCAACCTTCACTCTAAACCGTAACAAGGTGAAACGACTGGCAAGCGGCAGCGTGAATCCCGTGACAGGAGAAGCTATCCAAATGGATGAAATGAATGTGGGTTGGTTAGGTAAAGAGAATGTAGCTCCTCGCGTCATCCTGACAGAAGGAGGCTCCATGACTGATATCTATGTATACAACCAACTGACAAAAGACAATAACGGTAATATAAAAGTCGATCAGAATGGTAATCTGGGTATCACTTCATCAAACACTCCGGTAAAAGTAGGTAATCTGGATGCTGATTTCAACCTCGGATGGACCAATCATTTCACTTATAAAGGAATTGATTTAGGAGTTGTATTATCAGCCCGCGTAGGCGGATTAGCTTATTCGGCTACTCAAGGTATCTTAGATTATTATGGAGTATCCGGAACATCTGCAACAGCTCGTGATAATGGTGGTATACCTATTAATAACGGTAAAGTTAACGCCCAAAAGTATTACCAGACTATTGGTACGGGTGAAGGTGGCTACGGTCGTTATTATCTATATAGTGCAACCAATGTACGTTTGCAGGAATTGAGTCTAAACTATACACTTCCTAAAAGATGGTTTAAAAATGTGGCGAATGTTACTTTGGGTATTGTAGGACGTAATTTATGGATGATTTATTGTAAAGCCCCATTTGACCCGGAATTGTCTGCCTCTACCTCCAGTAACTATTATATGAATGTAGACTACTTTATGCAACCTAGCTTGCGTAACTTCGGTTTTAATGTGAAAGTTCAATTCTAAAAGAAAAAGCTAATGTTATGAGAAAATATTTAAGAAATATCACAGTCGGTGCCGCTCTGTTGTTACTGGCAGGAAGTTGTACCGATAAATTTGAGGAGTATAATACGAATCAATATCAAATTCATGATGCAGACCCTGCGACTTTGATGAAGTCTATGATTGAAACAATTGTGAATATTCAGCAGAATGACTCTCAAATGCAAGATCAGATGGTGGGACAGTTAGGTGGCTATCTATGCTGTTCTAACACATGGAGTGGTACAAACTTCAGCACATTCAATCAGAGTGATGCCTGGAATGCTACCCCCTGGAACACTCCGTTTGAAAAAATATATGGAAACTTTTTCCAAATACAGGAAGCAACTAATTCTACGGGACATTATTATGCTTTTGCGTGTATGATACGTGCAATAACGATGCTTCGCGTTGCGGATTGTTATGGACCGATGCCTTACAGCCAAGTAAAGAAGGGTAATTTCTATGTATCTTATGATACCCAGGAACAGGTCTATACCAGTATATTAAGTGATTTAGCCAATGCAGCTGATGTTTTGTACAACTATTATGTAGAAACAAATGGCAATGCCCCATTGGGGGCCAATGATCCGGTTTTTGATGGAAATTATTCAGGTTGGGCTAAGCTAGCCAATTCAATGCGCTTACGTGTTGCAATGCGAATCAGCGGAACATGGCCTGGCATTGCTCAAGAGGCAGCTGAAGCAGCAGTAACACATAAAGCAGGATTGATTGAAAGTAATTCGGATAATGCTATGCTTTCTTGTGGCACACAGAGTAATCCATATCAACTGGCAGCTGTAAGTTGGGGTGATCTGCGTGTGAATGCAAATATTGTAGATTATATGAATGCATATGGCGATCCACGTATGCCGAAGTTCTTTAATAAGTCTACCCTTGCCGGGAAAACAGATAAATATGTAGGTATGCGTACAGGAGATGCTGATTTTAAAAAGGCAGACGCTGCAGGATTTTCTATTCCCGCATATACGGCAACCTCTAAATTAATGGTTTTCTGCGCTGCAGAAACGGCTTTTTTACGTGCAGAAGGAAAATTGCGTGGTTGGAATGTCGGTTCTAAAACAGCAAAAGCCTATTACGAAGATGGTATTAATTTGTCAATGGAACAATATCAGGTTTCAGCCACTGAATACTTGAAGATTGACGAAGCTCCTGTCGTATCACATGAAAGTGATGCTGTGCAAAATGCTACTGCTACAATTACCAATACAGTGAGTGTGATGTGGGATGACAGTGAGGCTGATAACGTAAATGGAAAAAATTTCCAACGTGTCATTACTCAAAAATGGATCGCCAATTATCCATTAGGATTGGAAGCATGGGCTGAATATCGCCGTACAGGTTATCCGGAACTTTATCCTTGTATCGACAATCTATCAGATTGTGGAGTGAGTAGCCAACGCGGTATGCGTCGTCTAAGCTTCCCTTATACAGAGGCACAAAACAATAAAGCCAATTATGATCTGGGAGTAGCAGAACTAGGCGGTGCTGATAACGAAGCTACTGACTTAAAGTGGGCTAAAAAGAACTAATTTATATAATGCATAAAAAGGACTTTTATGAAGAAAATTTATTTATTATACATTGTACTCATATCACTGGCAACGACCTCATTGATCGGTTGCAGTGACTGGACGGAGTCGGAAGCAAAAACTTTTCCCGAATCGATCGTATCGGATGAATATTATGCGGCCTTGCGTGCCTATAAGCAGACAGATCACCAAGTTGCCTTTGGCTGGTTTGGTGGCTGGAGTGGTGAAGGTGCCTATATGAAAAGCTCTTTAGCCGGTATTCCTGATAGTGTAGATATTGTTTCTATTTGGGGAAATTGGTCGAACATTACAGAAGCTCAAAAAAAAGATCTGCAATTTTGCCAACAAGTTAAAGGAACTCGTTTTACCATGTGTTTTATTATCAGAAGTGTAGGCGATCAAATTACTCCGCAGAATATTCGTGAAAATTGGGAAAATATGGGATTTTCATCCGAAAAAGAAGCTGTGAATGATTTTTGGGAATGGCCTTCCGATGAATCAAATAAGGAAGCAATAGAAGCATCCATTCGCAAATATGCAAGCGCCATTGCCGATACAGTAAACAAATATGGTTACGACGGCTTTGATATCGATTATGAACCTAATTTCGGCAACCCCGGTAATATCGTAGACGAAGACGATAGAATGTTTGCATTTGTTGATGAACTAGGCAAATATTTCGGTCCGAAATCAGGAACAGGTAAATTATTAGTTATCGATGGCGAACCACAGAGCATAACAGGTAGACCTGAAGTCGGGTTATATTTTGACTATTTTATCATTCAGGCTTACAATAATAGTAGTCCTGGCAGTGATTCTAAACTCGATAAACGTCTTATCACAGGCGGCGTAGCAGGTGCAGGACTTGTTCAGACGTATAGCAGTGTCATGTCTGAAGAACAAATCACGAAGATGACCATCATGACCGAGAATTTCGAGGCTACTGATGCTGCTATGGACGGTGGATATGATTACACTGATCGTTATGGTAACAAAATGAAATCTCTCGAAGGAATGGCACGCTGGCAACCAAGTAACGGATTCCGTAAAGGTGGTGCAGGAACCTATCATATGGAAGCAGAGTATGGAACTTCACCAGAATATAAAAATATACGCCGTGCTATTCAAATTATGAACCCGTCATCACATTCATTACTTAAAAATTAATGTAAACTATGAAACGTATGAATTATATAAAAATTTTATGCTTCTCCGCAGTCATAACAGGCTTAGGAAGTATAGTAAGTTGTGGAGATGCAAAATACGATACTTTAGATACACATGCTTATATTGAAGAAGCTCTTTCCAGTACAAGTCAAAAAGTGACCGTACAGGCTACTGGAGAAAGTTTTACTACCCTAAATGTGCATCTTAGTAATCTTTCTTCTACAGACAATCATTATAAATTGGTTACAGATCAATCAGTACTGGACACTTATAACCATATTAATGGAACCGGATATATAATGTTGCCCAAAGATTATTATACGTTGCCGGAAACGATTACTGTAAAAGCAGGACAATATGCAGCCGATGCCCTCTCCATCGCTTTGAAAGCTTTCAGTCAGGAAATGATGAAATCGGGAGAATCATATGCACTGCCTGTAAAACTAGTATTGCAAGATGGAAGTATTTCACCGATGGAAAATACCGGAACCTTTGTTATTTTGGCAGAAAGTATTATCGAATTTTCAGCTCCAATGTTTGTTGGCGCTCCTAGTTTAAAAGCTAATAAATTCACAGAATCTCCCGAAACGTATTCACAATATACGATAGAGGTTCGTTTTCAGGTAGCCAACACAGCTGACCGTGACCGTGCAGTATTTAAGAACGGAGGAGATGATGCAAACTTCATCCTTTTACGTTTTGAGGATCCTCAAAGTGACAATGAAAATTATAAGGCACATTCATTAGTACAGATTGTAGGACGTAACCGGCTTTATTTGAATCCAAGTAATTCTTTCAAGCCAAACGAATGGCAACATTTAGCATTGGTCTGTGATGGTTCCAACTATCGACTTTACATAAACGGAGTTGATTCGGGTGTGTTGAGTATACCAACAGGAGCAACAACTTTCTCTGATGTAAATTGGTTCTGCTTAGGTGATGATTCTTATAGTAGATGGGGAAACTGTAAAATTTTGATGAGTGAAGCACGTATCTGGTCTGTAGTTCGTTCCGCTTCTCAAATTCAAAATAACATGACTCAAGTTAGCCCAAAATCTGTGGGTTTGGAAGCCTATTGGCGATTCAATGAAGGACAAGGCAATGTATTCGAAGATGCAACCGGCAAAGGCCATACTTTGACTACTTCTGCTACTCCTACCTGGATTGACGGTATTTTATCTACAGATAAATCTACCGAATGGAAATAGTAATAATTTAATCGTATGTACATATGAAAAATATATTTCAATCACTATCAATAGCAACTCTACTCGGCTTGTTTGTCCCGTTCATTTCGTCCTGTAGCGATGATGAAGAAGTTTTTAACGAATGGAATGCTACGTATGTGTCTCTACAGAGAAATGACTATTTATCGGGGAATGTAAAAAAGTTCAATCTGACTCATGATGCGAATGGAATCGGAGGAGATGAAATTAAGATGGCTTTTACTGTAAAAACACAGAAAGCAGTCTCTACAGATATGGTTATCGCATTAAGTGCAAAAAGTGAAACAGAAGGGCTTGATGCAAGCCAGATCGTTTTAAGTTCCTCACAGGTTACTCTCAAAGAAGGACAGATGACTTCTGAAGAAATCACTGCGACGGTTGATCCGACGATATTTGCCAGTATCATGGAAAAAACAAGTTTCTCTTTCAGTGTCTCAATCAGTAATGTAACTACCAATGATAAGAACACTGTTATTAGCAGTAGTTTAAGTACATTGCCTGTCATTATTAATAAAGCTGCCTATTGTAATCTAAAAAGCGGTATTCCTAGTAATAGCCAACTTATCAGTAATCGTGCCGGCTGGATTATTAATGTAGAAGAAGGAGTAGAAGGCGCACCCAATAATTTAATCGATGGCAAGACTGGAACTGACGTTGCTCTAAATAATAAAGGATTCTGGTTTACTGTTGATTTAGGAGAAGCTAAGGTTTTAACAGGTATCAAAACGAATCATTGGGCCAATGCATATGCTCCTAGAGAAGTGGAAATATTACAGTCTGAAAATGGTACGACATGGAAATCATTGAGTTCATTAGCAATCTCTCCGGGTGGTACACAGAATATTACGTTCATTTCTCCTATTACTACGCGATATCTGAAATATCAGATTATTACTATCTCTACAAACGGTCGTACGGATGTTACAGAATTTAATGTTTACGAACCCAAAAGTGAGTAAGTATTTATGAATAGATAACTATAAAAATATAGAATAGAGGCTATCAAACAGGCCTTAAGTTCATAAAATCACCCTCATTACAATGAACTGCACCCCAAAAGTTGAACACAAAACTTAAGGAGTGCAGTTCAGTCATGTAGTGAGGGTGATTTCTCGTTTTAAAGACTATCTAATCAAATCCCATTCCAATCAGTTTGCCACTACATATATGTGAAATGCCCCCAGAAAGTTATGTATCTAACTTTTGGGAGCACTTCACATCTTTATATAACGAACAAACCTTAATCTGTCAAGATCTAATTAGACAGCCTTTTAGAAACACTAACCTATCTCTTATTTCTTCATCACTCGGACAGTCCGTCCGTCTTTCTTATAAGAGAAATGATTGGTATGCATTAATACATTCAGTATCTCATCAGCAGTGCTATCAGTAGAGAATTCACCGGTAAACCGTTCTGATTTCAATGCTTCATCCTTATAGATAAATTTGATGTCGTACAACTTCTCCATAATATTGGTTATTTCCAATAAAGACTGTTGCTTAAATTCCAACTTGCCATTAATCCAGAGAAGCACATCTGTAGGTTGGTTATATTCAATTAACTCTGCTTGATAAGTATCCGTATTTACATTCAATGTCTGTCCCGGTTTCAACAAATAACCCTTCTCTTCCGTTCGCGGAGAATCTACCCGTACCAGTCCTTGAAGCAAGGTAGTCACTACCCTATTCTCATCTTGGCGTGCACGCACATTAAATTTCGTACCAAGCACACAAGTCTTGATTTGCTTACTATTTACTATAAATGGAGCATGTTTATCATGAGACACTTCAAAATAGGCTTCACCCGACAAATCGATTTGACGATCCGAACTCCATAAAGAATTATGATAAACTATTTTTGAAGATGCATTCAGCCATACCTTACTACCATCCGGCAACACAGTCTGCGCTCTCTGTCCGGCAGCAGTTATCACCTCATAATCCGAAAGCTTATTAGAAAGTAATCCCCAGGCAATTCCACCGGCAAAAACGAGTCCGGTAAGAAAAGCAGCCGCCACAGTAGCATAACGTCCCCAACGGATTGAAATACTTTTCCGCTTAGCCTTTTTCTCCTTTTCTCTGATAGCTGATTTAAATTGATCCAATGACGCCTCTGTATCTACAGTATTCATCACCGCTATACGCTCACCTACAAAGAGAGTGTAATAAAGTTGCTCCAAAGTTTTCCGGTTTTCCGGCCCTTCCTCGCACCAAGCTTCCACCCGAGCAGCTTCTTCATCATTACATTCACCTTGCAGGTAATTCACCAAGATAGTTTCATCCATGCTCTTTTATCTTTTTACAAAAAAAACTATAATACCTTTGTAGTAATACAGTTGTGAGCACAAATATACTAAAGAGAAAAAGAAAAAAATATTTTTTCTCGCATTTTTATTTCATTTATCTACTTCTTTCATTATTTTTGTCTTACATAAATTAAAAGAGAATGTCACAATCTCCGATATATTTGGATATTAATAATAATAAGTCCGTTATCACTGCCCTAAAAGCAGGAGAAGAAAAAGTTTTTGACGTCGTCTACAGACATTATTTCCGTAGGCTATGTGCTTTTTGTTCCCAGTATGTAGGTGAGCAGGAAGAAATAGAGGAGATTGTACAAGAAACGATGATGTGGCTGTGGGAAAATCGTTGCACTCTTATGGAAGAGTTGACACTCAAAACACTTCTTTTTACGATTGTCAAGAACAAAGCTCTCAACCGTCTTTCCCATTTTGAGATCAAACGAAAAGTTCATCAGGAAATCGTTGATAAATATGATAGTGAGTTCAATAACCCGGACTTCTATTTGAGTGATGAGCTTTTCCGTTTATATGAAGAAGCACTAAAAAAACTTCCGAAAGAATATCTCGAAGCTTACGAGATGAACCGCAATCAACATCTGACGCATAAAGAAATTGCCGAGAAGCTGAATGTATCTCCACAAACGATTAATTACAGGATTGGACAAGCCTTAAAGTTATTGCGAGTAGCTTTAAAAGACTATCTACCTTTATTCATACTTATTTTCGGACCTAATTTTTTCGAACAATCATGAAATCAAAATTTGTATTTAGTAGTTCAAGCCTGTTTATCGGACTTTTTCTTTTCTTCTTCACTGAAAACGTGTGTTCACAAGAATCCGCTGATAACTGGACTCTTAAACAAGCCCGTCAATGGACACAAAAACAAGAATGGGCAAACGGACTGAAGGCAATGCCTCATAAAACAACCGATTATCAGGAATTTGCGTCACAATATCATAAGAACCAGAAAGTGTGGGACAAGACTTTCCAATGGCTAGCTACCCACGACCTTGCGAATATGCCTGCCGGACGATATGAAGTGGATGGCGAACATTGTTACATCAATGTACAGGATGCAACAACACAAGATGTCAGTAAACGTAAAATCGAAGCACACCGCCATGGTATTGATCTGCAATATGTAGTGAAAGGCACCGAACGTTTCGGAATTACTTCAGCAGAATATGCAGAGCCTATCACTGAATACAAACCGGATGTTACTTTCTACAAAGCCAAGAAAATAAAATATGTAGATTCCACTCCGGATACATTCTTCATGTTCTTCCCCAAAAACTTTCATCAGGCATTGGTAAAGGCAGGGAAAGAACCGGAGGACATACGGGTCATTGTTGCTAAAATCGAATATATCCCATAAACAGAAACATGAGTGAACTTTTAGTCTATAAAGCCTCCGCAGGTTCGGGTAAGACATTTACCCTGGCAGTGGAATATATCAAACTGTTAATTCTCAATCCCCGCGCCTACCGGCAAATTCTCGCTGTCACCTTTACCAATAAGGCAACTGCAGAAATGAAAGAACGCATTCTTAGTCAGCTTTACGGCATACAGATAGGCGATAAAGATTCCGAAGCCTACCTCAACCGAATTAAAGAAGAGACAGGAAAAACCGAACAGGAGATACGGGAAGCGGCAGGCGTCGCCCTTAGCTATATGCTGCATGATTACAGCCGGTTCAGGGTAGAGACTATCGACTCATTTTTTCAATCTGTCATGCGCAATCTCGCACGGGAACTGGAACTTAGCCCGAATCTGAATATTGAGTTAAATAACACCGAAGTTCTTAGTGACGCTGTAGATAGCATGATTGAGAAACTAGGACCCACTTCTCCCGTTCTCGCATGGTTACTCGATTATATCAACGAACGAATTGCCGACGATAAACGTTGGAACGTGTCGGACGAAGTAAAAAGTTTCGGACGCAATATTTTCGATGAAGGTTATATTGAAAAGGGAGAAGGACTCCGGCAACGGTTACGAAACCCTGATACCATCAAAGAGTATCGCAAGCAACTGAAAGCGCTGGAAACGGAAATTCTGGAGCAAATGAAAGGATTCTACGACCAATTCGAAGGAGAACTGGATGGACACGCACTGACTGCTGATGATCTGAAAAACGGTTCACGCGGAATCGGAAGTTATTTTCGTAAACTTAATAATGGTATTTTAGGCAATGATATCCGTAATGCTACAGTAGAAAAATGTCTGGAAGACGCAAAGAACTGGGCAACCAAGACTTCTCCCCGCTACGCGGACATCATTAATTTAGCCAACTCTAGTCTCATGCAAATTCTGGAAGATGCTGAAAAGTTACGTTCCAAGAATAATTTGTTACTGAATAGTTGCCGATTATCCCTGCAACATCTCAACAAAGTGCAACTCCTCGCCAATATCGATGAAGAAGTACGTCAGTTGAATCACGACAACAATCGTTTTCTATTATCAGATACGAATGCCCTGCTCCATCAACTGGTGAAAGACGGTGACTCCTCTTTTGTATTCGAAAAGATAGGAACGAATATCCATAACGTCATGATAGATGAGTTTCAGGATACCAGCCGGATGCAATGGGGAAATTTCAAATTGCTCTTACTGGAAGGATTGTCTCAAGGAGCAGACAGTTTGATTGTAGGAGACGTTAAACAATCCATTTATCGTTGGCGAAATGGCGATTGGGGAATTCTCAACAGCCTGAATAATCACATCGAACATTTCCCGATCCGCGTCAAGACATTAGCTACCAACCGGAGAAGTGAAACCAATGTTATCCGGTTTAATAACCAAATCTTCACAGCTGCCGCCAACTATCTGAACGGAGTATATAAGCAACAGTTAGGCAAGGATTGTGAGGATCTGCAGAAAGCCTATGCCGACGTTTTGCAGGAATCTCCCCGAAGTACAGAAAAAGGATATGTAAAAGTCTCTTTTCTCGAACCCGACGAAGAACATGGTTATACCGAACAGACATTAATCAGTCTGGGAGAAGAAGTGCAACATCTCCTCACCTCCGGAGTACGACTGAATGATATAGCCATCCTGGTACGAAAAAATAAAAGTATTCCCCGAATCGCCGACTACTTCGATAAGGAGCTACACTATAAAGTGGTATCAGACGAAGCCTTCCGCCTTGACGCCTCTCTTGCCATTTGTATGATGCTGGATGCACTGCGATTCCTTTCCGATGAAAATAATAAAATAGCACGTGCCCAACTGGCCGTAGCCTATCAAAACGAGGTTTTACAGAAAGGACTGGATTGGAATACTCTCCTACTCCTCCCTGCCGAGAATTATCTTCCCGCCGCTTTTCTTGAAAAGACAAAGGAACTAAGGCTAATGCCTCTTTATGAGCTTTTAGAAGAACTTTTCAGCATATTCGAGATGAATCTTATCAAAGATCAGGATGCTTATTTATTCGCTTTCTTTGATGCGGTGACCGATTATCTGCAAAGCAACTCTTCCGAGCTAGACGGATTCATCCGGTATTGGGACGAAACATTATGCAGTAAAACAATTCCGAGTGGAGAAGTAGAAGGTATCCGGATTTTCTCCATACACAAATCCAAAGGATTGGAATTCCATACCGTACTCCTTCCTTTCTGCGACTGGAAACTGGAGAATGAAACCAATAATCAGCTAGTATGGTGTGCCCCGCAAACAGCACCATTCAATACACTGGATATTCTTCCTATTAACTATTCCACCCAAATGGCTGAATCGATTTATGGTAACGACTACCTGCAAGAACGTCTTCAACTTTGGGTAGATAATCTCAATCTACTATACGTTGCTTTTACCCGCGCTGGAAAAAATCTCATTATCTGGAGTAGAAAAAGTCAAAAAGGTACCATGTCCGAACTATTGGCAAACACCCTACCGATAGTAGCCCAAGAAGAAGGGATTGACTGGGAAGAAGACTGTTACGAGCAAGGACAACTATGCCCTTCCGAAAAAGAAAGAATCAAGACATCCACAAACAAGCTAACCCAGAAACCAGAGAAACTCCCTATTCGGATGGAATCCATGCGGCATGATATTGAATTTCGTCAGTCCAACCGCTCTGCTGACTTCATTCAGGGCATTGAAGAAGAAGATTCGGACGACCGCTTTATCAACCGCGGACGTATGTTACATACTTTATTTTCTGTCATCGAAACTGCAGAAGATATCGATCCAGCCATTGAACGGCTTATTTTTGAAGGAGTTATCAGAAATGATGAGAAAGAAAAAGTGGCTCGTGAAGTTGCAAAGAAAGCTTTTTCTTCCCCTGAAATTCATTGATCGTTTTCTCAATCAGATTCACATGGGAGGAAAGCAGGTAGAAATTCGCCAGCGACTCCAGACCTGTTTTTCCATTTTTGCCGGAATATCCGACCGAATGGACAAACAGATAATCATACGGATAATAGCGTTTCTCGCTTCCGTCACTTGCAACGTTCGTCTGCGCCAGCACCGTTTTATCATTGCTCATAATCGAACCGCGGGTCACCCGGTCTGAGAGGAGATCGAGTCTCGCATTATAAGAGCTGCCGATCACATTTTCACTCTTAAACTGGATAAACCAGCCAAAATAAACGGCCATCGCGATAAAGAGCACCGCAATCCCATAGGTCAGCCACAGAATATGACGGTTTGAACGCGCTCTCGCATTTTCAGTTCTTTCCATTTCATCCTTCTGCCTCATCAAACTGCTGCTCCTCCTCTTCTTCCTCATTCCGTTTCAGGACATAGAGTCCCTGTATCACGCCAAACAGGATAAATGTGCTGAGAATCGAACTGCCTCCATAACTGACAAGCGGCAGCGTCACGCCGGTGGACGGAATAAACTTGGTCACGCCGCCGATCGTCAGGAACACCTGCACCACATACTCAATTCCCAGACCAAACGCGATCAGCTTGTAAAATAATGCCTGCATCCGGGTCGCAATCAGCATGAACTGCATGAAGCAGCCCAGACAGATCAGGAGAATACAGAGCGCATAGATGCCGCCCAGCTCCTCCGAGATCGCCGCGAAAATGAAGTCCTTCTCGACAACCGGGATCTTCTTCGGCATCCCCTGGTAAAGTCCCATGCCAAACCAGCCGCCTGTGCCGATCGCAAAGAGCGCCTGCGTAACCTGATATCCTTTTCCTGCGATGTCACTCCACGGATCCTGCCATGCTTCCACGCGGACACGCACATGCGAAAACAGCTTATACGCCAGCATCGCAGCCGCACAGCCGCTTCCAAGACCGCCTGCCAGATACAGCCAGTTGGAGGTTGCAATAAACAGCATCAGGACATAGGCGAGGAAAAAAATCAGTGCACTTCCCAGATCCTTAGATAACACCAGAATCAACACGTGCGCCGCCGCCACGCCGGTCGTGATCGCCACATTTTTAAACTCCGTTGAGCGGTAAAACATCGTCGCCACGAAGAATACAAAGCTGATCTTAACAAACTCGGACGGCTGGAACGAAAATCCGCCGATACTGATCGAAAGCTGCGCGCCGAAGCTGGTATTGCCGATCACACAGACAACCAGCAGCAGCGCCAGACCTATCAGGCCGTACACCCACGGTATCTTAGCGAGCTGCCAGGTTCTATCTATCACATATGGTATAATCATTGTGATAACCGCCGCAACTGCCATGATGATAAACTGGCGGACCGCCTTGTCCATCGAGATGCGCGTCAGCATGATAAAACTGGTGCACAGAAGCATACACGTGTTGTTCAGCAACAGTCTCGACGCATTCCGGTAAAACAGCCGGTATAAGAGCTGGTACAGGACAAAAAAGACAAGCTGCGCGCCGAAAAACAGCACAACTGCCTCATCCTCGGTTTGTAGATAAATGATCGTACCCGACAGAAGAAATATCAAAAACAGCGGTACATTCTGCAGACGACAGAGCCGGAGTTTCGACTCGTCATCCGGCAGTGAAAAAAAGCGGAAATTGTAATATGTATAAATCAGTATCAGCAATATCATCAGATACCTGGACATCGTTGTCACAAGATTTATCATGGTGATCCTCCTTTTCATGTGTACCCGGAAGATTCCCGGTACACACGCTACTCTACGCCCCTCTTAAAATGACCTCTTGTAAATTCGCCCTCCAGCTCCACCGGTTCCTGATGGAGGAAGGTCTTCACGTAGGCATCCAGCACTTCCCCGGTCTGTGCCGCACTCTCCGACGTAAATGCCAGACGCAGCACCTCCGGCTGCAGGCGGTCTATCTGCTTTTTATCCTTCAAAAGCGACAGGGGGCTGGAATTGTAGATCGTATTGCAGCAGAAACGGCACTGGTTCCTTACCGGAAATACCTTCTTTTTGCGATCCCGCAAATACAGATATTCCGGACATTT
>ENA-ORVC01000850-ORVC01000850.1-human-gut-metagenome-genome-assembly--contig:-NODE-850-length-30428-cov-3.374082_pt1 | contig 30428 bp, 20 predicted proteins | sample MGYA00242092_ERZ509234 | MGnify/ENA primary metagenome ERZ509234 (study PRJEB26280, sample SAMEA2338800) | human gut metagenome | biome: human gut; feature: human-associated habitat; material: faeces... | reverse complement strand
TAATTTCTTTGAAGCACAGAGATTACTAGAAAGAATAAGTACTTGTAATACATTCTGCACTAAGACTCTAAGTAAATTTAATAATAAAGTAAAAACTGGAGGATGTAATTGCTAATGAAAACAAGTGGAAACCCTACAGTGTTAGGATCTGAAAGCTGCTACTCTACTGAACATGTAAGAACTAATTGCTATGATCAGTTTGATTACACAATTACTAAGTTTGAACTTCAAAATGGAGACACATTAGTAATATATCAGAATCCTAGAAATGTTTTAAAAGCTAAAATACCTCAATTAGAAGGTTTTAAATTAGATATAGATACTTTAAATAAAAATAAAGTAGAAAATACTTTTGTAATAGATACAACAGATGGATTAGGTGGAGGAGGAGAACTATCAGGAACTAAAATTACCTTAACCCTTAAAGCTAATAATGAACATGTACATCTAGATAGGAATGGGTTTTATATTGAAGAATTTACTGAAGTAACAACTTCTGGAACTGTTCCAAGTCCAAAAACTCAAGATGAAGAACATTATTTGACCTCTAAAGGAACTTGGGTTACTTTATCTCAAATGAAATACATGGGAGAGATAAATTTAAGTACTGGATTCCCAAACCCAGATAATCTATCTCAAGGAATGATGTATAACATAGCTGATTTAGGAGATCCATCTAAAACTATAGTAAACCCATATGATGATAAGACTTATAAATCAGAGGATGTTCTCTTATGGACTGGATCTAAATGGGTTGTAATAGGAACTACAAGTGTTAAAGTAAACTTAGATATTCAAACAAGTAGGACTACTAATGTTATATCTAATTCAGCAGGAAAAGGAGTTACTATACAATCTGCAACTTCACAAGCTGCGGGACTTTTGTCTGCAGATTCTAAGGATGCAATATCTAAATTCTCTGGAATAAAGACTATAGATGGATTAGTTCAAAATCAAGGAGGATTATCTTTAAATTACACAGAGAGAGTATTAGAATCTCAATCAGAGTCTCCTAAGAATATAATTATTCCTTTAGCCACTGATACTACTAACGGACTACTTTCATCTACTGATAAAATTAGACTAACAAGTTTACCTAATAAAACAAGTAATTCTTCATTAAATCATGACGGATCTACATTAATATTAGAAAATACTACAGTTGATTTAGATTCTGGATCTATCAGTATTGATAAAATTCCTTTTCCTATAGCCTCTTATCAAGATAAGAACTATAAAGATGGAGTCATTTCAGGAGAAAACATGGAAAAATTAGATGGAATAACTGGAATGATAACATTAGTTGGATATGAACACAATCTTGAAGATTTAAGAATTACTTATCAGAAATATAATGCTAATTCTGGAGATTTAATCTCAGACTACTTTACTTTACCTACTGCTACTGTAACTAGAAATGGTTTATTATCTAAAGATGATAAAATTAAATTAGACTCATTATCAGTAATGGTTCAAAAGCAATCTGATTATGATATAACAGATCCAGAAGATGTAGCTTATATAAAAAATGCACCTCAAGTATTAACTTCAGTTGGAGTTAAAAGAGCTTTAGTCCCTTCAACATTAGGATTAGCTACTAAAGCTAATAAAATTCTTAATGCAAATGGGGAATGGGTAGATGTTACATTAGCTAAACCTATTATGACAGTTAGTGATACAGAGCCCACCGATCCTAATTTAAGAGTAGATGGTGCTATATGGATTAAACCTTATAATGCTCCTGGAAGATGAGTAATATAATGAAGGCTGAGAGTATTTATGTATTCAAAGATGGTAAGCCAGTTCCAATATACTTAGGATTGATTTATAAAGATGATAATGTTATTGGAAGAGTAGATTCTACATTTCACTTAGCTTATGAGGATACTTTCTATCAATATCGTCTTCAAGCATATACATTTTCACTATCTCAATATAGAGATGAAAATAATAATGTAGTATTTAGAATAACTCCAAATGACCTCAGTCTCCCAAGATTCTCCGATCTAGTAGTAGATATTAAGAATAATTCTGGAGAGGATTATATAATCAATATCTTCACAACTGATACATCAGAACATTGGGATTATTATACAGACAAGGATATACCAGTAGGAGAATATTGGAGAGCATCTATAAGAAATTCTCAGGATCAATATTGGAATTACTATTTTAATGTTAGTTCAATAACTATAGAATAATATGAGCAAATTGGACAGATTACTAGAAAAAGCATTAGAAGAATTTAATGAAATATTAGAAGACTTTGAATATGGAAGATACCCAATTGATTATTCTTTCTTATTTGAAGAACTTCAATTCATGAAATTATTAGATACAGACTGTATAAAAGATTCTTATTTTAACTCAATACTAGAATATTTCTTAAATAATGGACTTAACAACACAACTTTCCAGCAATTGCAGTGATAGCCTATATGGTATGGAGAATCCAAATTGTTCAGTTCCTCAATATATAGACTTTAGAATTAAGAATGTTGAGTATAATGAATATACATTTGAATTACTTATTAAACAAAATCCAGATGTTGTTAAGAAAGTGAAAATTAAAAGTGGGATAACCTTAGAAGATTTATCCCACTTAAATCCCGTTCTATATATAACATCTGAAGAACTACCATTAAAGATAAGTGAAAACACTCATATAGTAAGGAAAGAGGGTTCTGAGTATTACTATTATTCATGGAGTGATAAATTAAATAGATATTTTAGTGTTAAGTTGGAAGAAGGATATGAGTTCTATGATTTAAAAACTAAGACTAAATATAGATTAGAAAATGGAGAACTAACTAATGTCTCTAATGTAGATTTAGATATAGAATTTACTGATTCCTCTATAAATATCTCAAACTCTAAAGGAGATGGAATTACATTAACCCCTGCCACACATTCTAAGGCCGGAGTAATGACTTCTGAGGATAAGATTAAATTAGATAGAATTAGAGGCTATGTAACTGATACTGATTTAATTGAAGATAATTTATCTCCTAACATATATATGAAGGTAGTTCATTATAATGTAGAGAATAATGAAACTACTGAAGAAACTTTCTTACTTCCAGAAGTAACATTAACCCAAAATGGATTAATGACTCCTGAACATAAAGAACTATTAGAGAGTTTCTACGAATCAGTTATTGAGATAGATTCCAAATTTACCTCTAATGAAGATGGTCTTACTTATTTTTATATAACCAAAGACCCTTATACTCTACAAACTAAGACACATTCTATAACTATTCCTCTAGTTACTCAGAATACTAATGGATTATTCTCTAAATTTGACAAGAGAATGATTGATAAATTCTCTTTTTCATATGTAAATCAAGCTATATCAGAGGTTAGATATGATGGAGCTTTATTAACTAATGAGAAATTTAAGGTAACTAGAGATCAGAATAATTATTATATAAAAGGTAATGATGGCACTGATATTCTTATTGAATCTTATGACCCTAAAACTGGGAGAGCAGGATTATTTAATAAGGAAATATACGAAAGCCTAGGTACATTTACCAATTTAACTCCAATAGTAGAAGATTTTAGAGGATTTAAGAAAGGAGAAGTTTTTGAAGATACTCCTTATGATGATTTAATTAATAAAATCTTATATCCTCATCTTAAACCTATCATTAATTTTGCTTATACTGATCCTAATGGTGGGGTATTTGAAAAAGAATCAGAGGTTAAGTTAAATATTCTGGAAATTGGAGTAACTAAAAAGTCCTATGATATAGATAGGATAGAGATATTAGATGATAATTATAATCTTCTTTATACATTTAATGATTTATATATAAAAGATGGTGGAGTGTTTAACTTTAATGTTCCAAAAATATTAGATACGACTAATAGAAGTGAGATATTTTTTAGAGTAAGAGTTACAGATAAGCAAAACGGACAAGTAGAAGTACTCACAAAGAAGTTCCAATTTATTTACCCATACTTCTATGGAGTAATGGCAGATGAGGAAGATATAAACTTCGATAGGTTAGAGAAAATAGTGGAATTAAAATCCAATAAACAAGTAGATTTTACTGCAGATTATCAGAGATTAGTATTTGGTTATCCAGAATATTATGGTGATTTAGCTATTATAAGGGATGAAAATGGGTTAAATGTCAACGGATTCTTTAAAAAGATTTATGCTACGTTGACTACAGATAATACATCAGTTCCATATATATTCTATGCATCAAATTTAACTACTGTTGATAATTTTGCAATTAATTTTAATTACAATAAGTAAATGAATCTTTTTTATGCTAATGGGACTCCGGTTATAAATAGTTTAAAAATACAATCGGAGGTTCCATTAGATCCTAGGTTAAATCCTGAAACGATAGAAGAGAGAGATTCTCTTGTAACTAAACACATAGCCTATGATAGAATGAAGGTATATGTGAAAGAAACAGATAGTGAATATGTATATCATAAAGATAAAAATGAATGGGTAATATTATCCAAATTTGAAAAAGAAGAAAAAGATAAATTAGAGAATATAAAAAATTATCTAGTAGATACAGAGATTATCTATGATAAAGATAATAACTTATTATATAGAGAACATAGCTATGATCCTAATACTAATATAACCTCTTTAAGAGATTATAGTATTCCAGAAGCTACAGTTTTAGGTGATGGGACATTATATAATGGATTACTTTCTAAGTTCTATGTTAACAGATTAAATAATGTAACAGGTTACCAAACAGATGCTAAGATTACATCTGACACAGAAACAGAGTCATTATTTTTAACTGTTACTAAATATAATCCAGATACTGATGAATCTGTTACCACTAATTTAAATATTCCCCTTGTTACTGATGATAATAATGGATTAGTTTCTCCGGAGAAGAAGCATTGGATGGATAATGCTGATGGATTATCTAATACAGGAACTACTTCTCAAACTTGGCAATTACAGAAAAGTGATATAGACACTAGATTAGATCCAAATGGAGGAGTTATTATTAAAAATAGTGGAGGTAAATTAGAAGTAAGGAATAATCAAGATAACTCCTATGCTCCTGTTACGTTGGGGAATATAATTATAGAAGGAAATGTAACTCAAAAGGGAGAAAGTTTTATTACTCAAGCTGAAACAGTTGAAGTAAGAGATAATACAATTCTTTTAAATAGAGGAGAAACTGCAGCAGGAGTATCTAAAGGATTTGCAGGAATTGAAATTGATAGAGGTACATTACCTAAATTCCAAATATTATTTGATGAATCAGATAGGAGATTCAAAGCTGGAGAGGAAGGAGATTTATGGTGTCTAACTCTTAGAGATGATGATGCTGATATGTTAAATGGGATGTTTACATCTTGGGACTCATCTACTAAGAGGTTGAAAACTACTAATATAATTCCCTCTGATAGAAAGCTGGCTTTCACAGATAATAATTCTTATCTTCAATTAACAAGTCACTCATTCTCAGGAGATGCTTTAAGTCAAACATTAAGGTATTCTAACTCATTAGGAGGAATATTTATAAGTGCAGGGAACACTAATCTTAATTTAGATACAGATAAAACTAGTTTCTATTTCCATAAAAATATTCTACTTCCTAACACAATATCTTCTGTATCTGATTTTCTATTTAAAAGAAGTGATGTTACTAAATTATCTCTAAAAGATACGGTTGCACAGTTTACTGTCCCAGTAACAGCTATCACTTTTAACAGAGCTTCTGATGGTTCAGAAGTGTTATATCATGCAGATTTAGAAAACACTGAATTTAAGAATTATATCACTATTGCTGGCCCAAATGATGTTAAACTTTATCTTAAATCTACTGATGAAGATAATTATAATCTTATATCTTCAGTAGATCAAGATGGGAATAAACTTTCTAATATGGGGTATTATGGAAGTTATTGGGCAATAGAAAATAATAGAATTGCAGTATATAAATATGATGCTAATGGTTATCCAGAAATAATAAACCAGGACGGAACTTCCCCAGGATATTTAAGAGCTTGTACAAGTGGATTTTTACCTAATGTTAGTGGTAATTTAGCTTCTGGAGGTAATGGGTATTTAGGAACTAGTAGTTGGGCATTTGCCAATGCTTATATAGCTAATAATCATTCTAATAAATATTACTTTGGAACAAATGATGTATTCTTAGATGCTTCTACAACTAGAATATCTGCTAGAACATCAGGAGCTGCTATTGGAATGAATGTGGGATCATTACTTGTTTCTAATGATTATAGTGATGAGACAAAGGTTCCTGATAATGGAACATACTCTAAAGGAGCCATTAAGTCATATACAGGATTCACAAGTGATTTTAGAATCTCCAATCTTACTATAACAAAGACTGGAAGTGATGTGTTACATATTTCTTCATTTGCAAGTGATCCTGAAAATATGCCAGGAACTGATCCTATAAGTAGTCAGGTAATAAATGATGGAGTTGCCTTAACTTACTTCTGGCGGGGTGATTATGCTTTCCAACTTGTGGGAGATATTGATGGAACAGGTATGGCGTATAGGATGTATCATCCCTCTACTGGCACATCTACCTCATGGAAATTTTTAGCTGATACTAATTGGGTTAGTAATAAGATAACTTCTGTGGCTGGCAATTATCTTCCATTGGCTGGAGGCACTATGACTGGCAGCATTATAATGAGTAATAATATCACTATACAATCTAAAGATTCTAATGGCAATTCAAAAAGATTAATTGGAAAAGGAAGTGATAATGTAACTTATATTGGAGATTCTGATGGACATACATTCTTATATAGTGATGCTGCAGATATTATTCATGTGAGAAATGGAACCTCATATAGAATATGGGATGCTTCTAACTTAGATAAACCAGTAAGATGGGGTAATGATGGTGATAATCCACATACTATTTATAGAAGGAATTTAGGAATAAATGGAACCACATATGGGTTCTTATCTGAAAATAATTCTAATTCTACATCTATATATGCACCAACTGTTGCAGGAACTAGTGGTCAAGTATTAACTTCTACTGGTGGTGTTCCTACATGGTCTAATATCTCTAGTGTTGGAGATAGTAGATATGTTCTTAAAGCTGGAGATACTATGACTGGTGATTTAGCATTTACTTCAAGTGGAGTAATTAAAAAGACTGGAAGTAATGCTAGAGTAATAGATAACGTACTAACTTCTTATGTATCTACAAGTTCAGATATAACAGGTACTTTGAAAATTACTATGCCATTTGGGTGGAATAATACCATGATGACTGTGGAAATCAGTATCTTCAGTTACAGTGGCCATTCTAATTCTAAATATATAGTTAGTGGATATAATTATAATAGTACTTCTTCAGGGTGGTATAATGAAGGATCTAGTGTATTTGGAACTTATAAAGGAGCTGCAAGATTAGCTTATGATGGAAGTAAATGCTGTATTCTTATAGGAACTACTGATTCTATATGGCATTATCCTAGAGTAACTATCGATAAAGTAACAATACATTATTCTGGATATACTGCTACATGGGAAAAAGGATGGGAGGTTAGTTTTATTACTGATGAAAGTAATATAACTAGTATTAAAACTATCACTACAAATGGAGCAGGACTATATAGTCAGGGATATTTAGTTGCAAATAAGAATTGGGTTAATGATAATTTTCTTCCACTAACAGGAGGAACATTAACTGGAAAATTGACTATTAATACATCAATAGTTAATCCTCTAGCAATCAATGATACAAATGCTAGTGCAAATGAAGTTTACATTCAAATTCAAAGAGCAGGAACTGCATTAGCTGCAATAGGTAATATGCCAAGTAATGGAAGTTACATTTATAATTATGCTACTGCTAAATATTTATTTGTAGGAAATGATGGGTGCTATTTTGGAACTCCTAGCTCTAATGTAAAACTTCTTACTACAGCTGATAATGTTATAACTGCAGTTGGAGGAGAGAATTATGTAAATATTAGTCTATCACCTGCAGCTTATTCTTCAGCAGGAGCAAAGAAATATCTTGAATGGTATGATGCTACTCCAGGGTGGTACAATTTCAAGATAGGAAGTTTATATGCCACTGGTGTGCTTCAAAGTGATTCTGCAAATAAGATATTACAATATTACCATAATAGTGCATATCATAATGCAATTAGTATAAATAGAACAGATGGAGATGGATACTTGATGATTGGGAACTATTCAAGTGGAATGAGAACCTTCCTTCTGTCTAATGCTTCTGATATATTACATTATAGAAGTACAGATGGATCTAGTGGAACAAATTATAGGATGTGGGATGCTTATAATCTGACTTCTCCATTGTTGTATGCCTCAGGTACTGCCGCAACTCCAACAACTGTTTATAATAGAAACTTAGGGGTTAATGGTTCTCAATGGACATTTCTATCGGCAACTAATGCCACAACTACTTCTATATTCGCACCAACATCAGTAGGTACATCAGGACAAATATTAAGATCCTCAGGTACTGGAGCTCCAGTATGGGCGAATGTAAGTACTGTAATGGCTGGATATTTACCATTAACTGGAGGTACGATGAGTGGTTCTATCACTATTCCAGGTAATACTGGACAGTCTCTTATAGTAACTGCAAATGAATCTTCTAATTATGTTAATGGAGTAGTTTACAGAAAAGGAAATACGTCGCATGCTGCAATGATGGGATACCATTCCACTGGAGGGACAATAGAAGGTACAGGGGCAATAATTTTAGTTCCTTATCCTACTGATGCTAATGCTTGGGCAAAAACTGTAGGACTATATATTGCTAAAAATGAGTTATTACTAGACGGAAATGCAGTGGCAACTCAAACATGGGTTAGTAATCAAGGATTCTTAAAAACAGCTCCTTCTATTTCTATAACTACTTCTGGAAGCGGTAATGTAGTAACAGGAATATCAGCAAGTGGACATACTTTAACAGTTACTAAAGGATCAGCATCTGTGTCAGTATCATGGAATGATATTACAGGAAAGCCTTCTTCATTCACACCTTCTGCACATACTCATGAATATATTGTTGGTAAGTATACTGGTTCTGGAGGTGTGATAGCTCCAGGTTCCATAGGTACATACAAATTACAATGTAACATGATGTATACTAATGCTGAATCAAGTGGGGGAGGATATTGTGACTGGATATTAATGAATGCATATTCATGGAGTGATGTGCCTTATGCAACAGCTATTGGAGTAGTAAAAGCTGCAACTCCTAGTGCTTACATAATGTCAGGACCAAATAGTACTGATAAATCTACTTGGGTTAGAAAAAAATTAGCTACAACTGATGAAATTCCTACTAGAACAAGTGATTTAACCAACAATAGTGGATTCTTAACTAGTTCTTCTCTTTCTGGATATGCTACTCAGTCGTGGGTAACTAGCCAAAATTATGCAATAAGAAAGTCAGATAATGTTTTAATAGCGCATTCTAATGAGTTTAATTTTACTGATAGCTCTAATACATCTATAGCAATTAACTACAGAGGAGGCTCTGGGTCTAATACTTCTGCTGCTATTAATAATTACACCTTTTATAATGGACAAAATTCTAAATCTGGAGTAAAAGTAGAAGCAGAAACATTTGTAGGAGCTTTAAGTGGAAATGCCACAACAGCAACTACTGCATCTAAATTAGGCTCTTCCACAGTAGGAGGCACAGCTAAACCTATCTATCTAAGCGCAGGTACTGCAACAGCTTGTTCAGCCACAGTAGGCTCCTCAACAGTTCCAGTTTACATGAACGCAGGAACCATTACTCAATGCTCTACAACTCTAGGAGTATCTATTACAGGAAATGCAGCTACTGCAACTACATCTACTAAATGGAACGGCTACGACATCTGGGTAGGAACAGAATCACAGCTTCCATCATCTAGATCAAGCACTACAATATATATAGTAACAGATGCATAATTAATATCATATCTCATCATATATTATAACATCAATCTATATTAAATACAATCTTTTTGACATTGAGGGAGTAATTTAATATTCATCTAAACTTATAATATTATGAATGAGAATAGGAACCTTATTCCTAAAATAGAAGAAATAGTCTGTAAAGTATTCAATATAACTCTAGAAGATCTTAGAGGAAATAGAAAATTTAGATCTCATACTGATGCAAGGAGTGTATTATTCCACATATTACATGTTAAGTACTATATCTCCTTCTATAGATTATCAAGATACTATGATAAACATCATAGTATAATCATTAGATCAGTAAACAAATGTGAATCACTTAAAGGCTTAGATAAAGACTTCTATACAAAATATCGCATGTGTGAATTACAGATAGAAAATAATTTAAAATCCTGATAAAATGAACTATCTTTGTACTATTGAAAACGATCAATAGCGCGAAGATAGTTTTTTTATGTCTAATTTTAAATTATTTTAAATTATGGGAAATTATAGTGCAGGCATGGAAGGAATGCCTAACATTTTTAATTTTATTCCTGAGAGTAAATCAAGTGGAATGAATGATCTTCCTGGGTTACTAGCTCTTACAAGAGATGGTAATAACAACAATGATAATGGTTGGGGAGGACAATGGGCAGTTTGGTTAATCTTCATCTTAGCTTTCTGTAACGGCGGATGGGGTGGATTTGGAAACAGAGGTGGAGGACTTGGAGGAGTTCTATCAACACCAGAAGTTCAATCAGCTTTATCTAATGAGTACTTACTAACAGCTATCCAAACAGCTTCTAAAGATAATGCTAATTTCGTACAGAATTTAGCTACACAATTAAATTGCGACACTAATGCAATTCAAAATGCAATCAACCAAGTTGCTCAAACAGTAGGATTAGGACAGAAAGATATAATCAATCAAATCTGCCAATCTAATAGTGCAATCTTAACAACTGTACAATCTACAGGATGTAGTATAGAAAATGCTATTAACCAATGCTGCTGCACAACTCAGAGATCAATTGATGCTGTAAATCTAAACTTAACTAGCTTAGGTTATCAAGAACAATTAAGATGTCAAGAACAAACTTGCAACATTAATAATAATATGAATGTTGGGTTTGCTAATGTAGGAGCTAAGATAGATCAGCAAACTATTGCTATCAATCAAGGATTCCAGAACTTGAAAGATATGTTATGTGATTATAAGATCGAAAGCCTACAATTAAGAAATGCTGAGTTAAATAATAATGTTCAAACATTACAACAATACAATACAATGCATTACAAGCTCTTATCAATCCTATAAACACTAAATTATCTTATTTAGAGTGTATAATCCCACCTAGACCAGTTCCAGCTTATATAGCTCCTCAAACTGGATGTGGATGTGCAGCTGCTTCAACAACTGTAACGCCTGCCTAATTTAATCAATAACAACTAAGGGAGAGAAATCTCCCTTTCTTTAAATTAATAAGTTATGAGTGTAATAAATAATAAAGGTTTTGTAGACACAGGAGTTACCTATCTACAAGTTGTAGAAAGATTCCCAGTTAATGTAGCAAGAGAAGGATTCTCTAGTTTAATTAATGTAGTGGAAAAGAATATAATCAGACAAGGAACTTCAGATACATTCCTAGTAAATTATACGCTAGTGCACACGATGACCTATAGACCTGTTACAGAATGTAATCTTAAGACCACTGTAAAGAACTACACAATTTCTATTCCATTAAGATTAACTAATCCTCCAGCAGTAGGTACATTACCAACAATAGATGAAACTACAGTTTTGGGAGATGAAACATTTATAAATACCTGCGGTGGATGCCCAGATGGAGCATTTAATAAATTTGTAAGAAATGTTACATTAGAATTTAATGTAGCAGCAGCACCCGCAGCTTAATTATTAACAATTTAAAAATCTATGTCATATGAATTTTGGAGAATTAAAACCAGGTGATACTTTATATTTAATTGATTATAATCAATTTAAGAAGGATTTAACATATATAAAAGGATTAGTACAATCCTCTGTAATTAATGAACCACCTAAGGATAACATGAATAATATGTATCAACTCATGCAGAAGGCCGGATTGGGAAATCAACAACCTCCTCAGAGTATTACAATCACAGCATTATTCAATGGAGTTCAATTTCCTTTCACAGTAACTAAAGAGATGTCCATAGCTAGGGCTGATAATAGGACAATATGTATAACTAGAGAAGATGTATTGCAGGAAATAAGAGTCAGAAAAACTGATGCTACTAACCAACTTAAATCTCTAGATAGATATAATAAAATCCTTGAAGAATGTGAGAGAGTTGAAAAAGAATTACTAGGTGAAGAGCCCAATTTATCTCCTAATATTCCAGATGATAGCAGATTTTTAGCTTTGGAAAAGAAAATTGAAGAACTTACTAAACTTATAAGCAATGGAAAAAATCAAGAGACTGTTAGAGGAAATGGGTCGGAACAAAAGACCTTACCACAAACATGATATGGAAAACAGATTTGGAAGAGAAGATAGTAGATACTCTAGAAGAGGTTTTAGAGATGAAGACGATGAAGAAGACAATAGTAGAATGAATAGATATAGTAGAAGAGGAAGATTTGGAAGGAATGAGGAGGAAGAGGAAAGAGAAAGATATGGAAGATCCAATAGAAACAGATCTATGAGAAATAGATTTGATGATGAGGACGACGAGGATGATAGAGAAGTTCCTGAAGAATTAAAAGACCTTGAAGAAGAAGTTTGGGAATATATTGAAGAGATTAAGAAAGAAGATCCAGAATTATTCTGTATGTTAAAATGTGATTTATGGAAAGCTATAAAAGGCCCACATTTTGATGAAGATTATGTAGAAGATGCCTTGGAAGAAGTAGCTGAACATTTTGGAAAAAGAGAGCCTAGATGGAAATGTGAAGAAGCTAAGCAAATCGCAGAGAAATTTGGAGTTAAATTTGGTGAAGAGTTTAATAAACATGATTGGACTTATGCACTAAATCTAATGTATTTCTTATTCTCATCAGTTTTACAAGATAACCTTCAGTCATATGCTAAATGTGCTCATGCTTGGTTAAAGGATGAGTGTATACCAGATGGTAAAGCATTTTGGCATTTCCATAGATTTTTAAAAAGTAAAGAAGAGGAGTAATCCCCTTCTTTTTTTTTATGTCTATATATTATATTTGGAAAGACTTTAAGTTTTCACTATATTTGCGAGATAAGTAGAGAAGTACAAAAATTATGAATAATTAAAATCAAACTAAATGGAGAGATTTAGAATAGGTAGGTATCCATTTAATTTTCAAGGTGACTTACTTAGAGATGTTGTTGTTAAGTTAAATTATAATTTCTCATTAATAGAAGATCTTCTTAGACAAGGAGGGGTTTCTATTGATCCAGATAATTTAATAACAATAAACAACATTGAGAAGCTAATACAAGTAATAAATGATAAGATAAGTGATGAGCTAAATTATTTAGTTTATGTTTACTATGACGGAATTTATCATTTCCTTTCTGATATAGAGTTCTCAGATGATGAAGTAAACTTGATTTTTGAAGGATCTATAATAAAAGATGGTAAGATTGTATCTAGTACTTATATTATTACTTGCGATTTAGATTCTGAGGGTAATATTCTTAATGTAACTTCAGAAAATAGTAAAAGAGAATATAATATAAGTGGTTTTAGAGTTATAAGAATAAAAACTAAACCTCTAGAATTTATAGATGAGGAGGATTTAAAATTAGTTGGAGAGGCTCTAAAAGACCCTTCTAATAGTAACAGCATTGAATTATCTATTCAAGACAATTCTTCAACTACTAATCTTATCCCTCATCAATCTATATTATCTACTATTGTTTCAGATAATGAAATAGCACATGAGCTAAAATTTATAACTGGAGAAAATTTAATAACAGTTAAATTTATATATAATTCTAACACTAAGGAATTAATAGGATCTCCTAGTTTAACTGAATCTTTAGCTCCATCCTCAGAAACTTTAATTTTATCAGAAATAAATGATATACCAAGCGGAGGAAGAATATCAGATGAGAATTATGATAGATTGGTTCTGGCTATAGAAAATAATGCAGATATTTATACTACTGATAATACAGGATTAATTAAATCAGTTATATTAATATCAGACACTGATAATGAGATTATATTAACAGTTAAGGATAATAATTTAACAGAGAAAAATATAATTATCTCCAAGTTCAATAATTTAATCAAAACTGAGAAAGTTGAACTTGCAACTAAAGAATCAGTGGATAATAAGGTAGATAAAGAACCAGGAAAGGGATTATCAAGTAATGATTACACTAGTGAAGAAAAAACATTAGTAGGAACTATTATTAACAAAGTTGATAAGGTTCAAGGAAAAGGATTATCTACATATGATTTAACTGAATCAAGAAAGAATAAGTTAGATAGTTATCCGGAATTAACAGGAGCTGGAAACAAAGCTCTTATGGATAATGGAACATTTGTAGAAATAACAGGAGAAGGAATTATATTCTCTGATATTGAGATTATAAATATAGAGGATCTACAAGTAGAATATGTAACTGAAGAAATTTATAATAAAATAGCTAATGCTATTATAAATAATAGACACATTGTTTTAAATTCTATAAATAGATCAGATGTTTCTCCATTCAGTCTTAGAGCTGCTGAGCCTATTAATGTTATTACATATTCAGTTATAAGACAGGAATATTTAAATTTCACTAATAGAGATATTTTCTTAGTCATTACAGATGGAACTACTACAACTGAGATTACTATTGAGAGCACATTCCATGTTACTATTATAAAAAGACCTTCTAGTATATCATTAGATAACTCTAATCCTCTTCCTACTGTTGAATTAACTCAAACAAGTATAGGACTTCAAGCTAATTTAGTTTTAGCTAAAAGTGATAGTGGAGTTCAATTAGTTAAAACTGAGGGTGGATTAGCGGCTCAATTTAAATGGGATGGAGAAAATCAGGAGATTAAGTTAAAATATGTAACTTCTCAAGAATATTCATCTTTAAATGGAATAGATCAGGGTACTTTATACTTTATTACTGATAATAGATATATCATGTTCCAAGGTATTAAGTATGGTGATAATATTTCTAGGGAAGAGATTAATGATATTAAAGAATTATTAAATCAGAAGGTTGACAAAGAAGAGGGTAAGGGATTGTCCAGCAATGATTATTCTGATTCCGATAAATCTAAAGTTGACAAGATTATTACTAATGGAGAAGGTAATAAATATTTATCTGATAATGGTAAATATCTGGAAATTCCAGAAAGTCCTATTTGGGTTATCACTCTGAAAAGTGGTGATATGGAGGCTGAATTATTATCTTTTTTTGATGAGATTGTAGAAAAGGCAGCATCTGGATATGTTATATATCTAAGTATGTTAGGAACAACTTTCCCTTGTACAACACTTTTTATGTCAGAAACAAAAATAGCTCTTGAATTATATACAGCTTCTAGCATAAGTAAGGGAATTTTTATAAACTCATTTGTAATAGATAAGGGCAATAATAAAGTCACAACAGATGACTCTTCTCTATTATTTACAGGAACTTTTACATTAGATAGTTTAGGTGATGGAACAAAGTTTCTTTCTGATGATGGTAAATATAAAGAGATTTCTATTGATAAAGAAATTGAAACTATTTATATAACATTTACATTTAGCACCAGCGGTGGAGCTTATTTTGCAAAGTGTCCTTCTGATACATATTCAAAAGTGGCCAATGCTGTTAATAATAAAAAAGGAATTATAATTAATTTTGAAGATCCATATTCTGGAATAAATTCCTATAATTTATTTGCTCAATCCATTCAAGAAAGAACTGAGAATGGACAAGTTTATTATGATCTTTACACTATATCACAATTACCTACATCAATAACAAAAGAAAATGGGCTTCAATTACTATTAAAGGTAATAACTATTACTCCTAATTCTGTTGTTTTTATTGATGATTTAGAAGGATTGGATAGAATGTTAGAAGCTGATATTACACTCTTAAATAAGGGTAATGGAGCTAAATTTTTATCCGATGATGGAACTTATAAGGAAATAGAATCTTCTATATCTCCAATAATTATAGATTCGGAGGATGATAAAGTATACACTAGAGAAGAAATACATAGTATATTAGAAGCTTACTCAAAAGGAGTTCCTATTTTTATATTAGATGGAGAAAATATAATAAGAGCAACAGAAGTTGTAGGACAAAGAGGTCAGGGAGAAGGAATGGCTTATTTAAGTTTTTATGTTCCCAAAATATTACATGAGAAAAAATCAGGAGATACAGGATTAGATACCATATTAATCTCCCATAAATATGAATTATCTGAAGGTAGTTCTATTCAAGTTAGTAGTGAATATACTAATCTTATAGGTACTGGGAATGGAAATAAGTATTTATCTAATGATGGTACATATAAAGAAATTCAAGTTCCTTCTATATCCCCTGTAATTATTGATATAAATGATGCAGAAAAAGTATATACTTCTGAAGAAATAACAGAAATTTATCAAGCTCATGAATCTGGAAGAGATGTTTATCTTAAATTTGGAAGTGATCCAGAACTTAGATTAGTAAATGCTGTTGCCTCTATTGGAGATTCAGTAATATTATTTGCTAGTTATATGACTGGCATATCTCCTGGTACTAGATCTGCAATTTTAGATTTAGGTATTGATAATTATATGGTTCAAGTTACTGCAGGAGAATCTATTTACTTTCAAGATAATTCTTTCATTTTGCCTAAATCTGGAACAGGTGATAGATTTTTATCAGATGATGGTACTTATAAGAAAGTAGTATTAACCAATTATTTACCTTTATCAGCTGGTTCAGAGAATAAATTAACAGGTGATTTATATTTTGCTAATGGTACTAAGGTATCTGGATCAGAAGAAAATATTTTATCATCTGATGCTCAAATAGAAGGAGCTGCATTTATAACTTCTAATAATTCTGGGTATATAATTAAAGATTCAGAAGGAAATAATAGAACTGTTCTAGGATTAGATAGTAATAATGTATTAGGAGTTGGGGTAGCAAGTGGTAAGACTGTCTTATATTCTAATTCTGATTTAGTACATTATACATCTGGTGCAGAATATAAGATTTGGGATGAGAATAATCTTATTGATCCTGTTACTAAATCAGGTGATAATACTTTTGCTGGAACTAATAGCTTTGTAGAGGGCAAATTCTCTGTGGGAGGTTTTAAAGTGTCTAGTACACATCAATTATATATTAATTTATCTCAAACTGGTGGTTGGGAAAGATCTTTAACATGGATAAATAATAATGAAAATTCGGGAAGAATTAGATTTGGGTCATTTGGTAATGCTAACATTGCTGAATATGCATGGATTGGAATAGGAGATGTTGAATATAATACCGCTCAGTATAGGTTCTATAATACATCAATGAGAGTCCCTTCAGTGTGGTCATTAGATGATGCAGGAGGAAACTCTTTCATTCAGTCACAAAGTACTCAGCTAATAAATTTTGGTAGATCCGCAGGAACTACTAGAATAAGAAGTGGAGCTACCGATCTAATTCATACTAAGGAAACAAACGATTATAGAATACTTGATGAATCTAACTGGCAAGGAGTGGCTACTAATGGAAATGTTGCAGCTTTATCATTTGATGAAAACAATTACCCAGCACTTGTTGGCTTAGGAGGCACTTCATACCTATATACTAGAGTTACAGGTAATGGACTTTTACCTAATATCCAAACATCTCTTGCGGATGGAGGTATTTCATCTTTGGGAAGTACAGACTGGGCATTTAAAAATGCATACATATCCAATGTTTACGCCAATAATTATTATTTTGGAACCACTGGAATGCATCTAGAAGGAAATGCTGATGAAATAAGCTTATTAAACACTGGAGTGGCCAAAAAATTAAAGATTGGATCATTATTAGTATCAGCTAATTATGCAAACACAACCCTAGTTCCAACTAATGGTGTATATGTATCAGGAAGAATTAGATCAGACGATAGCATAATGGTTGGGTATAATAAGAATGTTACTTCTGGACTATTAGGATATGGATTAAATTATGGAAATACTTTTGCAGCAGGAATGGGATCTGAATATTCTTCTGGGGCATTAGTATTATATAAAATACTAAATCCTAATATAGAAAAATCTGGATATAATGTTCCTAGAGCAACAACAGGAACACCTACTTATTTAAAAATAAATAATGGCACTTTAACCTTAGGTGTAGGAGAAACTAAAGCATATACAGCAGGAGAAGAAGTAACAGTTACCGAATATAATGTACTCACATCAAAAGGAGGAGCATTATCTACAGGAGAAACTTTGGATTTCTATGCTGGAAGTGAAGGAGCTGGTGGAGGTATTGGAAACTGTACTAAAGGAGGAATATGGTACTGGTTTTCTAATGATGGTGGAGTAGTAGTAGGAAATAGTTCAGCGACACATGTAACTTTAAGAACTGCTGCCAATCAAAAGTTATACCACCAAATAACAACTGGAACAAAGTATGAAATAATTACGGAAAAAGGAGGTACTATTGGTTCATTAACTATTAGTGGAAATGGTTCAACTCCTTTTGTAATTAATAATTATGATACTAATGGAACTGATATAATTCAAATCTTCAGAGTGCAGGGTTACAATAAATTCTTAGTTGGATGGTCTGAAACTAGTGGAGGGCCTTTTATCCAAAGATCAAGTGATAATTCCTGTATTCTTATTAAATCTGATGGTGCTTATTGGGGATCAAGCTTAGGCGCCTCAGCATTAAAGAAATTAGCTACTCAAGAATGGGTATTAGAACAATTAGAAGCTCTTAAAACTTCATAACATATAATCATAATTTTAATTAAAATTCTATGGAAAAATTTAAAATTGGTATCCCTCCCCATAATCAGGGAGGAGATACTTTAAGAGACATTGCAGTTAAACTAAATGGAAACCTTTCAGAAACAGCTTCTAAGGAGGAAGTTACTGAACTACAAAAAGAAGTCACTGAAAGTATCTCTAATCTAGAAAAAGACACTGATAAGAAATTAAATGATCTGGAAACATCAGTTAATAATTCTATCTCTGACTTAGAGCGATCAACACAAGAAAAATTAAATACTAAAGTAGATAAAATAGAGGGAAAAGGTCTCTCAACCAATGATTATACAAATCAAGAAAAAGCACAAGTAGCTAAAATTTCTAACATAGAAACAACTTTAGCTAACAAGGTCGATAAAGACGGAGACAAAGTATTATCAGATAATAACTTCTCTGATGAAGATAAAACAAATGTAAACAAAATCCCTACTATTGAATCTGATATTACAACTATAGAAGGTAATATAACCACAATTAATTCTGAATTAGATACAAAAGTAGATAAGGATGGATCAAAGGTGTTATCAGATAATAATTATACTACAGCAGAAAAAGAACAAGTAGCGAAGATTGCAACTATTGAATCTGATTTAGAAACTAAGGTCGATAAAGACGGTTCTAAGGTTCTTTCTGATAACAATTATACAACAGCTGAGAAGAATCTAGTAGCAACTATATCTAACAAAGTAGACAAGATTGATGATAAATCATTATCAACTAATGACTTTTCGAATAATTATAAATCAATGTTAGATAATATAGAAGATACAGTTAATGATAACCTTAGACCTGCAACAGAGTCCACCCTAGGAGCAGTTAAATTATCCTCTGACTTCTCATTTAACTCAGAAGGAGAGATTTATCTAAACAAAGTCTATGGTATAGAATGGGATACTACTGTATCTGATCCAACTTGTACAAGAATAGGAGATATGTCATTACACAAATCTCTGCCTATTCAATCTAAAATGAAAGCTTGCCTTTTAAATGATAATGGAAGTGTGAATTATTACTTAAATCCTAATGATTGGAGTAAGAAAATCACAGGAGAAGCATCTAATCTAGATGGAACTGATGGGCAAGTTATGATAGAAATACCAGAACATTATAGAAAATTTGAAGAAGATGGTAATATTAGAAGATGTTACTTATCAGAAGGTAAATGTACTGGATTTACTAAAGTTCCTAAGGTCTATATAGGAGCTTACGAAGCTGCTGTAGACAGAACTAATAATAAACTAGCCTCCGTATGTAATGAAACAGAACAATATAGAGGTGGAAACAACCAAGCTGATTGGGATGCTTTATCTAAATCTCAATTAGGAAAGTGTGCTACAAATATGACTAGAGCTACTATGAGAACTAGAGCCAGAAATAGAGGGGATAATTGGAATGAAATAGATTATGAGTCTTGGAAGACTGTTTTCTGGTTATATTATGTAGAATATGCTAACAGAAACTGCCAGGCTGCTGTTAATTCAGAACTAACTGCTGAAGGATATAAGCAAGGTGGCCTAGGAAATGGAGCTACTACATTAGCTTCTGCTGATTGGAGTGCTTATAATAGCTATTATCCAATGTTAAAATGTGGAGCATCTAACTCATTAGCATCTGGATCTGGAGAAGTTATTGTAAATCTTCCAGATGATTATAAAGTTGATACTCCTACTACATTAGCTTGTTGCAGATATAGAGGAATTGAGAATCCTTTTGGACATATTTGGACTAATGTAGAGGGAGCTATATTTGATATTAAAACTGATGCTGATGGAGGTACAAGTGAGTTCTACACTACTAGTGATAAAACTAAATTTGGAGACACTTTAGAAGGATTCACTAAAGTTGGAAATGTCCCAAGGAAAGATAGTTATGTGACTAAATTGATTTTTGGAGAGAATGGTGAATTTGCTCCTTCTGATAATGGTGGAGGTTCTACTACTTATTGGTGTGATTATTTTTACACATCTACAAGCTCAAGTAGCTTGCGTACGTTGCTGCTTGGTTGCTCTTGTCATCTCGGTGCCCGCTCCGGTTTCGGCTGCTGTGCTTCGTACGGCGGCGTGTCTTATGCCGATGCCGATGTCGGCGGCCGGCTTTGTTACCTAATCTAGAATATTATGAGTTAAAAACAATATAATATAGGCTGTTCACAACCTTGTTGCTGCTTGGTAGCTCTTGTAATAACAGTGCCAACTCCAGTTTCAGCTACTGTAATTCGAACAACAGCGTGTCTAATGCCAATGCCAATGTCAGCGGCCAGCTTAGTGTTTTCAAGAATATCAAAAACTAATATATACTTGTGAAGGCCTTGCCTCTTGGCAAAAAATAAACCCTTCAGAGGGTATTAGTAGAAATGCAACAGTGCAAAAATACCATAGTGTAGTAATTGCAATGCAAATGCAATTTGAAAGTTCCCATTAGAAAACAAAAATATGAAAAGAATCAATAATTTATTTGAGCAAATAATTAGTATAGAAAACCTAGAGTTAGCTGATTCTAAAGCTAGAAAGGGCAAAACCAGAAGTTTTGGAGTAATGAAACATGATAAAAACAGAAAGGAAAATATCCTTAAACTCCATGAACAATTAAAATCTGGAACATATAAAACCTCAGAATATAAAATATTTAAAATATATGAGCCTAAAGAAAGAGAAATCTTTAGGCTTCCATATTATCCAGATAGAATAGTACACCATGCTATAATGAATATCATGGAGCCAATTTGGGTTTCCATATTCACAGCTGATACATATAGTTGTATCAAAAATAGAGGAATACATAGAATAGTTAGAAAATTAAAAAAAGAACTTAGACAAAATGTAGAGGAAACTAAATATTGTCTTAAACTTGATATTAAAAAATTCTATCCTTCAATAGATCATGATATATTGAAGAAGATAATCAGGAAAAAGATAAAGGATAAAAAACTATTATCTCTACTAGATGAGATAATAGACTCTGCACCTGGGGTTCCCATAGGTAACTATCTATCACAATTCTTTGCTAATTTGTTCTTAGCATATTTTGACCATTGGTTGAAAGAAGTCAAAGGAGTTAAATTTTATTACAGATATGCCGATGATATAGTTATATTACATTCTAATAAAGAATTTCTTCATAACTTATTAATAGAAATCAAGGAATATCTTGCAACATTAAAATTAACTGTTAAACAAAATTATCAAGTCTTTCCTGTTGCTATAAGAGGAATAGACTTTGTAGGATATGTATTTAGGCACACTCATACTTTGTTAAGAAAAAAGACAAAGAAGAAGTTTGCTAAATTAGCTGCTAGAACTAATAAAAGATATTTATGCTACAGACAATATAAAATGATAATGTCTAGTTATAGGAGTTGGGCTAAACATTGTAATTCACAGAATTTATTAAACAAAATTTATAATCCGAAACATTTAATTAGACAAGATTATGAACGCATATTATGACTTTCAGCCTGAAAAACTAGAGAAAATAGTTAATAATAAGTATTTCTATAGATGGGGCATAGAACAAATTACAGTTGAAAGAGAAGAAGGTGAAGAGCCTGCAACTCAATATAAATGTAATGAGATTGTATTCTATGGACAACCAGATAGTGATACTATTTTAAAAGCAGCAATTGAGTCCATTTGGACTAACGAAGATGAAAAGAAATTAATTAATGATTATAACTCTGCGAAAGAGGGGTTATTAGATGAATCTTATATTCAGAAATATTTAGATTTCCTGAATAAAAGAGCAGAAATTAAATCTATAGTTGATTCTGATTGTGCAGAATTAGGAATAAATTAAGATATGAATAAGCTTATTTTAGGAAGATTAGCAAACAATCAGGGTGGAGATAATCTACGAGATATGGTAGTGAAGATAAACTCCAACCAAGATGAAACTTTAGAAATTATTGAAGATACTAAGAATGAGTTAGAAGAGTCTGTAGATGATTTAGATACTAAATTTACTGATAAGACTAATGAGTTAGAAGAGGGTAAGGTGGATAAGGTATCTGGTAAAGGACTATCTTCTAATGATTATACTAATAGTGATAAAGAATTACTTCAAACTTTAGCTTCTAAGGTATCTAGCTTAGAAGCAAGAGTTACAGCACTAGAAAGTCAACCTTAAAATTAATGAATAATGAAAGAGTTAGTCAGACATGAGAGGATATTGGGGAAAGTATATACCCTAGTGGGGGATGAGGGAACTGACATTATCTTAAATGGTAAAGGAAATGTAAAAATCAGGTTTGGGAATTCTTTCCTAGACCTGATTAAAAATGGAAAAATATCAGCTGAATCAATTTCTCAATCCTCTTCCTCTATCATTAAAGAGGTTAATGATAAGTCAGAGATTACATCTGATGGTATATATTATTCTAAGGCGGATGGGGCTTTTTATATAAGTTTAGGAGGTATTCTTTTTGAATTAAATTCTAAGGAAGTAGAAGATGAAGATTCTGATATTCCTGTTGATGATACAGAGTATACAGATGATACTTATTTATCTATTGTTAAAAAACAAAGATTAAAAGAGGATCAGATAAAGTTAGTATTGAATAATATTAAACAAGTAATTCAATATTTAACCGATGATATTTCTGATATTCCTAATAATTACTCAGTTTATGTAGCTGATAGTGGAAAACATTATAAGAAGACTTCTGATGGTTTAAAAGAGTTGTATTTAAATTTAGAAGAAGGGGGTATAGTTAAAGGTACTGTAACTATTGGAGAAACTCCTATCTCTTTTCCAGAATCTAAATTTAATGTAATAGGAGGATCTCCTATAACACTATTTGATGGAAATAAAAATAGTTTGAGAATAGAATTTAATGGGGATAATATAGTATTAATTCCAAATAATTCTAATTCTACTAAATTTTATCTTAATACTAAAGGTTTAGGAATAAATCAACCAGCTGATAATGCTTTAAATATTAAAGGTAATGAAATCATTAATGGTATATTAAAAATATTAGAGCCCGGAAGAATAATTACAGAAGATATTGGATCTAATATATTTTTCCCAGGATTTAGTGGAGAAGGATTTAGAATATATAGAGATGATCAGGGTAGATATAATGCGGAGTTTGATAACTTAACAGTTAGACAAACGATGAGGATCTATGAACTAATTTTAGAAAAAATCAGAGTAGTAAAAGGATCATTTTTAATATCTCAAGGTGGGTCTATTATTAAAAGTGTTGAAGAGGTAACTACTTCTGTTGATTTTTATGATGAAGATGGAAATTATACAGAAACAAAAGATATTCCTCAATGGGCAATTACTTTCGAAGATGATTATATTCCTTTTACTAAAAATGACTTTGCAAGATGCCAGGTATTTCAATATCCAAATGTAAGGGGATATTGGGTATGGGTTAGAGAAGCAGGTAGTAATACTATATATGTAGACAAATCAGAATTTACTCCTTATGGAACTGATCCAGAGATTGGAGATGAGGTCTGTCAGTTAGGGAACTCTGTGGATGTTAATAGACAATCAGCTATATATTTGACAGCTTCTGATTCTGGAAATCCTTATATAGATATATTATCTGATATTAAACAAAAAAGTTTTAGTGGAAGTATTAGAGCTAGATTAGGGAATCTTAAAGGAATTACTTATGGACTTAATGAATTAGAAGGGTATGGACTATTTAGTGACAATGTTTATCTAAAAGGTAAACTTGTTACATTTGGACACGATCCAAATAATTCCTTCGATGTTGGAGAATTTGGAGAATCTAATAGTGTAGATTTATCTAAATCTCAACTTATTAAAAATTTTTGGATAGAAAATAATTGTATAGCTATATATAATGGAGATTATGGCCCAGAAGAAGAAAGGATTATTAAAAATAAAGATTATATAGTTCCTAATATGAGGGATGGGGAATATGATTATAATCAGTATGACAAACTTAATCCTACTGGGGATCCAGATAATCCTATGTACAAAGAAGTCATATTAAACCTTCCAGAGGCTTCTAGAGGAAGTATATTTAATTCATTTAAAAATGAATCTATTACATATTATTTAAGAGATTATAAAAATCCTTCAAATCCAACAGAAGGATTAATCTGGAAAGTTATAACAGAATATCAAAACCCAAAAGATCCTGAGGAACCTGATTATATTGAAGTTGATTTATTACCGATTGAAACAAAATTATGTTCTCAGCTGAACTTATTAGGAACCGAAAATACATTATATTATTCAGAGAATTTTCCTCCAACACCTTATAAAGAAGGGGATTATTGGATTACTCCTGAAAATGAAGTATTAGTTTGTCTAAATTCTAGAGAAACTGGAGGACTCTTGACAGACTGGGGAACTAGAAATTTAGCACAAATTAGTATTAGAGAAGATGTGGCAGCTAAATTAGGATATGAAAATTATACTGATTTACTTACTTGGGCATTGTCAGGAAGAACTATAATAGAGGGAGGATATATAAATACTAGATTATTAGAAGCTGAAATTATTATAGGAAATCAATTAATTGAAGGCCCTTATATGAGATCTGATAAAATAGAGATCAGAGATCCTAATAATATAGATATAACTAGATGGAGATTAAATGCAGAAGCTATTACAGGAGGAATTGAGTTAGTAGAATCTACATCAATTGATGGAGTAGTAACTACTGTAGAGAGACCTCATGTTAAATTTCTTCCAGATGGAACTATGTATGGACTAAGGATGAGTAATGAAAATGATAATCCTTGGAGATTTAATAGTGATGGTAGTGGGTCTTTAGCTTATAATAATATATATTGGGATACAAATGGCAAAATTACTTTTGGAGATAGTACAAAAGGAACTGTAATAGACATGGGAGTAATTACTACAGGTACAATAGCTCTTGGAACTGGGGAAACCATGTTTGTCCCAAACTCAGGAATAACTGGATCAGGAACACAAGAAGGTTTAAGTGGAGATAACTTAGTAAGATTCTGGGCTGGAGGCACTCTTGATGCAGCAAGGAATACAGTTCTTAATGACATAAATGGAACTTATAATGAGCCTACAGCACCATTTGTAGTAACTCAAGGTGGAAAACTATATGCTAGCAATGCTGAAGTAGAAGGTATTATAAATATAGGTATAGGAAGTAATGTAGGAGATTTACATTTAACTAAAGATGGATATGAGATATTTGATAGTACTAAGAGTTCTGAAGGAGATAGAGATAGATTTGGACTAGTTATGGGAAATATAAAAAGTTCAGATACAGGGGGAAATGAATTCTTTGGACTAATGTATGGAACTAAAGATACAACTAAAAATGAATGGTATAATCAAAGAGCTTTAATAGGAGACTTACTAAATTATGATATTTTCTTTGGAATGTTTGAAGGACTTCAAATAAATGGAGAATCAGTATTTAATGGTTCCGCTGAAGCTAAATCCTTGATATATGCTAGAGCCAATGATGTATATATAGATTATGGATCTGGAACAGATAATCCATATCCTTTAAATGTTGATGGAAAATCTTATATAGAATTATATAGTAAAGATAATCAAACTTATCAAGTTGCATTAATAGGAGGAAAAGTAGGCCAAAAACTTATTTTATATAATAGAAATACCCACAACACTCACAGATTAGAAATAATGCTTATGCAGGGATGGTTTTGGTTGGTAGAAAATGAAGCAGCAGAATTTGTTAAAACATCAGAAGGATGGAGATATTTAACTGGAGTACTTCATAATTAATGAATATATTTAGAGAAATTTTTAGAGGAACAAATGGAGATTTATCCTCTAAAAGAATTATAGGAACAATTTTAACTCTGTCTGGAATAGTAATAGGGTACATAGCTGCTCTATCACTAGATCCAGTTGGAGTAATAGATGAATCAATATTAATCTTTATAGGAACCTTAATTACATCAGGATTAGGTCTTCTAGGAGTTAGTGTGAAGGAAAAGAAAATTGATAATTATGGAAGAAAAGAATATGAAGAAGATAATAACTAAATACACTCTTATTATAATAGCTGCCATTTATATAATATTCATAACAAGAACTTGTTTGAATCAAGCTACAGAGATAAGAGATTTGAGAGACCTCCACACTACAGAACTAATTCAGAAAGATTCTATACAAAAAGTATATAATGTTTCTGAAAAGCAATTTAAAACCTTAATCTTGAAACAAGATTCATTATATAGAGATATAATTAAAGAAAAAGATATAAAGATAAAAAATTTAACATCAATAGGAAAAATAACAATAACAGACACTATTACACTCAAAGATACTATAGTACAACAAATTGATGCGTCTAAAGATACTATTATACATTTTATAGAGCCAATTAAATGTGTTACTGTTCAAGGAGAATTAACTATAAAAAATAACAAAATTGATCTTGTATTCAAGGATGCAAAAATAGATTTAACTATAGTAGTAACTAATTACTATGATGTTATATATTGGTATAATTTTAGAAAAAGAAAAGAGCATGGATACTCTTTAATTGGCTTTAGAAATCATTATATAGATAAAACTTATGCTAAAGCTAAAGATTTTGGAAGTGATATTAACGTGGAGCTAATAAAAATCAAAAATTAAAAAATATTTTGTTTATTTGGATTCAGTCTAAATAATATCTATATTTGCAAAATAAAACTATAAACTTTAAATGATATGAAATTTGAGAATAGAAATACGGAATTAAGACTCGTAGAGAATGAGGATGCTAATTATGCAAAGTTACTTTTATTTTTGTATAGACAAGCAAGTCCAGAAGGACTTTCACTAGGACAAATGAAGAAAGATATGGAACTTATGGATGTTTTAGAAGAGAACATTGAAGTTGAATCTTTTGATCTTCCTTCTGAGTCTATAGAATCTATTAAGAAAATAGTTAATAAATCTGTATGGCCAATTAGACATAAAGATTTAATTACTTTCTATGACTATATTAATAGTCTATAATTAACTAACATAGATATACTATGAATGATGATCTAGATTTATTATTAGGACTAGAGGAAGGTAATGGAGAGCCAAATCCTGATGGAAATGATCCTTCATTACTAACAAATCTTCCAGATGATTCACAAGGAGGAGATAATTCTAATTCAGAACCTCCAACTGAACCAGATCCACAGAACCAAGATGGAAATAATTCTGATCCATCTAATCCTGTAGCCACAGAGCAATTTGATTTAATTACTGAGGCACTAAAGGCAAGAGGATTTAAAGATCCTAATAATATTAAAATAGAAAATGATTTTGGAGCAATAGTTACCAAATCATTTGATGAATTGACCAATGAGGAGAAGCTACAAATTTTAAATACTTCCCCAAATGAAGATTATGATTTAAGTAAAGATGAAATACAGTTAATATCATTTATGAGAGAGCATGAATTATCTCAAGAGGAAATGATTAACTACTATAAACAACAAGGTATTCAAGAATATCTTGATAACAATGTTCAATTCAGTGTAGATAATTTCTCTGATGAAGAGATTCTAGCTTTTGATCTTAAAGAGAGATATGAAGATTGGACAGATGAAGAAATTCATGATGAAGTAGAAAGAGCTAAAGAAAATCCTAATCTGTTCGCTAAGAAGGTTGAAAGACTTAGAGAGATTTATAAAGAATTAGAACAGCAACAACTTGAAGAACAAAATAATCAAAATAATCAACAAGTTACCACAGAAGAACAGCAGCAATTCTTAAATTCTTTTAAAGAAGCTGGCAATAAATATAAAAACTTCTCTGGTGTAGATCTTGAAGATAGAGATTTAACTTCTACTTATGATTATGCGTTTAAACCTACCTTAAATGGGGCTAGTAAATTGGCAATGGATTTAAATAACCCTGAAAAGTTATTTAAGATGGCCTTCTTCATGGCACATGGTGATGAGCTACTTCAAAATCTTCACACTGCTTATATGAGTGAATTATCTAAAAAAGATAAAGAAATACAAAATTTAAAAAATCCATCCAACCCTAAAGGAAACAACAAACCTAGTCCAAAATCAAATGTAACTGTTAAAAGTACATCAGTGCCATCTGATGAGGATGATCTAAGTATGTTGTTTAAACTTAAACAATAAAATATTAGTTAAACTTTAAAATTTAAATTAAATGTTTGTAGCTGAATACATCAGTAATAGAGCCAATGTGTCTGGATCACGGACATATCATGACTTTTCACAATTTTTAGGAAGAGCTAAACATAGAGTAGGATTAGCTGCTTCCCTTTGCAAAAATCATACCGTTTCTACATTGGTAGATAAATTAGGAAATTTAGTTTACCAAGATATTCCAAAGAAAGGAACTAAGAGCATTAATGCATTCTGTATAGAATGGGATGTTAATGTTAATTTCATTAAGAGAATTGAAATTGCAGGAGAACCTATTGGAGACGGTGTTGGAAATACCGAGATAATTATACCTTTAAAAGAAAGATATTATGAAAAACATGACATCTTTGTTATAGATGGTTCTCATCAACAATTATATGTAACAAGAAGACCTCTTTGGAGAACTAATCAATATTTTGAATACACTTGTGTTCTTGTAGACAATGATGGAAAACAACACTTAGATTTAAGTGCATGTAAGCCAGGAATGACTACTCACTTCTTATCTAATGCTCATCCTTATGACTACCATGATCAAGGTTATACTAAGTATCAATCTAACATGGAAACTCATAGAAATTACTTAACTCTACACAGAAATGATATTGATGCTTCTCAAGCTTATTTAGCTAATGAGGATGTATTCTTAAAAATCTCTGATACTGAAACTCATGGAAGTGAAAGATACTTCACCATGACTAGTATGGAGAAAACCTTAATTGACAACTTCTTAGAAGTTAAAAGTAAGCATGATCTATTTGCTAGATCCAATGTAGATGTTAATGGTAAACCTACTATTACAGATCCAGAAACTAACAGACCAATTTATATCGGTGATGGTATTATACCACAAATCGAAAGATTTGCTTATGTTATCACATTTGATCAGTTATTAGTAACTCACTTTAAGGAAGCAATCAACTTCATGACAAGTAAGACTGATAACTTAACTGGTAATGATTTCACTGTTGTTTGCAACTCTCTAATGTGGAGACAAGTTAATGACAACTTGATGAATGAAATTGCTAAGTGGAATCCTTCTAATACTTTAATGTATTCTAAAGTTTCTGGAACTAAGAAATCAATAGGTGAAAGTGTTCCTGGAGTTAGAGTTGGAGCTACATTTACATCTTATGAATATGCAGGTAACTTTATTACCTTCATGCCTGATAGAACTTTAGATGTTGAGTATCCAGATGAAGCATTTGGATTTATACTAGATCTAACACCAGATTTAGCTAATGGTAAACCAGCTATTGAGTCTTGGACATTCAAGGGAGCTGATATGATCAAAACTGATGTTAAAGGTGTTGGAGGTCTAACTGGTCTTGAGGGAGGTACTGCTTCTACTCCAGTTGCAGGATCTAAGATGATCTATTGGGGATATTCTGGAATCACCGTATATGCTCCTTATAGATCTGTAATATTTAAACAAAAC
>ENA-ORVC01000832-ORVC01000832.1-human-gut-metagenome-genome-assembly--contig:-NODE-832-length-30873-cov-3.500909_pt1 | contig 30873 bp, 37 predicted proteins | sample MGYA00242092_ERZ509234 | MGnify/ENA primary metagenome ERZ509234 (study PRJEB26280, sample SAMEA2338800) | human gut metagenome | biome: human gut; feature: human-associated habitat; material: faeces... | reverse complement strand
CGCCCGCAATTTATGCGGGCGGCCTGCCTTATCCATGTCAGTACAGGGCCAGGGCGATACCGGCTGCCACCAGCACCGCGCCGCCGATTTTGGTTCCAATCCGGGAGCGCATCCGCCGGAACACCTTCTGGAGCTGCTCCAGAGGCACCGCGAGAAAGACCACGCCAAGGGCAATCAGAAGCACGCCAACGGCCAACATACCTGTCATACCTTCACCGCCGTTTCTGTCAAATCTGTCCCTATCTTACCAGCTTCCACCCCATTTTGCAAGACGGCGGCGGCTTTCTCTTGCCTTCATCCGTTTTTTCTGCTACCATAAGGCAAACGGGTTGCTTTTGCAACAGAAGGGAGGCCGCCATGGAGGCCTATCTGGGGGCACTGCGGAGAGTGGCCCTGTTCCACGGTATGGAGGACAGGGAGCTGCTGTCCATGCTGGACTGCCTGGGGGCGCGGCTGCGGCAGTACTCCAAGGGGGATGTGATCTTTCATGCCGGCGATCCCGCCACCCACCTGGGGGCGGTGCTCACTGGCCAGGTGCAGGTGAGCCGGACCAAGGCCGATGGCCAGCGAGTGGTCATGGGGGAGATCCGCCCCGGCGGCCTCTTTGCCGAGTCCTTCGCCTGCGCCCGGGCAGAGAGCCTGCCGGTGACCGTCACGGCGGCCGCCAACGCGGCGGTGCTGCTCATCGACTGCGGCCGCATCTCCGCCCCCTGCTCCGCCGCCTGTACCTTCCACACCCGGCTCATCTCCAACCTGCTCCAGGTGCTGGCGGAGAAAAACCTCTCTCTGGCGGGCAAGCTGGGGCACCTGTCCGGCCGCACCATCCGAGAGCGGCTGCTCTCCTATCTGGAGGAGCAGGCCGCCCGGACAGGCCGCGCCACCGTCACTGTCCCCTTTGACCGGCAGGCCCTGGCGGACTATCTCTGCGTGGACCGCAGCGCACTGTCCCGCACCATCGGCGCCCTCCAGCGGGAGGGCGTGCTCACCGTCCGGCGGGACCGCTTCACCCTCAATTTCTAAAAGGAGGCTTCGCTATGGGCACCTATCTTCTCTCTCTGGATCAGGGCACCACCAGTTCCCGCGCCATCCTCTTTGACCGGGAGCAGAACATTCTCGGCGTGGCGCAAAAGGAGTTCACCCAGTTCTACCCCCGGGAGGGGTGGGTGGAGCATGACCCCATGGAGGTCTGGTCCTCCCAGTACGGGGTAATGATGGAGGTCATCGCCCAGTCGGGGGTAAACCCGGCGGAGATCGCCGCCATCGGCATCACCAACCAGCGTGAGACCACCATTTTGTGGGACCGGGCCACCGGGCGGCCCATCTACAACGCCATCGTCTGGCAGTGCCGCCGCACGGCGGAGTTGGTGGACCGGCTACGGGCCGACGGCCTGGAGGAGCATATCCGCGCCGCCACTGGCCTGGTTCCCGACGCGTACTTCTCCGCCACCAAGATCAAGTGGGTGCTCGACCATGTGGAGGGGGCCCGGGAAAAGGCCCGCCGGGGGGAGATTCTGTTCGGCACGGTGGACGCCTGGCTGCTGTGGAAGCTCACTGGCGGGGCCGTCCACGCCACCGACGTCACCAACGCCTCCCGCACCATGCTCTTTGACATCCATGCCCTGGACTGGGATGACACCCTCCTCTCCTCCCTGGACATTCCCAGGGCCATGCTGCCCCAGGTGCGCCCCTCCAGCGAGGTTTACGGCTACACCGACATACAGGGCGTGCGCATCCCCATCGCCGGCATGGCCGGCGACCAGCAGGCCGCCCTGTTCGGCCAGGGCTGCTTCTCCCCCGGCGACGCCAAGAACACCTACGGCACCGGCTGCTTCCTGCTGATGAACACCGGGGACAAGCCCTGCGCCAGCCGCAACGGCCTGCTCACCACCGTGGCGGTCGGGCTGGACGGAGGAGTGCAGTACGCCCTGGAGGGCTCCGTCTTCGTGGGCGGGGCGGTGATCCAGTGGCTGCGGGACGAGCTGCGCTTCTTCCCCGAGAGCCGGGACGCAGAGTACTACGCCCAGAAGGTGCCCGACAACGGGGGCGTCTATCTGGTACCCGCCTTTACCGGTCTGGGGGCCCCCTATTGGGACATGTACGCCCGGGGCATTCTGGTGGGCCTCACCCGGGGCACCCGGCGGGAGCACATCACCCGGGCGGCCCAGGAGTCCATCGCCTACCAGGTGGCCGACCTGGTTCACGCCATGGAGGCGGATACCGGCCTGCCATTGGGCCAGCTCAAGGCCGACGGCGGGGCCAGCCGGGACGCCTTCCTCATGCAGTTCCAGGCGGACATCCTGGATCGGGAGGTCCGCCGCCCCGCCATCCGGGAGACCACCGCCCTGGGGGCAGCCTATCTGGCCGGTCTGGCCGCCGGGGTGTGGAGCGGTACCGGCGAGCTGCGCCGCCTGTGGCGGTGCGACACCGCCTTCTCCCCCGCCATGCCGCCGGAGCAGCGGGAGCACCTGCTGGAGCAGTGGCACCGGGCGGTGGGCCGCAGCCGGGACTGGGCCCGGTAGAAAATCGACACATCTTCCTTTTTTTCCCTTTCTTTACCCGCTTGTCATATGGGCAGCGGTGGGGTAAAATAGAGGGGACAAGACAGGAGGCCCTGATTATGCAGAACATTGATCCCTATTCCTACCAGTGCGGCGTGATTGACTGCTTCAACGAGATGGTGCGCTCCGGGGTGAAGGCACTGGCCCTCAGCCATCCCATGGACAGCGCCGCAGAGCGGGACGCCCTGATCCCCTTTGCCCGCTCCTGCTGCCACCAGTACGGCAACCAGCTCTACATAGAGGACACCCCGCTGCTCACCGACCTCTTTCCCCTCTCGCTGAATCAGGGCAAGTTCAACATCCTGTTCTACCGGGCTGGCCACATTCTCGACCAGTACCTGCGCCTGAAGGAGCGCAAGGCCAATCTGGTGGCCGAGCGGGCCTACTTCGGCGGCAACCGCAGCCAGCTCGCCTGGGAATACGGCCGGCTGCTGTCCTACCCGGACGAGGCCATCCGGCGGCTCATTTCCGACAATCCGGAAAAGGAGCGTCTCTGAATCCCTCCGGGGGCGGTGCCTGCCGCCCCCTTCCGCCTCTTTCCTCTTGACGTGGCCTGGATTTCGTGTTATATTTGTACAGTAGTCTAAATGCACGGCCTGAACTCACATGTTTGTAGTCATCGTCGGATCTTCAGACGAGCGGCAAATGTGTGGGTTTTTTTCTATGTCATTTAGCTCCAAATTTTTTTCAGGAGGTACCATTATGTATCACGGTACTGTCAAGTGGTTCAACGAGACCAAGGGCTTCGGCTTCATCTCCAACGATGAGGGCGGCGACGACGTGTTCGTGCACTTCTCCGCCATCGTGTGCGACGGCTTCAAGACCCTTCAGGAGGGCCAGAAGGTCACCTATGATGTGGAGCCCGATCCCAAGAATGCCGACAAGCTACGTGCGGTCAACGTGGTCGCCGCCTAACATACGGATGGAACGGCGCCTCCGGCCCCTGCGGGCCGGGGGCGCTTGTTTGTCCAGGCACCCCCGGCGGACCTGCGGCGTATACTGTCGATGTGGTGGGCGGAGGCCCGCCGCAAATTTGAATGGGGGTACCTTACTATGTGTTGTTGTCAAGGTCAGAACCGCAATTGCTGCTGTCGCTGCTGCGGGAACGGTTCCAATACCGGGAACGGCGGGATCACCACCCTGCCCTCCTTCCCCGAGCTGCCCGTCTTTCCCGGCGGCGGCACGGCTGCCAACACCCGTTGGCCCGTGTATGTCTCCTTCCCCGCGTTCCTTTGGGATACTGCGGGCGGGGAGGACGAGGACTCCTCCTGCGGCTGCGGCCGCGGCTGACTGCCCCTGCCGCCCCGGCCGGGGCGGCTACTTAAAACAACACCCCTCATTCACGCAAAGGGCCGCCCGGTTATAACGGGCGGCCCTTCGCTTTACGCGGCGCATTGCTCAGATGGCGAACAGAAGGAAACGGTTTGCCTCGTACCAGTCGCCGGTCTCATAGGCCAAGGTCATCGCGTCCACCCGCTCCGCGCCGGGGTAGAAGCCCTTGGTATAGGCATCCCGGTGACTCTTATAGGTCAGCTCTACCCGGAAATGCTCCGGCAGTGTGATACGGGCGGCGGACAAGTCCTGCTTCACTGCCCGCTCTGCCCCCTCCCGGATCAGGCGGCACGCCAGGGTTGGGCTAAACCCCTGGGAACGTCCCCCCACGTCGTCCTTTACCGGCACGGTAACCAGGGAGGGGTGCAGCTCCGCCCCCACCTCGCACAGAGTCTTGTCTCCCGTGAGGAACACGCTTGGAACCCCATACCAAGCGGCCATCCAACTGTAGATCAGGAACTCCGAGGCGGGCTGCCCGTTGACGGTGATGCGGTGAACCACGCCGCCGTTGATGGTGTGGCTCAGGGCGTTGCCTCCCTCCCCCGCCGCATTGTGATAGCCCACGAAAAAAGCGGCATCGAAGCTGCTGTCCAGTCCTTCCACCATCATCTCCGGCGAGCCGCTCCAGCTTCGGATGAGCTGGACATACTCCGGCAGTTCCTCCGGCAGAATATTGAGCCCCGGCCCGTGGGCGTCCTTCACCACCACCAGCTCGGCTCCGGCGGCCCGGGCCCCCTCGGCGGCGGCCACCACCTCCGCCGTCATCTCCTTCCGGCTGCGCTCATACTCAAATTCCCCCGGCCGACAGCCCTCCCGTGTGGCGGTAACAGCGGTTCCCTCAATATCCGCGCTAATAAATACTTTCACGATATGATTCCTCCTTTTCCGCTATCGTACTGCAATTTGCTCGCCTCCGCAAGGGGACCCTACAACTTTTTTCTCGGGCAAAACACCTTGCCGCTCAAGGGCTCACCCCAATTGAACCCATTATTTTACAAACTTTTTTCTTGACAAATGCGAATGACCTGCTAAAATATGCTTAAATTATTTTATTTAAAAAATTTTAAGTAAAATGATTGAAGTAATTTTGCAAGGAGAATCTGTCATGGATTTTGAGAAGGTTAAAGAGATTATTGTGGAGACCCTGAGCTGCGACGCCGACAAGGTGACCCCCGATGCCCGCCTGGCGGAGGATCTGGAGGCCGACTCCCTGGCCGCCGTGGAGCTGTCCATGGCTCTGGAGGAGGAGTTCGGTGTGACCATTGCCGACGAGGAGCTGCCCAACATGAAGACTGTGGGCGACCTGGTGAAGTACCTGGAGGACCACGCTGAGTAATAAGGAACCTGGGCACCGGTGCAGGCCGGTGCCTTTTTTCCGAAAGGAGCCGTTATGACCAATCAAGAGATTTTTGAGCTGATGGCCCGCTTTGACGCCAGCACCGCCACCACCCTGAAGCTCTCCACCAAGGACTTCTCCCTGGAGCTGGGCAAGGGCGGCCCGGCCGCTCCCATTCCTGCCGCCGCCCCGGTGCCCGCCCCCGCGGCCGCTGTGTCGCCGGCGGCTGCTCCAGCGCCTGCGGACAAGTGCATCACCGCCCCCCTGGTGGGCACCTTCTACGCCGCCTCCGCCCCCGATGCTGCTCCCTTTGTGCAGGTGGGCGACCATGTGAAAAAGGGTCAGACCGTGTGTCTGATGGAGGCTATGAAGATGATGAACGAGGTGCAGGCCCCCTGCGACTGCGTCATCGAGGAGATCCTTCAGGAGGACGGGGCCCTGGTGTCCTTCGGGGAGCCGCTGCTCCGCTACCGGGAAGGGTGAGCCCATGTTCAAGCGCATTTTAATTGCCAACCGGGGCGAGATCGCCGTCCGGGTATTCCGGGCCTGCCGGGAGCTGGAGATCGAGCCCGTGGTGGTCTACTCCCAGGCGGACAGGGAGGCTCTCCATGTCCAGCTGGCGGAGCGGGCCTACTGCATCGGCCCCGCCCGCTCGGCAGACAGCTATTTAAACGTCAATGCCATCCTCACCGTGGCCCAGGCCGCCGGGTGCGACGCCATCCACCCCGGCTACGGCTTTCTCAGTGAGAACGCCGACTTTGCCGACGCCTGCGAGGCCGCCGGCATCACCTTCATCGGCCCCTCCGGCGACGTAATCCGCGCCATGGGCAACAAGGCCGCCGCCCGGAAGCTGATGCAGAGCGCCGGGGTGCCGGTGGTGCCCGGCTCCGACGGGGCGGTAGACACCGCCGAGCAGGCCAGGGCCCTGGCCGACTCCATTGGATACCCGGTGCTCATCAAGGCCTCCGCCGGCGGTGGAGGCCGGGGGATGCGCCGGGTGTATGAGCCGGAGCAGCTCATCCCCCTGTTTGAAGAGGCCCGCAGCGAGTCGCTGGCCTGCTTCGGCAGCGGGGAGATGTACCTGGAGAAGCTGATCGTCAACCCCCGCCACATCGAGTTCCAGATCATGGCCGACGGGCAGGGGCACGTGATCCAGTTGGGCGACCGGGACTGCTCCATCCAGCGGCGCAACCAGAAGCTGCTGGAGGAGTCCCCCTCCAAGGCCCTGACCCCGGAGCTGCGGGAGCGGATGGGCGCGGCGGCCGTGGCGGCCGCCAGGGCCGCGGGCTACGTCAACGCCGGCACCATCGAGTTCGTGCTGGCCCCCGACGGCCAGTTCTACTTCATCGAGATGAACACCCGCATCCAGGTGGAGCACCCAGTCACCGAGCTGGTCACCGGCCTGGACCTGGTGCGGGAGCAAATCCGCGTTTCCGCCGGGCTCCCCCTCTCTGTTACCCAGGAGGAGGTCCTGTTCCGCGGCCACGCCATCGAGTGCCGCATCAACGCCGAGGACCCGTTCACCTTCGTGCCGAGTCCCGGCCGCGTCACCGCCTGGCACCTGCCCGGCGGCCCCGGCATCCGCATCGACACGCACGTCTTCTCCGGCTACACGGTTCCGCCCTACTACGACAGCATGATCGGCAAGATCATCGCCCACGGCGATACCCGCGAGCAGGCGATCGCGCGCATGCGCGTCGCGCTCTCCGAACTTGCCGTCGAGGGCATCAAGACCAACACAAAGCTTCATCGCGAACTCCTCGCCGACGAACGCTTCTTTCAGGGCGGCACGAGCATCCACTATCTCGAAGAGAAGCTCCGGTCCCGCGCGGAAGCCCACAAGTAACCTAGTTTTTTCAGCTGCGGGAGTTGACCTGACTCCCGCATTCTTTTTCTCCGTTGAGGATTTATGCGCCAGATTAAGATTCTTGCCGACGAACGCAGCGCCGAAGCGCTTTCCGACATGCTGATGGACGCGGGCGCGCTCTCCGCCACCATCGAGGACGCCGACGCCGAATCGACCGACGAAAAGCCGCTCTACGGCGAACCGGGACTCGAGCCCGACAACTGCGCCTGGCCGCGCTCCATCGTCTCCATTCTTGCCGACGACGACTTCGACCTCGAGACGTCGCTTGCCATCGCCGTCAAGGCCCTCAAGTGCGAGAAGCCCGAGCTTCTCGGCACCGAGGAGATCGAGGACGCCGACTGGGTCCGCATCACGCAGGCGCAGTTCCAGCCGACTCAGGTCTCCGACCGTCTCTGGATTGTGCCGACCTGGCACGACCTTCCCAACGAGGACGCCATCAACGTGCGCCTCGATCCGGGCGTCGCCTTCGGCACCGGCTCCCATCCGACCACCCACCTCTGCCTGCAGTGGCTTGACGCCAACGTTAAAGCGACGGACCGTGTCCTCGACTACGGCTGCGGCACGGGCATCCTCGCCATTGCCGCCAAACTCGTCGGCGCGGCCGAGGTCGCCGGCACGGACATCGACCCGCAGGCCGTCGAGGCCGCAGGCGACAACGCGCTCATGAACCACGTGGAAGCCAAGTTCTACCTTCCCGACGACATGCCCGAAGGCACCTACGACATCGTCGTCGCCAACATCCTCGCCAATCCGCTCAAGCTTCTCGCCCCCGCTCTGCTCGGCCGCGTGAAGCAGGGCGGCGCGCTCGTGCTCTCCGGCGTGCTTGCCAAGCAGGCCGAAGAAGTGATCGCCGCCTATCAGGCCATCGACCCTGCCGTCAAGCTCTCCGTCTGGCGTCAGGAAGAGGACTGGGTCTGCATCGCCGGACGCTGCGCGTAAACGTCAAGACTGCATCTGGGAGACTTCTCCATGGCCAAAGTTCTTCGCTGTCCCGCCTGCGGGGCCCTGTGGCGAGTCAAGGACGACTTCGCCGCCGACATGCTCCACTGCACGGAATGTCAGGCATGCTTTTCCGCCGACAAGACGGAAAGCCTCAGCGTGCCAGACGAAAAGCTCGACGCCCGTCTTCAGCAGGCCGCCCGCCGTCAGGCCGTCATGCAGGAGGAGGCTCGCGAGGGCGAGGCCGTCATGAGCCGCATCGCCGATTCGCTCACGGACTTCGACGCAAGGACCGAAGCTCCCGAGGCCCCTCCGGCCGCCGAGCCCGCACCCCGTGCGCCCGAGTCCGCCGAACGGTCCCATGGCGTGCTCTGGACGCTCGTCACGCTTCTTGCCCTCGTCGTTCTGTCCGCCGCCGGCCTTCTTCTCGGCCACAAGACCGTACTCGGCACGATGCCGCAGCTGCGCCCCGTCTATGAAGAGGTCTGCATGAAGGCACCGTGCCCCGGCTTCGTCTGGCAGAACGCGGCCGCCTTCAAGGTGACCGCAGAGATCGAGCGTCCGCTCGAGACGGCCGACGACGCCGACCGTGAAGTCGCCCGCCGCCTGCCCGTCGTGACGGCCCGCCTCTCCAACACCTCGGAACTGCCTCAGGCACTGCCGATTCTGGAGATGAAGCTGCTTGACGCCGCAGGCGAAACACTCGCTCAACGGGTGCTCGAGCCTGCCGACTACGGCTTCGGCGGCCGCGACGCCGTTGCGCCGGGTGCCGACGTTGCCGTCCGCCTGACGGTCACGACGCCGCTTCCCTACGATGCGTCAAGCGCCGTCGTGAAGGCCGTCTCCGCCCTTCAATAACCTTCAGACCAAGGCGCTCCGCCGTACGGCGGAGCGCCTTTTGCCTTTTTGCAAACCCATGTCCGTCATCATTTCCGGCTCCATCGCCTACGACACGGTCTTCACGCACGAGGGACGCTTTGCCGACACGCTCAGGGCAGAGGCGCTCGACCGACTCAACGTCACGCTTCAGGCGGACTCCATGAGGCGCACCTACGGCGGCTGCGCCGCAAACATCGCCTACAGTCTGAAGCAGCTTGGCGGAGATCCCCTTGTCTGGACCGCCGTCGGCAGGGATGCGGACGACTATCTCCGGCATCTTGAACGTCAGGGCATTCGCACGGACGGCGTGACCGTCATGCCGAACGAATGGACGGCGCAGTGCATGATCACCACCGACAGGGACGGCAATCAGCTGGCCACCTTCAGTCCCGGCGCCATGGCGCACGCAGATCGCCTTCCCTGGCCTGACGACACGGGCATAGTCTGCGGAATCCTCGCCCCCAGCGTGCGAAGCACGCTGCTGGCGCACGCCAAGGCCTTTGTCTCGCACGGCATCCCCTTCATCTTCGATCCGGGCCAGACGACGCCCCTCTTTTCTGGCGACGAGCTTCTCGCCCTGACAAGAGCGGCGGCCTTCTGTGGGGCATGGAAAGGGGGCTTGACGCCGTCAGCTGCGCCATTGCGGGCACCGTCATGGGAGCCGCAAAGGCAACGGCCACGGGACCGAGCTACCGCATCAACGCCGAGCTGGTTGAAAAGGCAGTCAGGGAGGGCACTCCCTTCGACTGCTGGTCATAAAGAAAAAGGCGCTCCAAGCCGAACAGCGGAGCGCCTTTTCACTGTCTGAAGCCCGTCGGGCGTCAAAGCGGAATGAAGCCATGGGAAATCGGCGTCACGAGCATCAGCAGGACATTGGCCAGAATGATCACGACAATGGGCGACAGATCGAAGCGACCGAACATCGGAATGATCTTGCGCACGGGACGAACGAACGGATCCACAAGCGTGCCGAGCGCGTAGGTCATCGGGCTCTGCGGATTCAGCCAGGTCATCACCACCCAGATGAAGACGCCCCAGGACATCATTTCGAGCGCCCAGCGGAGCACGGTGGCCAGCGGGGCGATCACCAGACCGATCGGCGTATAGGGCATCCCCGTCAGCACACGCTGCATGAGCACCATGATGACGGCGGCGACAAGCGCAGCCACGAGACTGGGCCAGTCGTAGGAACCGCTCCTCGGAATGAGTTTCGAGAGCGGCTCCACAAGCCAGTCCGTCGCGCGTCGCGCAAGCTGCACGATCGGATGACGCGGGGAAAAGGCCCACACGTAGACCCAGGCGCGCAACAGAAGCAGCACGCCGAGAATCGACATGACGGACGTGAAGAGAAACTGAATGAGTCCAGTGAGAAGGGTGGGCATGGCGACGGAGACCTGAATTTTGAATTCAGTCGACTATATCAGACTATCCCGACCTCAGGGCATGACCTGAGGTTCGGTTACGATCCTGACGCGCCCCGGAACCATTTCCCTGACGCGATCCCAGTCAAAGGAGGGGCCGGGGTCCTGCTTGCGGCCGGGCGCGATGTGCTCGTGCCCCGTCACGGCTTCCACGGGCAGCACTCTTGTCAGCGTCCCCAGAAGTTCTCCGAGCGCCAGGTACTGAGCGTCTTCATAGGGCGTCTCGCCCGTGCCCTCGAGCTCGATTCCGACGGAAAAGTCGTTGCACCCCGTGTGCCCCTCGAAGGACGAGACGCCAGCATGCCAGGCCCTGTCCAGAACGCTCACATACTGTCTGACTTCTCCCGTGCGGCGCACGAAGAAATGGGAGGAGACCCTCAGGCCCCTCAGGGACTCGTATTCGGGGCGGTTCATGGCGTCAAGGGTCCCCATGAAGAGGGCGTCGACGTCCTCCCCGCCGAAGCGTCCTGCAGGCAGAGAGATGAAGTGAAGGACCGCCAGCGAAACGAGCGCCCCTTCGGGACGCTCGTTGAAGTGCGGAGAGAGCCGGCGCACGACGCCGGGCAGCCACCCGTCGAAGGCGCGGTCGGGGGATGTCATTGCCCGTCCCGCGCCGCATCGCGGCAGCGCTTCGAGCAGTAGACGCGCTCCTTGCTGAGCACGGCCTCGCGTTTGGGAAAGTAAAGGCCGCAGTGGTCGCACTTGACCATCACCTCGCCTGAAGGCTCGCGAGACTTTCCCTGAGCCTCGCGCTCCTTGGCACGCAGGCGCTTGAGTTCACGGCGCTCCTCGTTGTCAAGACTGTTGCGCCTGCGACTGAGCGTCCAGGCAACCCACATGGCGACAGCCAGCGCCACGAAAAAGAGGATGCGTCCCATGAATCCTCCTCAGCGGACCAGTTCCTGAATGAAGCTGTAGCCGAAGTAGGCCACGACGAAGACGACGAAGCCTGCCCAGAACCAGTTGAGGGCGGTGCGGGCGCGCCAGCCCGCAACGCGGCGGCCTGCAAGCAGGATGCCGAAGAACACCCACGCAAGCCACGTGAGAATCGTCTTGTGGTCAAAGAGGAAGTAGACGCCCTTGGCCTCCTGAGTGGCAAGTGCGCCGACGATCAGCGTGAGCGTGATGAAGAGGAAGCCCACGACCACGATTCGAAAGAAGATGCGCTCCATGACGACCAGAGCGGGCATGGAGTCGAGGAACTTCGACGTCTCGCCGACCGCCGGGCTCTTCAGGCGGCGGTTGATCAGCGCCATGAGTACGGCGTGGACGAAGGCGATCATGAGGAAGGCGTAGGCCGCGATGGCAAGCAGCAGATGCCAGCGGAAGATCGTCGTCCACTCGACGGAGGGGATCACCTGGCCGGTGAACAGGAGCGGGCTCAGCGTGCCGACGGCGGCAGCGATGAGCACGATGCCGAACTGGCCGTGCAGACGATGAATCCACGTCTCGATCAGAAGGATGATCACCGCAAAAAAGAACATTTCGGACATCGCGAAGCCGAATCCGAAGTTGACTGCACCTTCGCCGAACATTTCGCCGTGAAGGGCGTAGCCCTGCATCACCAGACCGGCAAGCACGGGCCAGCGGATGAGGGAGGAGGCTCCCGAGCCCTCGCCCTTCATCGAGCCGATGATGGCCATCCCTGAGCCCAGATAAAGGATCGCAGCAATGATGGTGCAGATGGTGAGAATGGTCATTCTGTGTTCTCTTGTTTTTTGACTTGTTCGATCGAGGCGCGGGCGTTGGCCGGCGCGCTCGAGGAGGCTGGAGATCGATGCAAAACTCGGCCGTTCCCACTAAAATGAGAAGTTTGCCGAAGGACGGTGAAAGCCGCTCCGGCTTGAAGGGCCGGAAGCGCTCCCGACGCCTGCGGCGGACCCGAACAGCATCCGAAGACACGCCTTGCAAACATGATTCTAGCCGCAACGGGCTTAGATATCCCTGAAATCGCGTCTCGGACTCCAATTTTCAGAAGCGCTCCCCCAAGCCCGCTCTTTCGGGAGCCGCGACGGCCGGCGCTGCGCGCCCGCCGTCCTCAGGACAGGCCCTTCAGGCGCCTGTCCGTCAACCCCAGGAATCCATAAACCATGCTCGACTCATTAAGCCAGCGCCTTTCCAAAATCGTCAAGACCATGCGCGGTCAAGCGCGTCTGACGGAAGAAAACACGAAGGACATGCTGCGTGAGGTTCGCATTGCGCTTCTCGAGGCCGACGTAGCCCTGCCCGTCGTGCGTGAAGTGCTCGCCCGCATCAAGGAAAAGGCCATGGGCGAAGAGGTTGTCGGTAACCTCAATCCCGGCCAGGCCTTGGTGGGCGTCGTGCAGCGCGAGCTCACCGCCATCATCGGCGGCGACGTGCCCGCCGCCGAACGCGACATCAATCTTCACACCCAGCCTCCCGCTGTCATCCTTCTCGCCGGTCTTCAGGGCGCGGGCAAGACGACGAGCGCTGGCAAGCTGGCCAAGTACCTCATCGAAACGAAGCGCAAGAAGGTTCTCACGGTGTCCGCCGACGTTTATCGTCCGGCCGCCATCGAACAGCTCAAGACGGTGACCGAACAGGCGGGCGCCGAATGGTTCCCGAGCACCGTCGGCCAGAAGCCGCTCGAGATTGCCGCTGCCGCCATCGACCATGCCCGACGCAAGTTCTTCGACGTGCTCATCGTCGACACGGCCGGCCGTCTGGCCATCGACGAGGCGATGATGCAGGAGGTTGCCGAGCTCAACACCTTCCTCAAGCCCGTTGAAACGCTCTTCGTGATCGACGCCATGCTCGGCCAGGACGCCGTCAACACGGCCAAGGCCTTCAACGAGCGCCTCCCGCTCACCGGCGTGGTCCTCACCAAGATCGACGGCGACAGCCGCGGCGGTGCGGCGCTCTCCGTGCGTCACGTCACCGGCAAGCCGATTAAGTTCGTCGGCACCGCCGAGAAGCTCACGGGCTTCGACGCCTTCGATCCCGAGGCGATGGCCTCCCGCATTCTCGGCATGGGCGACATCGTCGGCCTCGTCAAGGACGTTCAGAAGTCGATCAACATCGCCGAAGCCGAAAAGCTTGCGCAGAAGATCAGTCAGGGCGACAAGTTCGACCTCAACGACTTCCGCGCCCAGCTCTCCCAGATGAACAACATGGAGAGCTTCTCCTCCATTCTCGAGAAGCTCCCCGCGCAATTCCAGGAGGCCGCCTCCAAGGTCAACGACGAAGAGGCCAAGAAGTCCGTCCGCCGCACGATGGGCATCATCGACAGCATGACGCCCTTCGAGCGCCGCAAGCCCGACCTCATCAAGGCCAGCCGCAAGAAGCGCATCGCCGCCGGTGCGGGCGTCCCCGTGCAGGAGGTCAACCGTCTTCTCAAGCAGTTCGAGCAGACGCAGGACATGATGAAGCGCATGAAGCGTGGCGGTCTCGGCAAGATGATGCGCGCGCTCGGCCAGTTCGGCCGCGGCGGCTTCCCCGGCATGGGCAGCTTCGGCCGCTGAGCTTCACGATGCGCATCCTCGGCCTCGACCCCGGTCTCAATCGCACGGGCTGGGGCGTCATCGACGCCGCCAGCGGACGGTTCGTCCGCGTCGACAGCGGCATGATCCGCGTCCCCGAGGGCGAGCTCTCGGCCAGACTCGGGCACATCGTACGCGAGCTTTCGAAGGTGATCGAACGAACGAAACCCGACCTCGCCTCCGCCGAGCGGGTCTTCGTCAACGTGAACCCGCAGAGCACGCTGCGCCTCGGCCAAGCCAGAGGCGCGGCGCTCGTCGCCGCTGACCTTGCCGGCCTGCCCGTCGAGGAGTTCACGCCAAGCGAAATCAAGGAGGCCGTTTGCGCCACCGGACGCGCCGACAAACCCATGGTGCAGCGCATGATCGGCATGCTGCTCGGCATCGAAGGCGACATTCAGGCCGACGAGGCCGACGCGCTCGCCTGCGCGGTATGCTGCGCCAACTCGATTCGCATGCGCGCCTTTGAAAAGGCGGGCAGCACGACTCGCACCTATGCGACGCCCCGTCGCGGCCGCAGCGCCGCAGGTGCGCGCAGCGCCTGGACGGCGCTTTTCACAAAGGAAGGGAAAACATCATGATCGGACGGCTGCACGGCAAGCTCATTGAAAAGACCCCGCCTCAGGTCCTCGTTGACGTCGGCGGCGTCGGCTACGAAGTCGACGTTCCGATGTCGACCTTCTGCAACCTGCCCGCCGAAGGCTCCGAGATCACGCTCCTCACCCACTTCATCGTGCGCGAGGATGCCCAGCTTCTCTACGGCTTTGCAACCGCGGCGGAACGCCAGACCTTCAGGGCTCTCATCCGCATTTCAGGCGTCGGCCCGCGCATTGCGCTCGCCGTGCTTTCAGGCATGAGCACTCAGGATCTCGCAGACGCCGTCGAGCAGGGCAACGCCACGCTTCTCACCCGCGTGCCAGGCATCGGCAAGAAAACGGCCGACCGTCTGGTCCTCGAGCTCAAGGGCAAGCTCGCCGGCAACGCCTTCGCGCCTGCGGGCGGAGCCGCATCCGCAGCCCAGGCCGACATTCTGAGCGCCCTGATGGCGCTCGGCTATTCCGAACGCGAGGCTCAGGCGAGCGTGCGCGCGCTCCCCGCCGAAGTGACGGTGAGCGAAGGCATCCGTCTCGCCCTCAAGGCGCTTGCACGCTGAACGAGGTCATGAATGCTTGAGGAAGAACGCATCATCGACGGCCGCACGGCCAGTCCCAACGAAGAGAACGTCGACCGCGCGCTGCGCCCGTCGCTTCTCAACGAATATGTCGGGCAGGAGGCCATCCGCGAGCAGCTCCAGATCTTCATTGCCGCCGCCAAGCGCCGCGGTGAGCCGCTCGACCACCTTCTGCTCTTCGGCCCTCCCGGCCTGGGCAAGACGACGCTAGCCCACATCGTCGCGCACGAAATGGGCGTCAATCTCCGCCAGACCTCGGGGCCCGTTCTCGAGCGTCCCGGCGATCTGGCGGCCATGCTCACCAACCTCGAGCCGCACGACATCCTCTTCATCGACGAAATCCACCGTCTCTCGCCTGTGGTTGAGGAAATCCTCTACCCCGCACTCGAGGACTACCAGATCGACATCATGATCGGCGAGGGTCCTGCCGCGCGTTCGATCAAGATCGACCTGCCGCCCTTCACGCTCATCGGTGCCACGACGCGCGCAGGCTCGCTCACAAATCCCCTGCGCGCCCGCTTCGGCATCGTCAACCAGCTGCAGTTCTACACGCCCGAGGAGCTCTCCCGCATCGTGCGCCGCTCGGCGGGCCTGCTCAACGTCGGCATCGACGAGACGGGCGCGTTCGAAATCGCCCGTCGCAGCCGCGGCACGCCCCGCGTCGCCAACAGACTTCTGAGGCGCGTGCGCGATTATGCCGAAGTGAAGCACGACGGCCGCATCACGAAGGAAGTGGCCGCGGCCGCCCTCAAGATGCTCAACGTCGACCCCGAAGGCCTCGACATGATCGACACTCACTTTCTCAGGACGATCATCGAGAAGTTCTCGGGCGGTCCCGTCGGCATCGAGAACCTCGCCGCCTCCGTCGGCGAAGACCGCGATACGCTCGAGGACGTCGTGGAGCCCTACCTCATTCAGCAGGGCTTCGTGCAGCGCACGCCGCGCGGCCGAGTCGCCACGCCGCTCGCCTGGCAGCACTTCCGCCTGGCGCCGCCCACGCCCGTCGCGCGTGATCTTTTCGGCTCCTACTGACCTCCGCCATGCCCTTTTCCCCGATTCTCTCCGTTCTCGTCTGCCTCACCTCAGCCGCCGTGTTCGCCGCCTGCGTGCTCTTCATCCGAAGCGCACGCCACCGCGCCATCCTTCATGAGCTACTCGCTCACCCGGCCCGTCAGGCGCTCGCCGTCTTTGCGGCCGCCACGCTCGGAGCAGCCCTTCTGAGCGCCATGCCCATCGATCGGAACGGCAGGACCGACACTCTGCTGCAGGCCACCATCGAGGCCACGGGTGCAGGTCTTCCCGAAATGAGCGCCAGCGCCCCCTTTGCCGTCGTCGACGACCACGGCAGGCAGCTCATGCACGCAGGCGAAAGGCTCTCCTCCGAGACGCCTCCGCTCATCCACATCATCAAGTACACGCTCGTCGCCCTGATCGCAGGCGGCGTCACGAGCTTTGCATCGATTCTCTTCACGGCCGCCATCATCGGCGCGCGCAAAGGCCAAAATCTCGCAACGGGCATCACAATGCTCTCGAGCTTCTACTGGCGTCCCGGGATGCTCACGGGGACCGCGCTCTGGATGATTCTCACGTGGCTCCTGCTGCTCTGGCCCGACTGGCACGTGCTGGGCACCACGGTTGCGGGCACGGACGTCATGGCGATGGTCGCTGGACTTCTTCCTTGGGGCACCTGCGCGGCCTTCTGGTACCTTGTCTTCGCCTACTGGCGCAACATCAGGGCCTAAGCGGACGCATAAGCATCCGTTTGCAAAATCGACCTCCGCTCGTCTCCCGAACACGCCGCGAGTCCCTATACTAGTTTCTTTCCGGTGCCTGACGGCACCCCGATGCACAACCAACACTCGTCATGAACCACATCAGATTTCCCGTCCGCGTCTACTGGGAGGACACTGATGCCGGCGGCATCGTCTACCATGCCAACTACCTGAAGTTCATGGAGCGCGCCCGCAGCGACATGCTTCGACGGATCGGCTTTGGTCAGAACGATCAGCGCGGCCGTGAGGACGGCGTTCTCTTCGTCGTCGCCTCACTCAACATCGCCTATCACCGCGCCGCGGTGCTTGACGACGACCTGGAGGTGATCACGAGCATTGAGAAGCTCGGGCGCGCCTCGCTCATCTTCGAGCAACGCATCGTGCGCAGCGACGAGCCCATCGCCACGGGCAAGGTTCGTGTCGGCGTCATCGGCGCAAGGAGCTTCGTTCCGACTCCCCTGCCCGACGACCTCTACGAAACGATCAAAGCCTTCATGGCAGAGGAAGCCTGAGCGCCCCTCGCCGAACACTCTTTCATTCAACGCCATTCAAAAAGCGGTTATCTAAAATGCAGCCCACTGCCGATTTGTCGATTCTGACCCTTGTCGCCAACGCCAGCCTCGTGGTGAAGTGCGTATTGGCCATTCTCGTCTTCCTCTCGCTCGCTAGCTGGACGGTCATCTTCCAGAAATACTTCACAATCTCCCGCGCCGCGCGACAGGTCGAGGAGTTCGAGGCCCGCTTCTGGAGCGGCACGGAGCTCAATCAGCTTCTTGAAACCGCCAAGCGCAATCACGACACCGCAGGCATCGAAGAGCGCATCTTCAGCGCGGGCATGACCGAATACCTCAAACAGAGCCGTCAGGATCCGAACGCCCTCAACAGCGTCTCCCGCGCCATGCGTGCCGTCTACAATCGCGAGATGGACCATCTCGAGCGCAGCCTGCCCCTGCTCGCCTCGATCGGCTCCACCTCTCCCTACATCGGCCTCTTCGGCACGGTCTGGGGCATCATGAACGCCTTCACGGGCCTCTCCACCCTCGACAACGTGAGCCTCGCCGTCGTTGCTCCCGGCATCGCCGAAGCACTGGTCGCCACCGCCATCGGCCTCTTCGCCGCCATCCCTGCGGTCGCCGCCTACAACTACTACAACAACCGCGTCGGCCGCCTCACGGTCCGCCTCGAAGGCTTCAGCGAAGAGTTCCTCAACATTCTTCAGCGCCAGCACGCCCGGAGTTAAGCCATGTCCCTGCGTGGAAATACCAAGCGCCGCGGCATGATGGCCGAGATGAACGTCGTGCCGTACATCGACGTCATGCTCGTGCTCGTCGTGATCCTGATGGTCGCCGCGCCCTTCGTGAATCCGAGCGTCGTCAACCTGCCGTCGGTCAACAAGGCCTCCAAGGCCCCCGAGCAGGTGATCGAGGTCATCGTCTATCCCGACAGCCGCCTTTCGATCCGTCAGGGCAAGGACATGAAGCCTGTCGACATTCCCGGCCTCGTTGCCGCCGTCAAGACGGCTCAGGGCGAGAAAAGCAACATTCCCGTGGTGATTGCCGCCGACAAGGACGTCCGCTACGAGGACGTCGTCAATGTCCTCAAGCTCCTTCAGAGCACCGACGTGCCCCGAGTCGGTCTCGCCCTTCGCATCGAGCGAAGCGCCGAAGCCCGCTAACCCATTACGCAACCCAATTTCGTCATGAACGACAGAGAGACCAACGACCGCTTCCGAAAAGAGGACCGCAGGGACATGGTGCCCGCCGCCGTCCTCTCGGGCTGCGTGCACGTCATCCTTTTCGTCGGACTCTTCTCCGTTTTCCAGTGGACGACCGATTCCGAAACCGTCTACGCGGAGCTCTGGGCTCCCGAGCCGGTCTCGGGCGGCAACGACCCCAAGGGCGTCGCCGTCAAGCCGCCCGAAGCGCCTGAACCCAAGCCCAACGAGATCGACGAGCAACGCGAGTCTCAGGAGGCTCAGGAAGCCGCCGAACGCGAGGCTGCCGCTCAGCAGGCCCGCATGCAGGAGGAGGAGGCGGCGCAGCGTGAGGCACAGCGTCAGGAGGCGCTTGCCGCCGCCGAGCGTGAACGTGTCGAGGCCGAGAAGGCCGCCGAGGAGGCGCGTGAGGCTGAAGAGGCCCGCCGCGCGGAGGAAGCTCGCGTCGCAGCCGAGCGTGCCGAGGCCGAACGTATCGAGAAGGCCCGTCAGGACGCCATTGAGGCGGAGCGACGTGCCGAAGAGAAGCGCGCCCAGCAGGAAGCCGAGCGTCTTGCTCAGGAAAAGCTTGCTCAGGAGCGCAAGGCCGCAGAGGAAGCCAGACTTCAGGCTGAAGCCCGTCGTCAGGAAGAAGCTCGCCTCGCAGAGGAAAAGCGCCTGGCCGAAGCCAAGCGCGCTGAAGAGGCGCGAATTGCCGAAGAAAAGCGTCAGGCTGAAATCCAGCGTGTCGCCGCCGAGAAGAAGGCTGCGGAAGAGCGTCGTGAACGCGAGCGAATCCGCCAGGCCATCCGACAGCAGGAACTCGCACGACTCAACGCCAAGATCGATCCGGACAGCCAGCGTTCGGGCACGCCCTCGGGCGACAAGCGCACCCAGAGACAGAACCTCACGGGGTCGGCTCTGGCCAGCTACAACGCCCGCATCATCGCCTGCGTGCGTCCGAACATTTCGATCGACGTGCCCAGCTCCACCCGCCGCGGGCAGTTCATCGCCGAATTCGTCGTCAGGCCGATGCCCAACGGCGAACTTGCCGGCGCTCCCGTCTACGCGAAGAAGTCAGGCTGGGATGCCTACGACTCGGCCGTACGCAACGCCATCCTGAAGTGCAAGCCCTTCCCCGTTCCGGAAAAGGGCTACAACATTCCGAAGGAAGTGCGCCTGCGCTTCGACCCCGTCGACGACAGGCACTGAGCGCCGTCATCGTCCGCACGCAAAAAGAGGAGGTCTCCGGACCTCCTCTTTTTTGTCATTCGTCTGGGTGCTCCGCAACGGAGCACCCGTGCAGTCAGGCTCAGCGCTTGATCTGCTTCGTCACGAACTCGACGGCTTCCTCCGTCTTCACCATCACCTTTTCGGCAAGGTTGCGACGGTTGGCGTATTCGACCTCGCCGTTCTTGAGGCCGCGGTCGCCGATGACGACGCGGTGCGGCACGCCGATGAGCTCCCAGTCGGCGAACATCACGCCGGGACGCATGTCGCGGTCGTCGAGGATGACGTCGACGCCCTGAGCCTTGAGCTCTTCATAGAGACGGTCGGCGGCTTCGCGCACGGCTTCGCTCTTCGAGTAGTTCATCGGGCAGATCACCACTTCGAACGGGGCGATGGAGTCCGGCCAGATGATGCCGCGCTCGTCGTGACTCTGCTCGATGGCAGCGCCGGCGAGACGGGTCACGCCGATGCCGTAGCAGCCCATCTCGAGAACCTTCGGCTGGCCGTTTTCATCGAGATAGGTGGCGTTGAGGGCTTCGGAGTACTTCGTGCCAAGGTAGAAGACGTGACCGACTTCAATGCCGCGCTGCAGGCGGAGCATGCCCTTGCCGTCGGGAGAGGCGTCGCCCTCGACGACGTTGCGCAGGTCGGCAACCTTGGGTTCGGGCAGGTCGCGGCCGAAGTTCACGCCGGTGTAGTGATAGCCCTCTTCATTGGCGCCGCAGCAGAAGTCGGACATGTTGGCGACGGTCAGGTCTGCATAGACGGCAACGTCTTCCTTGATGCCGACAGGGCCGAGATAGCCGGGCTTGGAACCGAAGTTCTCGAAGATCTCGGCGTCGGTCGCAAAGCGGAAGCCGTCCTTGAGCTCAGGCAGATGACCGGCCTTGACTTCGTTGAGGTCGTGGTCGGCACGGAGCAGGATGAGGACGATCTTGGCGGGAAGCGGATTGCCCTTTTCGTCAGTGCGGTCACGACGCTCTTGACGGACTTTTCAAAGGGAATGCCTAGGAATTCAGCCACGTCGTGGCACTTTTCCTTACCCGGGGTCGGACGCTTCACCATCTCTTCAGCAGCGGCGGCGCGAACGTCAATGAGCGAACGGGCCTCGGCCAGCTCGATGTTGGCGGCGTAGTCGCTGTCGGGGCAGTAGGCGATGACGTCTTCACCGGCATTGGCGATGACCTGGAACTCGTGGGAGCGGCTGCCGCCGATCGCGCCGGTGTCGGCGCGCACGGCGCGGAACATGAGGCCGAGGCGCGTGAAGATGCGCTGATAGGCCTGGTACATCTTGTCGTAGGAAACGGCGGCGCCCTCGGCGTCACGGTCGAAGGAGTAGGCATCCTTCATCGTGAACTCGCGGCCGCGCATGACGCCGAAGCGGGGGCGACGCTCGTCGCGGAACTTCGTCTGGATGTGGTAGAAGTTCACGGGAAGCTGACGCCAGCTCTTGATTTCCTGACGGGCGATGTCAGTGACGACTTCTTCGGAAGTCGGCTGAATCACAAAGTCGCGGTCATGACGGTCCTTGAAGCGGAGAAGTTCGGCACCGTACTTTTCCCAGCGGCCCGACTCCTGCCAGAGCTCGGCAGGCTGCACGAGCGGCATCAGGAGTTCGATCGCGCCCGCACGGTCCATTTCCTCGCGGATGATCTTCTCGATCTTGCGGATCGTGCGCAGGCCGACCGGCATGTAGGTGTAAACGCCGGCGGCAAGCTTCTTGATCATGCCGGCACGGATCATGTACTGCTGGCTGATCACATCAGCATCGGCAGGCGCTTCTTTCAGCGTGGAAAGGAAATAGGAACGGGCGCGCATTTTTTCTTAACGTGTGTCTGTTGAAAATAACGGCGGCTTCCGTCAGACGTCGGGAAGCCGCTTGAATAAAGGCAATCTGTTTATTTTAACCGCCAGCCCCTCTGAACGCTAACCCGAAAGGCGCGTTTTGAGGCCGCAGCGGCCATGCGGGCGAGGTCATTCGCCTGCGAGCACCACCATGTTGTCACGATGAATCATCTCGGGCTGTTCCATGTAGCCGAGGCGCTCCTCGATCTCCTCCGTGTGTGCGCGCAGAATACGGGACGCATCGTCGCTCGAATAGTTCACGAGACCGCGGGCGATTTCACATCCGTCCTCGGTGAGACACGAGACGACCTCGCCACGCACGAACTCGCCCTTGACGCCGATGACGCCCACGGGCAGGAGCGAGGTGTGCTTGGCAACGAGGGCCTTGGCCGCCCCTTCGTCAAGCACAAGGCTGCCGGAGGCGCGGAGATGGTCTGCAATCCACTGCTTGCGGGCATGCAGGACGGTGGAGGAGGGACGAAGATGGGTGCCGATGAGCTCGCCTCTGGCCAGACGGGTGAGCACGTCCGTCTCACGACCCGATGCGATGATCGTGCCCGCACCGGATCGAGCGGCGCGCTTGGCCGCGAGAATCTTCGTGATCATGCCGCCCTTGGAAAGGGAGCTGGCTGCACCGCCCGCCATCTTTTCAAGCACGGGATCGCCGGCAGTCGCGACGCTGACGAACATCGCCTCGGGATCCTTGCGCGGATCGGCCGTGTAAAGCCCCTGCTGGTCGGTGAGAATGACGAGCACGTCTGCTTCAACGAGGTTGGTCACGAGGGCGCCGAGCGTGTCGTTGTCGCCCACCTTGATTTCACTCGTCACAACGGTGTCGTTCTCGTTGATGACGGGCACGATGCCGAGTCTCAGGAGTTCCCTGATCGTCATTCGTGCATTGAGATACTGCTCGCGGTCCGTCAGATTCTGGTGCGTCAGAAGCACCTGGGCGGTGCCGATGCCATGATTGCGGAAATGCCGTTCATAGGCTTCGACCAAGCCCATCTGACCGACGGCCGCAGCCGCCTGCAGCTGGTGGACATGCGAAGGACGCTTTTCCCAGCCAAGGCGCAGGACTCCTTCAGCAATGGCGCCCGAACTCACGAGGATGACCTCGCGGCCCATCTTCTGCAGTTCCGCAATCTGGGTTGCCCAGCGTTCGATGGCCTGAATGTCGAGACCGCGACCGTCGTTGGTGACGAGCGCGCTGCCGACCTTGACGACGACCCGGTGCGCGTTCTTGAGAAGTGATTCCATGGATAAAGCCTTTGGAAAGGATTGAACGGGATCTTTGAGCATAGCGCAAAGCAAGAAATTCTGCCGTGTCCTCTCCTTCACCGCCCCCTCCCGCCCGTTGCATCCAACCTCATGCAGACCGCTCCTTTCGAGTCCGAACATCCGAGTTCGAGCGAACGGAATCCTCGCCTGCGGCAAGGGAACTTGAGGGGATTCTTGCCATGAGTATGCAGAGAGGCCCGTGAATTAAGCAATTCACGGGCCTCTCCCATCCTCATGCCGAAGGGCGTCCGTCAGGACCGGATCGCATCTGGCAAAGGCGTGGATTTGTCCCAAGGGGACGACTGATCGGGATCAGGTTCTCATGATGAAGTTCGCTACAAAGCAGGCGGAGATCAGGTACATGAAGGGCGTGACCTCGCGCCAGCGACCCATCAGCACGTGGATGACCGTGTAGCTCACAAAGCCGAAGCCGAAGCCCGTGGCGATGTTGAACGTGAAGGGCATCGTCATGATGGTCAGGAAGGCGGGAATCGCGATTTCAAGCCTTTCGAAGCGGATGTGCACGACCTCCTGCATCATGAGAGCACCCACGATGATGAGGATCGGAGCGGTCGCATATGCGGGCACGACGCCCACAAGCGGAATGAAGAAGAGCGCAAGCACGAAGCAGCCGGCCGTCGTGACGGCGGTCAGGCCCGTACGGCCGCCCGCAGCGACGCCCGAAGCGCTTTCGAGGTAGGAGGTGGCGGTCGTCGTGCCCATGCAGGCGGAGAACATCGTGCCGATGGAATCGGTGATGAACGCCTTGTCGAGGTTGCGGATCTCACCATCGGGCCTCATGAAGCCGCACTTGCGGGCCAGACCGATCAGCACGCCCATGTTGTCGAAGAGGTCGACCATCGTCAGCGTGAAGATGATGCTGAGAAGGCCATGGGAAAGCGCGCCCTGAAGGTCCATCTGCATGAAGACGGCGGAGATGTCGGGAAGCGTGAGGCTCACCCAGGCGCCCTTCGGAAGCTCCGTCACGCCAAGAATGACGCCGAGCGCCGTCGTCGCAAGAATGCCGATGAGCATGGCGGCCCTGAAACCCTTCACCATCAGCGCAGCCGTGAGGAAGAAGCAGAAGACGGAGAGCTGAACCTCGGGCTGAGTCACGTTGCCGAGCGCCACGAAGGTACTCGGGTCGGCAATGACCAGACCGGCGCTCTTCATACCGATGAGCGCAATGAAGGCACCGATGCCCACCACGATGGAGAGCTTGAGGTCGATCGGCACGGCGTTCACGATGAACTGGCGGATGCGCGTCACCGTGAGCAGGAAGAAGACGAGGCCGGAAATGAACACCGCACCAAGACCCGCCTGCCAGGTGAAGCCGGCGGGACCGCAGACATAGTAGGCGAAGAACGCCGTAATGCCGAGGCCGGGGGCCACGCCCACGGGGTATCGGGCCCACAGGCCCATCAACAGGGTCACCGCGACCGTGACGAGAATCACGCTGCTCGTGGCCGCATCGCGGGGAATGCCGCCGTCGGCGAGCATGGAGGGAATGACGAATATGAGATAGCTCATCGCCATGAAGGTGGTGACGCCGGCAGAGACTTCCTGAGAAACCGAAGTGCCGTTCTCCTTGAGGCTGAAGAGACGTTCAACGACTGATGCTTGCATGATGTTCGATCAGTGAATTGAGAGGAAACCGCCCGCCGTATCCGGCCTGCGGGAAAAACAAAGAGACCCGGCCCGCAGCAGCGGACGAGTCTCTTCCGGAAATGAGCCGTTTCTTAGTGTTCGGCAGGATCGAAGCGGGTGTCGTCGGCGAACGCGACCTCTTCGCGGCGATCGTCATCGATGCGCTGTGCGAGAGCCTTCACAAGCTCTTCGCAGCCCTGACGGGTCGCAGCGGAGATGACGAAGATGGGTTCGCCGTTGGCGGCCAGCTCGGAACGGTAGCGCTCGATGAGGGCGTCGCGGTCAGCCTCCTCGACGAGGTCGATCTTGTTGAGCACGATCCAGCGGGGCTTTGCGGCGAGCGCCGGATCATACTTTTCAAGCTCCAGCACCAGAGCCTTGGCTTCCTGAACGGGATCCGTCTCCTCATTGAAGGGAGCGGCGTCGATCATGTGAAGCAGAATCTTCGTGCGGGAAAGATGACGGAGGAACAGATGACCGAGACCTGCGCCTTCGGCAGCACCTTCGATGAGGCCGGGCACGTCGGCGAGCACGAAGCTCTGCTCGGGACCGACACGAACCACGCCGAGGTTGGGCACGAGCGTGGTAAACGGATAGTCGGCGATCTTGGGACGGGCGTTGGAGACGGCCGTAATGAAGGTCGACTTGCCTGCGTTGGGCATGCCGAGAAGACCGACGTCGGCGAGCACCTGAAGCTCAAGCTCGAGCGAACGGTACTGACCGGGTTCGCCCGGAGTCGCCTGCTTGGGCGCACGATTGATCGAGCTCTTGAAGTGAAGGTTGCCGAGACCACCCTTGCCGCCCGCAGCGAGTAGCTGGCGAGCGCCGTGAACGTTCAGGTCGGCAATCACCTCGCCGGTATCCGTGTCGCGCACAAGAGTGCCCACGGGCATGCGCAGAACGATGTCGTCGCCGCCTGCGCCATAGCAGTCCGCGCCGCGGCCGTTCTCGCCGTTGGGAGCGAAGAACTTGCGCGTGTAGCGATAGTCCACGAGGGTATTGATGTTGCGGTCGGCAACCGCGTAGACGGAGCCGCCTCGGCCGCCATCACCGCCGTCGGGACCACCCTTCGGAATGAACTTTTCGCGGCGGAAGCTTGCCGCACCGTTGCCGCCCTTGCCGCCCTGGACTTCAATTTTTGCTTCATCAACAAACTTCACGAGTACACCTTCTGAAGTTGAGTCTCTGCGAACACTCCCTGTTGCGCAGAGGATATTTTGACAACAGAACCAATGGAAGAGGTTCCTGCAGTTTCGGAATGCCGTGCTTTCGCATTCGCACTTGCGCGAGTGCCACAATAGCAGATCGGCAGGCTCGAATGCGCATGCGAAGGCGCGTTTCTGGATATTTACGCAGCCGATGCTTCAGACAACAAGAAAGCCCAGCCGGAGGATCCGCACTGGGCTTTTCTTCTGTCGTCCGCGTCCCTGAGGACGCCTGCCCTCAATTAGGCAGCGATGGGTTCAACCTTCACGTACTGACGGTTGAAAGCACCCTTGACTTCGAACTTCACGACGCCGTCAACGAGGGCGTAGAGCGTGTGGTCCTTGCCCATGCCGACGTTGTTGCCGGCGTGGAACTTCGTGCCACGCTGACGAATGATGATGCCGCCGGCGTTGACAGCAGCGTCACCGAAAACCTTCACGCCAAGACGCTTAGCCTTGGAGTCACGACCGTTGCGGGTAGAGCCGCCACCTTTCTTGTGTGCCATTTTAGTACTTCTCTATAAAAAGTCGGTTGCAAATTAAGCCGCGATCGCTTCGATCTTGAGCTCGGTGTAGTTCTGACGATGGCCGGCAGACTTCATGGAGTGCTTGCGGCGGCGGAACTTGAAGATGCGGACCTTTTCGCCACGGCCGTGGGAAAGGACGGTCGCGGTGACCGTAGCGCCTTCGATCGTCGGATTGCCGACCTTGAGGCCTTCTTCGCCGCTGACGGCGAGAACTTCGGTGAGGGTCACCTGAGCGCCGGCTTCAACAGCAAGGGTTTCAACCTTGAGCTTGTCGCCGACGGAAACGCGGTACTGCTTACCGCCAGTCTTGATAATAGCGTACATGTAATAAACCTCGCCCGTTCCGCTTCGCCGTCCGCCTGATGCGGCCGGATTCTGCAGAACCTTTTTGTAATCGCGTGAGCGCGCTTGAGGAGACATTCCCCAAATGACGCCAACTCACGTTTGGTTGCGTGGAAAGCTCGTGATTATTGCATGCTCCTTCCATTCAGTCAAGCAAAAGCAGCGATTTTCTTCTCGCCCCTGCGGGAACGGGGGCTGAAGGCCGCTTCCGGCCGATCTTCCGCCTTCTTCGGAAGGCTTTCCGCTTGGCTATACTTCCAGAATCAGCACTCAACTGCTTTTTCAAGACAGATGTCCGATATGCAAAACCAACAGGATCCCAAGGCCCTCATCAAGAAGGTTCTCGCCCCCATCGCCGAAGACATGGCCGCCGTCGATGCGGTCATTCGCAGCGAACTGGCCAGCGACGTGCCCCGCATGAAGGAAATCAGCGAATACATCACGAGTGCGGGCGGCAAGCGCATGCGCCCCGCCCTTCTGATGCTCATCTGCCGTGCGCTCGGCTACGAGGGCACGCTGCACCAGTATCTCGGCGCCACGATCGAGCTTCTGCATACGGCAACCCTGATGCACGACGACGTCGTGGATGAAAGCGACATGCGCCGCGGCCGCCCGACGGCCAACAGCCGCTGGGGCAACGGCGCGGCCGTGCTCGTGGGCGACTTCCTCTACACCCGCTCCTTCCAGATGATGGTGAAGGCTGGAAACCTGCGCGTCATGGAGGCTCTTTCCGACGCCGCCAACCGCCTGAGCGAAGGCGAAGTGGTGCAGATGGTCAATGCACACGACCCCAGCGTGGACGAAACCCGCTACTTCCGCGTCATTGAGCGCAAGACCGCCTGCCTTTTCGAAGCGGGCGCACGCATGGCCGCCGCCATTGCGGACTGCGGTCCTGAAAAGGAAGAGGCCGTCGCCGAATATGCGCTCGCCCTCGGCAACGCCTTCCAGATCGCCGACGACGTGCTCGACTACCGCGGCAACGCCGTCGACACGGGCAAGAACCTCGGTGCCGACCTGCGCGAGGGCAAGGTGACCCTGCCCATCATCTACGCCCGCGAATCCTGCACGCCCGAGGAGCGCGCCATGATCGACGAAGCCATCCGCCTCGGCGACGGCGACTTCCCGACGATCGCCGCCATCGTGCTGAAGTCCGATGCGCTTGAGAAGTGCCGCCTGCGCGCCGAGAAGGAGCTCGACAGGGGGCGCGCAGCGCTTGAAAATCTCGCCCCTTCCATTTTCAGGGATTCTCTGCTAGAATTGCTCGCCTTCACGGTTCAGCGTGATCGTTGATTTGTGAGGAAAGTCGGGGTGTAGCTCAGCCTGGTAGAGTACTACGTTCGGGACGTAGGAGTCGGAGGTTCGAATCCTCTCACCCCGACCACTTCATTCGGAAGAAGCCGAAAAATTTTCGGAGTGGTCTTTACTTTTGGGAATTTTTCTGGCATACTGCTCTTCCTCGACAGTTGGAATACGCTGTCAAGACAATTCGGGGTGTAGCTCAGCCTGGTAGAGTACTACGTTCGGGACGTAGGAGTCGGAGGTTCGAATCCTCTCACCCCGACCAGGTTTCCACAGAAAGGCACTGTCTTCGGACGGTGCCTTTTTGCTTTTCGGCGAGATCATCCCATGTCACTCATCATCGGACTCACCGGCGGCATCGGCGCGGGAAAAAGCACCGCATCCGCACACCTTCGCGCATCGGGCCTCCCCGTCGTCGACGCGGACGCCATCTCCCGCGCGCTCACAGGCCCGGGTGCAGCAGGCTCGCTCGCCGTCGCGGAAGCCTTCGGTCCGGAATTTCTCACCCCCGAGGGCGCCATGGACAGGCGCCGCATGCGTGAACTTGCCTTTCGGGACGCAGGCGCACTCAAGCGCCTCGAGGCCTGCCTCCATCCCCTCATCGGCGCTGCCGTTACACGCGAGTTCGAGTCCCTCTCTGCGTCTCCAATCGTCATCTACGACTGCCCGCTTCTCTGGCGCGACGACTTCCGCCATCCTGCCGTCAGCCGCGTTCTGGTCATCGACGCCTCGGACGACGTTCGTCTCTCACGCATCGTCTCCCGTCCCGGACTCACGGAGGAGACCGCCCGCCTGATGATGAAGGCTCAGCCTCCGCGAAGCCGGATTCTGCAGTGCGCCGACGACCTCATCGTCAACGAGGACGACGAAGCGGCGCTCCGCAAGCGCCTTGACGCACTCAGCCGCATCTGGATGGCAATTACCCGATGAACGAGGACCGCAGTCCGAAGGGCTGTGGTATTTTTAGGGTCAGCGTCCACCTTCTTGGAGCGTAAGCAGACATGTCCACGGCCGAGCATCTTCTCTACGAATTCCCCTGCAATGAGAAAATCCGCACGTATCTCCGGTTGGAGGCGCTCTTCCAGCGCTTCGACTGGTTTTGCGAGCAGACGAGCGCCATTGCGCATCAGGCCGGCATATCCGCCCTCTTCGACCTGCTTGACGCCACCGCCCGCTCGGACCTGCGCCACGAACTCATTCAGGAGCTCGAACGCCAGCGCCAGCGCCTCATTGCCAAGAACGCCTCGGCGGATCCCGACATGGCCGCTCATCTCGCCGAGATCGGCGCAGCCATTCAGGCCGTTTCGGATTCTGTCGGACGCACGACGCAGAGCGTGCGTGAAAACCAATGGTTGCAGATCATCCGCACGCGCCAGAGCATTGCAGGCGGCACCTGCGAATTCGACCTGCCGCAGATGCACCTCTGGATGAACACGGCTCCCGAAATCCGTCGCAGGGAGCTGCAGAGCTACGTGAGCACGCTGGAACCCATCCGCACGGGCACGATGCTCCTTCTGCGCATCTTCCGCGCCAACTCGCACTGCCAGAGCCTTACAGCCGTCAACGGCACGTACCAGTTCTCGATGAACCGCAATCAGAACTGCGCCCTCGTCCAGATCTGGCTTCCCGCCGACAGCACGGTTGTTCCCGAGGTGAGCGCCAACAAGTACATGCTCTGGGTCCGCTTCTCGCGCCCTGACGAAAACCACAAGCTGCATCTGGCCCGCACGGAGGAGATTCCGTTCCGTCTCGGGCTCTGCACGCCTTCCTGATCGAAAAACATCATGAAAGTCAAATGCCCCACCTGCGGCAAGGAGATCGAATACTCCTCCGCCAATCCCTGGCGTCCCTTCTGCTCGGAACGCTGCAAGCTCATTGACCTCGGCGAATGGGCCTCAGACGGCTATGTGATCGAAGGCGATCCCGGCTCCGCTGACCGCATGACGCCCGAAGAGCTTGAGAGCGTCGCCCGCTACACCGCCGAACGCGAGGAGCGCAAGGGCGGCAGACGTCGCTGAGAACGCCTCTTCCTGCAGGAACGCCCGCCGACAAAAAAGCCTGTTCAGCACTGAACAGGCTTTTCTTTCATTTTCGAAGCCTCGGAAGGCGAATCGTCAGGGCTTGACGCCGTGCGCACCACGGTCCTGCCAGAGACGCAGGTCGGAGGCGGGCACGTCTTCAACATAGGTCGGAAGACGAGGCTCGCCCTTCCAGAGTGTGGCCTCAAAGACCTCGGGCTTGACGATCACGAAGTCGAAGTCCATGGCGACGGCCTTCATCACGTCGTCAAGATTGCCGCAGCGGGCTCCGACGAAGCGATACTTGCGGTCGCGAACCACAGTGGCGTGAAGCGCGTTTTCGGAAAGCGTCAGCACGGCCGTGCTGTCCTCCCAGACATCGGGAAGATCGACTCGGTTGAGAATGTTCTGGTCGATCGGAAGAAGAACGCCCGGCGTGCGCTCGTTGGCCGCATAAAAGCCGAAGTCCTGTCCTTCCTTGGAAAGCGCCTCGCCGAAGAAGTCGCGCGAACGGCGGAAGTGAAGGCGCACGTGGGCATGCTCGTAGCGATGCTCCTTCACAAACCAGGGGAAGGAATCGGCCAGACGCACGCCAAGCTCCTCGTCGAGCTCGCGCACAAGCGCCTGATGCACCGTTTCGCCATCCTCAAGCTTGCCGCCGGGGAACTCCCAGTATCCAGCCCAGGGTTTGCCTTCGGGGCGGGAGGCGAGAAGCACTCGGCCGTCTTCGCGAATCAGCACGCCGACGGCAACATCCACAACCTTGTCTTCACTCACGATGCTTTTCCTTTATCTTTCTGACCGCCCCCCAAACGAGGCGCACAGAGAAAATCTTAACTCCTTCTCCAGACGTTTCGCTACACGCAAAATGTCGTAGAAAGATTGCCCCGAGCCATGAAAAGCGTGATGGCCGCCCTGCCTTCCTGCAGATTCGAAAGCTCCTGAGCCGACGCAAGCGACAGGGCGTCGGCGCACTCGCCCAGCCGCACGGCAAATCCCGAAGCCTCAAGTCCCGGA
>ENA-ORVC01000826-ORVC01000826.1-human-gut-metagenome-genome-assembly--contig:-NODE-826-length-31024-cov-7.013400_pt1 | contig 31024 bp, 36 predicted proteins | sample MGYA00242092_ERZ509234 | MGnify/ENA primary metagenome ERZ509234 (study PRJEB26280, sample SAMEA2338800) | human gut metagenome | biome: human gut; feature: human-associated habitat; material: faeces... | reverse complement strand
CAAATACACAATTATTTCAATTAAATGTTATATGCAATATGGATTCATCCATCATTCCTTTACTGGATTCCCCAGTAGGAACCGCTTATAGAAGAACAAAAGATGGTACATTTGTAAAAGTTGAAGTTAAAAAGGTGCTCCAAAAATAGTTGGGGTTAGCTGAATTTGATCTTCGAGATTACTTGGGGGCGGCATATACCCTATTTCGTTGAGAGGGTCTAAAGGGCTCATCACCTGTCCTAGGTGGTGGGCTCCTTTTTTTCGACCATCTTTACGCTTTTGTCTTTCTCGTCGATCGCAAATTCTATGCCTTTTTCAAGGACCAACATGCATCGGTTACGGAATCGTTCCCAATTGGTATATCCGTTGGCTGCCTTGGTAATCAGCTTGACGGTTCCGTTGAGTCGTTCCATCAGTGCGTTGTTGAGCCTTTTATATCCGACAGTGATTTGTCCTGTCTTTCTCGAGAGCTTGTATTCGGTTTTGGCTATGTAGAAAGAATTGATGATCTCGGTTTGCCAGTTGGCTAATGTGTAACTAAACTTGACCATTTCTTCTACATTGCTTTCTCTGAAATCGGTAATGACTTTTTTCAAAGCAGCAGGTGCCGTTTCAAGTGTGTTCGAGACATAGAAATCCGTAAGTTCATCCTTTAATTCCCAGGCCGTGTTTATATCCGGATGAATAGATACAAGCGCATTGGCATAATCGTATGGGTTCATATATCGTTTTAGAACCTTATTATATTCTTTTGGTCTTAAAATATCGAAAAGTGGTTTTCCATCGGCGCCTTTAGATCTTGTGAAGTGCTTGAACAGGAGTCCATTCTTGTGTTTTAACAGATAATAGTTTTCTTCTTGTTCCTGGGTGCGTTTCGATGTGTTGATGCATCGCAGGGGGTTCATGATCCTTAAGCGAACCCTGTCCACTCTGCGGTGCAGTTCCTGTGAAACATGATAATGGTCGACCACATGAATCGCATTTTTGAAATGTTTTTTAATGATCCTGCGGTATGGTTCGTACATATCCGTAATCATGATATGGACCTGATCTATTTCATATTTTGGTATATTTGAGAAGTATTTATCTAAATATTCATATCGTCGACTAGGCAAGATATCGATTGGCTGCCCATTGGTCTGATCGATCAAAAGACAGATGTACTTACTGTTTTGTGTTTTGGAATGAAAGGCATAGTTTTCATCTGTGCACATGATTTCTGGCAGTTTTGCCCTTGGAATCGAAACAACCGAATCGAAGATCGATGAAACAGAAGTTGGAGAAATATGATATCTCTTAGCTGCGTGGGTAAAGGTTTCGCCAGGTTCTTGTAAGTCCTTGAGGATCTGAAGCATCAGATCTGAAGAAATCTTCATGTTCTGGAAGACGAAAGGATTGTATTCATAGAACGTTTTGTGGCATATTGGGCAGATATATCGCCTGGCATGGTATTGAAGAACACATTTTTTATCGGCCAGTAACGAGTGCTGGATTGTCTTGGTCACATATCCCTTGATCTTCGTGATGGGATTTCCACATTCAGGACAAGCTGGTCGAGAATCTAAAAGCTTTACATCGATGATCGTCTGTTCATTTCGTCTAATACAGGAACAGGATTCTAAAATCGATGAATCCAGATTGAAGATTGTGCAAATAGAAGCTTCGCAATTGATAAAGTCTTGCATATTGTGTCACCTCCTGATAAAGCAAGTCTTCGTACACCTTAACTATAAGCGAAGCAGGCATATCTGGATATACATATCGGGTTGGTCGCTGTTTTTATCGACTTAAAAATGCATAAGAACCGAATTTTCGAAAAAGCGAGCTCCGGCGTAAGAAGGCAAGATAATCCGAATCTTCTGAAGATTTTGGAAAAGGTTGGTACTATGTCAAGAATTCGGACACATTTAATTGATACATTTTTTATTTTTAAAACTTCGTTCGTAATTGTTAGGAGATTCATAGTCACAATGACTGTGAATCCTAACTGTATTGTAAAATGTTTCGATATATTCAAATACCATTTGGTATGCCATTTGATAATCAATGATCTTTTTTCTATTCAGCCACTCTCTTTTAATTAGAGAATGAAACGATTCTATGCATGCATTGTCCCATGGATTTCCCTTTGCTGAATAGCTGCGCTTCATTCCTGCCGTCAATTCCTGATACCATTTTGAAACGAACTGCACTCCTCTGTCACTGTGGATGACAACTGGTTTTTCCATATTTCTTCTTTCTTTTGCTTTTTCCAAACACTCTAACACATCTTTTACTTCCATCGTCCTGCTCAGTTTCCAGCTTATGATCTTACGCGAATACAGATCCATGATACTTGTCAAATAGACAAAACCTTCTTCCTGCGTCCATATATATGTGATATCAGTACACCATGCTGCATTTGGTTCATCTGGTTGAAAATCTCTTTTTAGTATATTGGCCAGAGTCGTTGAATAATCACAGTCTCTCGTCGTTTTTGTTCGATGCTTGATATATTGGGCTTTAATGCCGTTTTCGCGCATATATTTTCCTACTGTACGCTCTGAAATCACTTCTCCCTGTTTTCTTAATTCACGAGTGATTTTAGGTGCACCATAATTTTCATATGACTTTTTATGGACTTCTTTTATCTTTTCTATAACACGTTCCTTTCGTTTTGCAGTTTTGCTTTTATCTCGTCTTTTCCAGTCATAATATCCAGATTTTGAAATGCCTAATTTTTCAAGCACACCGGAAACAGAAAATTCTCTTTGCTTTTCTGCGGCATCTTCCACTTGTTCATATACAGCAGAGGTTAATCTCCCAGTATGCCTATTGCCTTTTTTAAGATTTCAAGGGCATCCTTCGTATCACGCAATTCACGTCTCAGGCGTGCAATTTCCTTAGCTTCATCAGATTCGAAATTACCCGTTCCTCTCATTTCTACAGAACCGTTTTCTGATTTTTTTGATTCGCTTATCCATCTGGATAAGGTGCTTCTTCCTACTCCTAAGTTTGCAGCACATTCTTTCATAGTAAGGTTTGTATGTTGTTGTACATATCGTACAGCGTTGCTTCTAAAATCGTTATCAAATACTGGTTTCTTTTTTGCCATTTTTTACTCCTTATGTTACTTCTTTTACATGTATTATAATTGTATCAAAAACATGCATGTTTCTCTATTAGGACTGTCCAGTTTTTATTCTAACATCACCAAGTTTCCAGAATATGATTAAGGACATTGAAAACGGGCTGATAAACTGCGTGATTACAAAAGATTTATCCCGTCTGGGGAGGAACTATCTTGATTGTGGGTTATATCTGGAAGTCTTTTTCCCAGAGCATAACGTGAGGTATATAGCGGTCAATGACGGCGTGGACACCTTAAACAAATCCGCTATGGACATCACGCCTTTCCGCAACATCCTAAACGAAATGTATTCTGCCGATGTGTCAGTCAAGATAAAATCGGCGTACCGTGCGAGGTTTCAGCAGGGGAAATTCATGGGAACAACAGCCCCTTATGGCTATGTCAAAGACCCTGCCGACCACAACCATCTGCTGATAGATGACAAAGTTGCCCATGTGGTAAGGGAGATATTCGACCTTGCGTTAGCGGGCAACGGCATCGCCAAAATCCGCAAGCACATCAACAAACAGCATATCCTACGCCCTGCCGCTTATGCGGTGGAGCAAGGGGCAACAGGCTATGAGCGGTACTTTGAGGATAACGAGGAAAACCGTTATATTTGGAGCGAGAACAGCGTGAGGGGCATTTTAAGAAGCCCGATATATGCGGGCAACCTTGCAGGCTACAAGCGGATTGCAGCCAACATGAAAAGCAAGAAACGCCCCTCTAAGCTGCCCGAAGAATGGGAAGTGATACCAGACACCCATGAGGGGATAGTCACGCAGGAGGAATTTGACACCGTACAGCAGCTTATGACGAGCCGCAGGCGGGAGCAGAACGCAGGGGGATTTGAGAATATCTTTTCGGGCGTTATCAAGTGTGCGGACTGCGGCTATGCGATGCGGGCGGCGAGTGCCAACAGGAGGAAACGCCCCGACATCATCGACTGCGTACAATACACCTGCAATAATTATGGCAGATATGGCAATGTTATGTGTACCGCACACAGCATTGAAGCGAGGGACTTATTCAATGCCGTCCTTGCCGACATCAACCGCTTTGCGGATATGGCGGTCAATGATGAAAAGGCGGTCAGAGCCATAGAAAGGCGGCTCACGGAAACAGACCAGAGCAGGGCGAAATCATTAGAGAAAGAAAAGAAGAAGCTGAACAAACGCCTTGCGGAGCTTGACAGGCTGTTTTCCTCTCTCTATGAGGACAAGGTAATGGAGCGTATCACGGAGCGGAATTTTGAGATGATGTCGGGGAAATACCAGAAAGAGCAGCTTGAAATTGAAGCACGGCTGAAAGAGGTAACGGAAACGCTCAATGACAGCTATGAGAAATCGCAGGGCGTGAGGGACTTTCTATCCCTAATCCGCAACTATCAGGGGCTGAAAGAGTTGGACGCAACCATCATAAACGCACTCATAGACAAGATACTTGTTTCGGAACGTGAGAAACTTGCGGACGGGACAGTAAGGCAGGAAATCAAGATTTACTATAAATTCATCGGCTTTGTCGGTGAATTACATATCACACCCACAAAGCGGTGGACGGCGTTAAAGCCTAAAAATTGTACGGTGTGCGGTGTTGAATACGTCCCCAGCTCTGGAATATCAAAGTATTGTCCCGCTTGTGCTAAGAGGATACAGAGGGAGAAATCAAACGAGAGCAAACGCAGGAGTAGGGAGAGGAACCGAAGGGCATGTATTGAACTGTCCGCAAAAAATGACCGACTGACCTTGAACAACGGCAAGGCAGGATTGAAAGGCAAGGTAATATGTTCCCAGAGGTTGAGGTTTACCGCTATGTTACCGAGCAAACCTTTGATGCTTACCTCTATCAGTTGGTGGAAAGCAAGCAGAAATTTATCAGCCAGATAATGACGAGCAAAAGCCCTGTCCGTTCTGCTGAAGATGTGGACGAGGTTGCATTATCCTTTGCAGAGGTCAAAATGCTTGCCACGGGCGATGAGAGTTTCAAGGAAAAAATGGACTTGGATATGCAGGTGGCGAAGCTGAAAGTATTGAAGCAGAGCTATCTTTCCGAGCATTACGACCTTGAAGACAGGATACTGAAATACTATCCCCAGACTATAATGGAATATGAGGAACGCATTGTCGGTTACGAAAGTGATGCCGCACTTGCCGAGCAGCACAAGCCGCAGGGCGAGGAAAAGTTCTGTCCGATGACCTTAAAAGGCGTGACCTACACGGGAAAAACCGATGCAGGTGAAATGCTTTTAGCGGTCTGCAAGGAAAATCCTCTTGCAAATCCCGTGGAAGTCGGCAGTTATCGTGGCTTTCGGTTGGAGGTATTCTACGATACTGTCAACACCCACTACTGTCTAAACCTCTGCGGAAAGACAAGGCACAAGGTTGAATTAGGCTCTGATGCTCTGGGTAATCTGACCCGAATTGAAAATGAGCTTGCCAAGCTCCCTGTAAAACTGGAAGCCGCAAAGACCAGAAAAACGGAAATCTTAGAGCAGCTTGCCAATGCAAAGACTGAGGTACAAAAGCCCTTTGCGTTTGAAGATGAGCTGAAAGAAAAGACCGACAGGCTCAACGCCTTAAACATCGAGCTTAATCTGGACGAAAAAGACACCTCTGTTATGGATACCGAGCCAGAGCAGAGTGATGAACCGCCCGAAAGAAAATCTGTAAATTGGGAGCGATAAGCGGATTTACACATTTGTAATGGCGAAAAGTGGGCAGTATAATAGGTGTAGATTTAAAGAATATCGGAGGTGATGACGGTGTCTGATGCGTTCAGATTTGAAACCTTTGTAGATGTCCACAGCAATATCTTCAATGAATATCTAAGCTCTGTCATAGCAAAGTTGCATAAGGAAAATGAGGAATATAGTAAGGTACAAGCCGAGATTGAGAGCCTGTATGGGCAATATCCTACTATCTTAGGTGTGTTTGACAGCGAACAGGCGGCAGAACTTACAAGGGAAGAATGTGCGGCTCTTATCAAAGTGATGGGGCTGAAAAATCAGATTACGGATATGGAGTTGCAATCGGTTTACTTCCGTGGCTGCTATGACGGTGTAGGGTATCTAAAAAAGGCAGGAATTTTATAACAGAATGACCGAAGAAAAAGGCGGCGTTGGCGTGAAGCTGACACCGCCTTATACATAGTAAATTTGAAATCTTTTTTGCTTTTTTAGATATATGATGACATGGCAGGTTGAAAAAATTCCGCTAGGAGCTTATAATAAAAATGGTAAAATAAAACTTATCAACTAGAAGTTATTATAAATGAAATATAGGAGGATTCAATGATTACAGACTTTAGAGAAAAATGCAAACTATTTCGTGAACGGCTAGATATTCTCAATAATTTGCTTATAAACTTGAAACAGCAGATTATTTTACAAGACTTATCAACTGAACTAGGTACACAGATTGAATTGGGACGGCATTTAGTTTCAGGTATTGATTGGCTTGAAGAAATAGATGTGGGAGGCGAGTCGTTCAATTTAATTAATGCTACAGAAAAAAAGTATTTTTCATATGTTGTTTATACAAAAAAACAGTATCATACTGTAGGATTAGGATTTTTGTATAAAAATGAAGTGGTTTCTCCGCATATGGAATTTTCTGTAGAAAATATAATTGCAAAATATAGCGATGTAGAACTTGATGAAATTTCAAAGTTAATGGATGAAACTGTGAAGAATATAAATCAGGATATTGATTTCCTTAATTCCAATTCTGATATTCAAAGGCATGAACATTATTATGGGGAATATAACAGTGGCTTTGAAAGTCATTATCGGTATGAAACAATTTCAGACGTAGTTGATGATTATAAAAAACGATAGGGGAGAAATATGGATAAGCATAAAAGGATAGAAAGCCAAGACCTAATCAATCCAGATTTTGCTACATCAACGTTCTATGGTGGACATTCATTGACAGAAGAAGAACTTTTGTCAAAGTTAGAAAAGGACTATACTATATATCGAAAATTCATGAAATATGGCTTTATTATCAGTAGGGAATTTTCATTTATTACTCGTGCTACGTTTGATGAAATAAAAATTAGCGAATTAGACTATAAGTATCATGGGGCTAAAACGTCCGTTCAAAAAAATCAAGCTATAAAGATGTGCAAAATAGTTGAAGATTATTTTAATTCATTTGATACAGAAAAAAATATAAAGGTAATATTTATTTCTCGAAGTGATTCAGAATGTGCATTATTTGATGGAAATAGATTTGACTATAATACGATTAACCAAAAACTTATTGAAGCGTTTGAATGACTTTCTTGTAGTCTGCTTACTGTTTATCCGTCGTGGATTTGCAATTACAATTTTATAACTTTATTACATAGCCGAGAGATTTTCTTAACGGAAAATCCCTCGGCTTTTTCTATTTCTGGAGGTGATTTGATTGAATGAGAAGTAACCGACCCTATGTGCAGCTCGACCCTGCGGTTATCGAACAGGCAAGACAGATGGACTTGCTTTCCTATCTGCAACGGTATGAGCCAAGCAATCTAAAGCGTGTGTCGGGCAATGTGTACTGTACGAAAGACCACGACAGCTTGAAGATTTCCAACGGCAAATGGTACTGGTGGTCAAGAGGTATCGGCGGCGTTTCCGCCCTCGATTATCTCATCAAGGTCAGAGAGTACGGTTTTGTGGAAGCTGTCGAAGCCCTCACAGGTATTACGGCGGACTGGACACCGCCGCCCCCTGTTCCGAAAAAAGACGAACCGAAAGTCCTGCTTCTGCCAGAGAAAAATGCCAACGCAGACCGTGTGGCGGAATATCTTTTCGGGCGTGGCATTGACTATTCGCTCATACAGGAATTTATTGACGAGGGCATTATTTTTGAAAGCAGGAAGTATCACAATGCTGTTTTTGTGGGCAGGGATAAAAGCGGAACACCGAAATATGCCGCCCTGCGTAGCACTCTGGGAAGCAGTTTTAAGCAGGACGCATCGGGCAGCGACAAGCGGTATTCGTTCCGACTTTTAGCAAGAGAGCCGACAGATACCGTGCATCTGTTTGAAGCCGCCATTGATTTACTGTCCTATGCTACCTACCTCAAATGTGAGGGCAAGGACTATCGGACGGAAAATCTGCTCTCCCTGTCGGGTGTATATCAGCCAAAAAAGGAGCTGTCAGAGAGCAAAATTCCCATTGCCCTGACCACTTATCTCAAAGAAAATCTACAGATTAAGACCATTGTTCTGCATCTGGATAATGACAAGGTAGGCAGGCTATGTACCGCTGCTTTAAAAGAATTGTTGCAGAAAGAATACAAAATCGTTGATGATCCACCGCCTGTCGGCAAGGACTTCAACGATTTTTTGTTGTCCTATCTGGGGATTTCAAGAACGATTTCAAAGCATGAAAGGAGTGATGCACGTTGATTGTCTGACCCATTTTGCCACCGAAAACAACCAAAACTGAAACAAAATTTATAACTGAAAGCGAGGAATTAACCATTGAAAAAGTATGATGTAACACTCACAGGACACTATGAAAAGACCATTTCCGTTTATGCCGAAAGCCCCGAACAGGCAAAGGAAAAGACAAAGATTATCCTTTTTGATACCGACCTTATCCACTTTTCCGATGAAGATTTTGTCTGCGGCGAAGCCGATATTACAGCCGCCGATGAGGACGGTTCTAAAGAAAATGCCTCCACGAATGAGGATATGGAGGAGGACGATTGTTCGGGCTGTCCGTACTTTTGTCCCGCGTGCCAAGAATGTATGTACGAGGACGGGTGTGACGGGTAATGTCTTACCAAGCACTGAATTTGGTTATCCAAATGGGCACCAAATTCGCTTGTTAGGGGAAATCCCCTAATACCCCGAAAAGAAAGGAGCTTTTAAGAATGAGTGAATTGTTATTCTTTCTCATCGGCACAATACTTGGCGGTCTTATCGGTGTTGTGCTGATGTGCTGCTTGCAGATAAACAGGCTCTCCAAAAAGGAGGGCTTATAAAATGCGTAACCGAAATGTGCAGGTGCTTTTTAGGCTGACCGATGAGGAAGCCGAGCAGCTCCAGATGCTTGTGGAACGGTCTGGACGTTCCAGAGAAGCGTTCCTTCGAGAGATGGTAAAAGGCTACCGCCTTTGTGAAAAGCCCGACCCAGAGTTTTACAAGGTGATGCGTGAGCTGTCTGCTATCGGCAACCGTATCAACCAGCTTGCTGCCAAAGCAAACGCCCTCGGCTTTATCGACACACCGATGCTCCGTGAGGAAGCAAAGAAATGGCACGAATTTCAGATTGACATCCGCAAACGCTATCTGCTCCCACGCAGGGTATCGTGATGGCGGTGTGCGAGATATGGGATGTGCGTGGCAGGCTCGACCACCCAATCGACTATGCCGAAAATCCAGAAAAGACCGCCAACCCCAAATATACCGATGGGGATTTACAGGCGATGGTTGATGTAATGGAATACGCCACCAATAAGGACAAGACCGAACAGCGTTTCTTTGTCACAGGTGTAAACTGCGACCCGACCACCGCCAGAGATGAAATGATGATTGCCAAAGCACAGTGGAACGACACAAGTGAGATTGTCTGTTACCATGGCTTTCAGAGCTTTAAGCACGGCGAGGTCACGCCAGAGGTTGCCCACGAAGTCGGCGTGAAGCTGGCAGAGAAAATGTGGGGCGACAGATTTCAAGTCATTGTTGCCACCCACTTAAATACCGATTGCCTGCATAACCACTTTGTTGTCAATTCCGTTTCCTTTGCGGACGGGAAGCACTACCACGATAACAAAGCAAACCTGCGGCTGCTCCGACAGCGTTCTGATGAATTATGCCGTGAGTATGCCCTGTCTGTTATTGAAAATCCGAGTGGCAGGAAAAAGCCCTATGCCCTTTACCAAGCAGAAAAGGAAGGGCGACCTACACGGGACAATGTTGCAAGGCAGGCGGTGGATGAAGCTATCAGCAAATCTTTCACGTTGAAAGACTTTGACCGCCTTATGGCGGAAATGGGCTACCGAGTGAGCTTTGACCCCAACCGCAAGTATTGGACGATTGTCGGCAAGGGCTGGCAAAGACCCAAAAGGCTCTATCGGCTCGGAGAAGATTATACCAATGACAGGATAATGGAACGCATTAAGGAAAATTCCTATGCGGTCAAGGTCCAGAGCTTTACCAAGCCCCAGAAGCAGACAAGGGTGTACCTTGTGAAAGGAACGCTGAAAAATGCAAGGGAAATTGGCGGCTTGCGTGGGCTGTATCTCCATTATTGCTACAAGCTCGGTATCCTGCCGAAAAAGAAACAACCGAATTATGCAAGGCTTCATTATCTGTTAAAGGACGACCTTATGAAGATGGAAGCCATCACACAGGAAACAAGGCTGCTCTGTCGTAACCACATTGATACGGCACAGCAGCTTTGTTCATATAAAGGCACTCTGCAATCCGAAATGACGGAGCTGACCAAACAGCGTAAGGGACTTTATTCCCAGAGCCGCAAGGCAAGCGGCGAAGAAAAAGAAGCGGTCAAGGCTCGGCTTACGGAGATTTCAGAGCGAATGAGATTTTTGCGGAAGGAGGTCAGATTGTGCGAGGGCATCGAAGCCCGAAGCGATGCTCTCAAAGAAAAACTTGCAGTCATACGGGCAGAGAAACAAGAACAGCAAAGAAAGGAGCTGATGAAGAATGAACACAGGCGGCGAAGCGGCAGAACAAATCGTCCGAATGAGCTTGGAGGGCTTTGAGGTGGCTGCCAAAATCACGGGTGCAGGTGCGAAGAATATCGCTATCCTGTTGTATTCCATTCTCAAGGAAGAAAAGAAAACCAAAGGAAAGGCAAGGCTTACCAGTATGCTCCGTTCTGGCAAGGAGCTGAAGGTCTTTACCGTAAAGAACGGCGACCTTAAAAAGTTTACGCAGGAAGCCAAAAAGTACGGTGTCCTCTACTGCGTTCTGGCAGACCGCAAAAACCAAGACCCCAATGCGGAAGTCGATGTGATTGCAAGAGCCGAGGACGCATCCAAAATCAGCCGTATCGTGGAACGCTTCAACCTTGCATCGGTGGATACCGCTTCTATCGTGACCGAAGCGGAAAAATCCAAAGAAGGAAAGACAGGTCAGCCAGAGCCAGAAATCACGACCCCAGAAAAGGCAGAGAAAGACAAGCTGCTTGATGCCCTTATGGGAAAGCCGGTGCAGAAGGAGGAAAATGCCCCAAACCCCTCGGTGGCAAAGACGGAAAAATCCCCTCTGTCCGAGCCTACCTTAGAGCGGCAAAGGAAATCCGCAGAGGGGGCTACTATGGTTAAGGTAGAAAAACCTTCGGTCAGGGAAGAACTGCGGAAAATCAAGGAGAGCCGCAAGGAGCAGGAAGCAGACAAAGGCATTTCTGCCCTGGACAAAAGCGGGGCTTCCGACAGGGCGAAAAGTGCCAATCAAAAGACCACGCACAAGCAGCCCCAGAGAAAAAAGAAACACAAAAAATCCAGAGAAATGAGGTAAACAGGTATGAGTATCTATGATGTTTTTAACGGCGGCAGCAGACCCTTTAACAAAGAGGAGTGGGCTGCCCAGAAACAGGCTCAGAGGAAAGAAGCCTATGCGCTGATTGACAACACCTGCTTAGAGATGATGACAAACGGCGACAGCTTCCGTCAGTATCTTGATGTGCAGGGGCGTTTAGACCGCTATTCCGTCAATAACGCCATTCTGGTATCGGCACAGATGCCCGAAGCGACACAGCTTAAAGAAAAATCGGCTTGGAAGCAGAGCCGTGTCTATGTGAACAAGGACGCACAAAAGGTCATTATCCTTGAACCGAGCAAGGAGTACACCCGTGAGGACGGTTCAAAGGCTGTCGGCTACAATGCCAAAGAGGTTTACGATATTTCCGAAACCTCTGCAAAGGACAGACAGCAGCCGCAGGAGCAGAAAACAATGCGTGAGCTTGTATCCGCAATGATTGATGCAAGCCCCGTGCCTTTCGTTCCTGTTGCAGACCTTGAAGTGCCTGCCTTTTACGACAGCTCGCAGCAGACCATTTTTATCAAAACAGGACTTTACGAAGAACAGCTCTTTGTGAGTATGTCAAAGGAGGTTGCGGCTGCGGTGTTTGATTTCAAACACAATGAAAGCCGTGACGCTTCCGATTTCAAATCCTTCTGCGTTGCCTATATGGTCAGCAACCGTTACGGCGTGGACACCAGAGGTTTTAATTTCGGCAATCTCCCGAAAGAATTTGATGGAATGGATACGCAGGTGTTCAAGGGCGAGCTTGGCTCTATGCGTGATGTTCTGGGCGAAATCCAGAGCGATATGTATAAGAGTATGGAAAAGAACAAGCCGCCGAAGTCAAAGGAACAGGAACGCTAATCGGAGGTACAGCTTATGAAAGAGGAACGCTATCACTTGGCGATGGATAAATACGATAAGAACATTATGCTCAACGCACTGAATACGTTGCGTACCGAGCAGGTACGGGAGGAACGCCCCACCGACCCCGTGGACGATTTGATTATCAAGGTATCCAAAGCCCCGACTAAGAAAGTACGAGTTGTCCCTTGCAGGTGCAATGAGGAACGATGAGAACAAAACGAGCCTAATCCTTGCCGTATGCGGCATTGTTCCTGTTGTGTGGCTTGCCCTGCTGACAGCACCGTTTGTTGGCGGCGGCATTGTGGAGATAATTGGCGGTCTATCCGCAGCAATCAATCAGCCGTTTTCCATAACAGTATGTGAGGACAGTATAAGGACTGTCCTTATTTTTTTGCTTGCTTACGCAATGGGCATCGGCATTTATCTCTCCACACGCAGGAACTATCGCAGGCGTGAGGAACACGGCTCTGCCAAATGGGGCAACGCAGGTACACTCAACAAAAAGTACCAAGACAAAAACCCAAGCCAGAATAAGCTCCTAACCCAGAATGTCCGTATCGGGCTTGATGGGAAAAAGCACCGCCGAAACTTAAACATCTTAGTCTGCGGCGGTTCTGGTGCAGGTAAGACAAGATTTTTCTGTAAGCCCAACGCCATGCAGTGCAATACCTCAATGGTCATCTTAGACCCAAAGGGCGAAATTGTGCGGGATGTGGGCGGTCTGCTTGAAAAGAAAGGCTACGAGGTGCGTGTGCTTGACCTTATCAATATGCACAAGAGCCATTGCTACAACCCTTTTGTGTATTTGAGGAACGACAACGATGTGCAGCGTTTGGTAACGAATTTGTTTAAGGCGACCACGCCCAAAGGCAGCCAATCCCAAGACCCGTTCTGGGATACGGCGGCGAGTATGCTGCTTCTGGCATTGGTGTTTTATCTCAAATACGAAGCACCGCCCGATGAACAGAATTTCCCGATGGTTATGGAGCTGCTCCGTGCAGGCGAAGTCCGTGAGGACGATGACAGCTATGTAAGCCCCCTTGACGAGCTTTTTGACCGTCTGGAAATGGAAAACCCAGAGCATATCGCCCTAAAGTATTACAGGGATTACCACTCTGGCTCTGCCAAGACCCTAAAGAGCATCCAGATAACCCTTGCCGCAAGGCTTGAAAAGTTCAATCTGGAGAGCCTTGCAGGGCTTACCGCCACCGATGAGCTTGACCTGCCAAGTCTGGGTGAGAAGAAAGTCGCCCTGTTCGCTCTGATACCCGACAATGACACGAGCTTCAATTTCCTTGTGTCCATTTTATACACGCAGTTATTTCAGCAGCTTTTCTATCTGGCAGACCATAAGTACGGCGGCAGCCTGCCCATGCATTGCCACTTTATTATGGACGAATTTGCGAACGTTTCCCTGCCAGATGACTTTGACAAGATACTTTCCGTGATGCGTTCCAGAGGGGGATCGGTTTCAATTATCCTGCAAAATCTGGCACAGCTTAAAGCACTCTTTGAAAAGCAATGGGAAAGTATTGTGGGCAACTGCGATGAATTTCTGTATCTGGGCGGCAACGAGCAAAGCACCCATAAGTTTGTGTCGGAGCTGCTTGGCAAGGAAACCATTGATACCAACACCTATGGGAAAAGCTCTGGGCGGAGTGGGAACTATTCCACCAACTATCAAATATCGGGGCGTGAGCTTTTAACGCCAGATGAGGTGCGTATGCTTGATAACCGCTACGCACTTCTTTTTGTGCGTGGGGAACGCCCCGTAATGGATTTTAAGTATGACATCTTAAAGCACCCGAATGTGAAACTGACAACCGATGGAGGAAAACCGCCGTATCTTCACGGCGAGCCGACACAGGCTGTCGCAACCCTTGTGTTTGACAACGCTATGATGAGTAACGCCGTGAGCGTGAAAGCGGTCAGCACTTCCTATGAGCTTCTGTCCGATGAGGACTTGGAAGAAATATTCAATTTATAAGGAGGATTTACCCTATGAAATTTTTTAAGAAGAATGAGAAGAAAGAAACCAACAGACTGCCGATGGAGGGAAAGGTCAGAAAGGCTTTTCGTTTCTACTGCCTTACGGTTATGGCAATGACCTTTGTGCTTGGCACTTCCGTAACCGCCTTTGCAGCAAGCGACCCTATTCAGGTAGTCAACAACCTGTCTGACTTTATTTTCGGTCTGGTAAGGGCTGTCGGTATGATTATGCTGGGCTTCGGTATCGTGCAGATTGGTCTGTCCCTCAAATCCCACGACCCGTCCCAGAGAGCGAATGGATTTCTGACCCTTGCAGGCGGTGTTGTCATTACCTTTGCAAAAGAAATCCTTACTCTTATCACAGGCTAAGAAACCGTTGAAGAACTGACACAGGACTAAGGGAATGGGAGCAGATCTGCGTTGCAGATTACTCCCGTTCCCTAATTTAACAAGGAGGTGGTTTATGTGTCTGATAACTGGGTTGTGCAGAACTTGGAGAACGCTCTGAACACTTGGAATGAAAAGTTAGCCGAGATATGGCAGCTCATTACCCAGTCTCCAGAGAATTTCAAGGGCGGCACAATATGGAATGTCATCGTGGATATACACGGTGCGGTACAGGCTATCGGGCTTGCCCTGCTCGTATTGTTCTTTGTGGTAGGCGTGATGCGTACCTGCGGCAACTTTGCCGAGGTCAAGCGACCAGAGCAAGCCCTGAAGCTGTTTATCCGTTTTGCCCTTGCCAAAGGTGCGGTTACTTACGGATTGGAGCTGATGATGGCACTGTTTCAGATAGTGCAGGGTATGATTTCAACGATAATGAATGCCGCAGGCTTCGGCTCGGCATCCCAGACCGTATTGCCGCAAGAAATCGTGACGGCAGTTGAGGATTGCGGATTTTTCGAGAGTATCCCGCTATGGGCGGTCACGCTGATAGGCGGTCTGTTCATCACGGTGCTGTCATTCATTATGATTATGTCGGTGTACGGCAGGTTTTTCAAGCTCTATATCTATACTGCCATAGCACCCGTACCTCTTTCTGCTTTTGCAGGAGAGCCGAGCCAGAATGTAGGTAAGAGCTTTATAAAGAGCTACGCCGCCGTATGCCTTGAGGGAGCGGTCATCGTGCTTGCATGTATCATTTTCTCCCTGTTCGCAGCTTCGCCGCCCGTGGTCAATCCCGATGCGGCTGCGGTATCTATGGTATGGAGCTATGTCGGGGAGCTTGTATTTAATATGCTCGTCCTTGTCGGTGCGGTCAAAATGGCAGACCGTGTTGTGAGAGAAATGATGGGCTTGTAAGGGAGGTGCTATGAATTGGAAGTCAAGATAAATAAGGAAATCCGCAATTACACGGAAAGTATGTTTTTTGGACTGTCGCTTCGGCAGTTCATTTTTTCTGTCCTTGCCTGCGGTGTGGCGGTAGGCTTGTATTTTCTGTTACGCCCACGGTTTGGGACGGAAACCCTCAGTTGGGTATGTATCTTAGGTGCGTTCCCATTCGCCGCTATGGGATTTATTAAGTACAACGGTATGACCGCAGAGCAGTTTGTCTGGGCGTGGATTAAATCAGAATTTCTGATGCCGAAGCAGATTTTATTTGTGCCAGACAACCTCTACTACGAAGCGTTGAAAACAAACATCGAAGCAAGGGAAAAGGGCTTGCCCGCCCCGACTAAGAAGCAGAAACGGCAGGCAGGAAAGCCAAAGAAAAAGAAAGCAAAGAAATCAAAAAAGCGTAAGGAGGTAAGCCATGATAAAGACGCTTAGAAACCTGTTCAAGCAGGACAAGGAGAAATTCGTCGTGCCGAAATCGGTGCAGGCAGTTATCCCGATTAAGACCATCTGGGAGGACGGCATCTTTCTTGTCGGGAAGAACAAGTATGCCAAGACATTCAAGTTTGAGGACATCAATTATGCGGTGGCAAGCCGTGAGGACAAAGAAGCAATGTTCCTTGAATATTCCGAGCTTCTCAATTCTCTTGATAGCGGAGCGACCACGAAGCTCACTATCAATAACCGCAGGCTGAACAAGGTGGATTTTGAACAGACCATCTTAATCCCGATGGCTGATGACGGTCTGGATAAATACCGCAAGGAATACAACAAAATGCTCCTTGATAAAGCCACGGGTGCTAATTCTATCGTGCAGGACAAATATGTGACCGTATCTGTCTGCAAAAAGAACATTGAGGAAGCAAGAAATTATTTTGCCCGTGTGGGTGCTGACCTTATCGCCCACTTTAACCGTTTGGGGTCAAAATGCGTGGAGCTTGAAGCGGAGGAAAAACTCCGTATCTTCCACGACTTTTACCGCACAGGCGAGGAAACGGCGTTCCGTTTTGACATTTCCCAGACGATGCGAAAGGGTCACGATTTTAAGGATTTTATCTGCCCCGATACCTTTGAATTTGAAAAAGACTATTTCCGTATGGGCGACAGGTATGGGCGTGTAATTTTCCTCAGAGAATACGCCGCCTATATCAAAGACAGTATGGTGGCGGAGCTTTGCGAACTGAACAGGAATATGATGCTGTCCGTTGACATTATCCCCGTTCCTACGGACGAAGCCGTGCGAGAGGTGGAAAACCGTCTTTTAGGCGTAGAAACCAATATCACGAACTGGCAGAGAAAACAAAACCAGAACAACAATTTTTCTGCCGTTATCCCGTATGACTTGGAGCAGCAGCGAAAAGAAAGCAAGGAATTTTTAGACGATCTTACGACCCGTGACCAGAGGATGATGTTTGCCGTATTGACGATGGTGCATACCGCCGATACCAAAGAACAGCTTGACAACGACACGGAAGCCCTGCTTACCACGGCAAGAAAGCATTTGTGTCAGTTTGCCGTGCTGAAATATCAGCAGATGGATGGACTGAATACGGCTCTGCCCTTTGGTGTCAGAAAGATTGATGCCCTGCGTACCCTTACCACGGAGAGCCTTGCGGTATTTATTCCTTTCAGGGTGCAGGAAATCTATCACCAAAACGGTGTGTACTACGGGCAGAATGTTATCAGCAAAAATATGATTATCGCTAACCGCAGACAGCTCCTCAATGGAAATTCCTTTATCCTCGGCGTGTCTGGTGCAGGCAAGTCCTTTACAGCAAAGGAAGAGATGACGAACATCATTCTGACCGACCCAAACGCCGATGTGATTGTCATAGACCCCGAACGGGAATATTCCCCACTTGTGAAAGCTATGCAAGGCGAGGTCATCCACATTTCCGCTACAAGTGAAAATCACATCAATGCTATGGATATGAACTCCGATTATGGTGACGGTGCAAACCCTGTCATTCTGAAATCGGAGTTTATTTTATCCCTTTGCGAACAGCTCATCGGCGGCACGAACTTGGGAGCAAAGCAGAAATCCATCATTGACCGCTGTACGGCAAGCGTGTACCGCTATTATCAGCAGGGCAACTATATGGGAACGCCGCCGACCTTGCAGGACTTTAGAGAGGAGCTGCTAAAGCAGAACGAACCAGAAGCACAGGAAATCGCCCTTGCTATCGAATTGTTTACAGATGGTTCTCTTAACACCTTTGCCAAGCATACCAATGTGGACACCCACAGCCGCCTTATCTGCTATGATATTCTCGACCTCGGCAAACAGTTACAGCCTATCGGGATGCTTGTTGTTCTCGACAGCATCTTGAACCGTATCACGCAGAACAGAGCAAAAGGCAGGAACACCTTTATTTTCATTGATGAGATTTACCTGCTCTTTCAGCATGAGTATTCCGCAAATTTCCTCTTTACCCTCTGGAAGCGTGTTCGTAAGTACGGGGCGTACTGTTCGGGCATCACGCAGAATGTGGACGACCTTTTGCAGAGCCATACGGCAAGGACGATGCTTGCCAACAGCGAATTTATCATTATGCTAAACCAAGCATCCACAGACAGGATTGAACTTGCCAAGCTCCTTAATATCTCCGACCTTCAGTTAAGCTATATCACGAATGTGGGTGCAGGACAGGGGTTACTCAAAGTCGGCAGTTCCCTTGTGCCGTTTGTCAATAAGTTCCCAAGAAATACGGAGCTTTACAAACTGATGACAACCAAATTTGGGGAGGTGTAAGGCTATGTCAGAGATACGATTTCGCTCTGCGGCTCATCGTGATTTCTTTCTGGAAAATATGATGAAATGCAGGGTCAATGACTGTTACCACCGAGCGTTTTTCTATGTAATGGGCATCGCTTCGGAAACAAGGGCAAACATCAAGCAGATGTTTGACTTTAAGAATGATTGCATCGTGCCAGAGGGGATGCGGGGCGGTTGGCAGACAAGCGGAACGGTCAAGGTCTGCCACCTTGCCTTTAATCTCTGGAACGGGTACGCAGAGGAAGGCAAGGAACGCTATTTCACACCAGAGGAACTGTTCTGCTGCGGATTTGCCCCGTACTTTATGGAGGGTATCAAGGTCAGGTATCCCGAATATTGCAGGGATTTACCCACACCCAAGAAACAGACCGAGCCTACACGGTAAATAAAATAAGCGAAAGGAAAATAAGCCTATGAATTTGAAGAAATATCAATCCATTATCTGTATTACCGCCGCTGTTGCCCTTTTGGGAGCAGCGGTTTTTTGCGGCTATCACATTTACGACCACTATGCACAGGTGGACGAGCAGACGGAAGTGTTTGACGGGCTTGCAGAGGTTGTGGAAAATACGCCCACAGAGGAAACCGAAGAAGAGGATACGCCTGTCAGCGAGGGCGAAAATGTGCTTGCCAGGTATCAGGAATTGTATTTGCAGAATGAGGATATGGTAGGTTGGATTTCCATTGACGGAACGACTATCAACTATCCCGTAATGCAGAGCGTGAATGAGCCGAATTTCTATCTCAAGCACAACTTTGAAAAAGAATACAGCGACTTAGGTGTACCGTATATCCAAGAAAACTGCGATATTCTCACAAGCGACAATCTGGTTATCTACGGTCATCACATCAAGGGCGGCAAGATGTTCGGTGCGTTGGAAAGCTATAAGGATAAAGGCTTTTATGAGGAACACAAGACCATTCATTTTGACACGCTGACAGAAACCGCAGAATATGAAATCGTTGCTGTATTCAAAACCGTTGCGTACAGCTCCGAGGGCTTTCGTTACTATGACTTTGTAAATGCAGAGGACGAGGAAGGCTTTAACACTTATATCGCAAAGTGTAAAGACCTTGCCTTGTATGATACAGGCGTAAGTGTGGAATATGGCGACAAATTGATTACACTTTCCACCTGCGAATATTCCGCACAGAACGGCAGGCTTGTCGTGGTGGCAAAAAAGATTGCCTAATATCCGCACAGCTTCAAGGAAAGGAGGTTTTCTATGGCTGATATTAAAACCAGAGATGCGGTCAAAGGCACGATTAAGACCATAGATAAAGCCGCCATTGCCACCGAGCGTATGAAATCTGCCTATGCTAAAACAAAGGATAAGGCGGAACAAGGCTATTACGCTGATGAAAACTCTGTCACGGAATATGCCGCCGACAGGATTTCCTACGGAGCAGACCGTATTAAGGACGAGGGTGTCCACCAATTCAACAAACAAGGTCAAAAGGCTGTTAAGGAAACACAGGAAAACATCGGAAAGGCAAAGGATAAAATATCGGTTTATAAGCAACAAAAGGCTGCTAAAGCCGCCCAGCAGAAAGCCGCACAGAATATGTCTGAGCATCACGGCTTACAGATCCGTCACGGGGCTGCAAGCCGTTCCTCTGCCCCAGATAGTGTCCAAAAGGCAAAATCGCAGTTTATAAAGACCAGACAGCAAGGGAAAAGGACGATTAAGACCACCACCCGAAATGTGGAAAAAACAGTTAGGGTTACTTCAAAGGGAGCGGTCAAGGCTGCTGAAAAAGGCATTAAGACCGCACAGACCACCTCAAAGACGGCAATCAAGACCACCGAGGCATCGGCAAAGACCGCTAATGCTGCGGCAAAGGCTTCTGCGAAAGCGGCACAAAAAGCAACACAGGCGGCGAAAGCCACCGCAAAGGCAACCGCCGAAGCGACAAAGACTGCGGTCAAAGCCACGGTTACGGCGGTAAAGGCGATTATCGCAGGAACAAAGGCATTGATTTCTGCTTTAATTGCAGGTGGTTGGATTTCCGTTGTGATTATACTGGTTGTTGTCCTGCTCGGTTGTGCTGTTTCTTTATTTGGCGGAGGAAGCGGCAGCAATGCCTATACCCCTGTCAGTGCGGAGGTAGAAGCCTATGAGCCTTTGATACAGAAATACGCCAAGCAGTACGGCATCCCCGAATATGTGGAGCTTATCAAGGCGGTCATGATGCAGGAAAGCGGTGGGCGTGGGCTTGACCCGATGCAGGCGGCGGAGGGCAGCTTTAACACAAGGTATCCCCACGAGCCGAATGGGATACAAGACCCAGAATATTCTATCCAGTGCGGTGTACAGGAGCTAAAGGCGGCTCTTATTTCCGCCGAGGTGGAAAATCCGATTGACATGGAGCGTATCAAGCTCGCCCTGCAGGGCTATAATTACGGGAATGGATATATTTCGTGGGCAAAAAGCAACTACGGCGGCTATTCCTATGCCAATGCGGTAGAGTTCTCCACGATACAGGCATCACGGTTAGGCTGGGACAGCTACGGAGATACACAGTATGTTGCCCACGTCCTTCGGTACTATCCATATGGACGGGCATTTACAAGCGGAGGAAACCAAGCCATTGTTGAGGTGGCGTTGACACAGCTTGGCAACGAGGGTGGTCAGCCGTTTTGGAGTTGGTACGGCTTTGACGGGCGTGTGGAATGGTGTGCCTGCTTTGTTTCGTGGTGTGCCAATGAGTGTGGCTATATTGAAAGCGGGCTTATCCCGAAATTTGCAGGCTGCGTGGACGGCTCAAACTGGTTTAAGTCAAACGGACAATGGCAAGACCGAAGCTACGAGCCGCAGGCAGGCGATATTATCTTCTTTGATTGGGAGGGCGATGGAGAAACCGACCATGTTGGTATTGTAGAGAAATACGAAAACGGTGTTGTTTATACCGTAGAAGGCAACTCTGGAGATGCTTGCAGACAAAATCAATATACGGTTGGAAGCAGCTCCATCTATGGCTATGGGTGTCCTGCCTATTAAAAAACGGCAAAAGAAAACCAGAGGCTTATTCCTCTGGCTCTTTTGCCTTACATAGTCCGCTGACAGTTGCCTCAACTACGGACAGCTCTTTATCGTTTAGTTTGTCGAGTTCTGCGTCTAAGCGTCTGCGGACGGAACTTTTCTTGACTTCTTTTTCTGGGAATATGTATTCATCAACTGACACACCGAACATCGTGATGAGCTGAATAAACAGCTCTATACTCGGATACTTTCCCTCGTTCTCAATAGACTGAATGTGTCTGGGGTTACGGTCAACGATGACCGCAAGCTGTTCTCTGGTCATCCCTCTGGCTTCACGGGCTTTCTTAATCGCCTGTCCCATCGGCATAAAATCGAACTCGAAGTTGTCATTTCTCTCGTCCATAAGCTCACCACCTATTCTCTTAAAATACTACCCTTATATTTTACAGACATGTAACTTCTTATGAAACGGTGTGAAAGTGCCTGTAATAAGGCGTTTCACTTCTTACTACAAGATGTAAAAGTTCATATTTGCAGACTTGATATAGATTTCTTGACTTGTTATAATATAAAAAATGTTTTTTCAGTTAGATGGCTGACTAATTAGAACACAGAAGATATTTATAAATTAAGATGGTGGTGAGATTTATGTGTCAAAATAAAAAACGGAGCAACGATGCTTATCTCCACGCAAAGCCAGTATAAACAGCGACATTTGCGTGGAGAAGTTGTAAGTCGCTCATATTTATGCTGGTTTTGCTGCTTGACTTTATTATTCAAGGAGGAAGCCCGCATGAAGTATATAAATGCAAGTGCAATTCTCCCTGATATGTTGGTTGAGGAACTTCAAAAATATGTTCAGGCAGGATATATTTATATTCCTGCAAAAGACGAGCAGCATAAATCATGGGGCGAATTGTCTGGATACCGAAAAGAACTTAAAAAACGCAATGAAATTATCATAGGGAAATATCAGGAGGGTGTTTCCATTGAAAATCTTGCAAAAGAATACAACCTTTCGGTATATGCCATAAGAAAAATCATATATCACAAATGACGATGGGAGAGCTGCTCAAAAGGCAGCTCTCTTTTATACTGATTGGGTCTGCAATATCTGGTGTATAGAGAAGTTATTTGAATGTGCTAAAATATAGATATACCTTTGGATAGCAGGAGGAAAAGAGAATGGCTAATTCAGACAAATTGTATCCGAGAACAGGAGATACACAAACGGTTTATCTTAAAAATGTGATTTCACGACCCAACATAGAGGTGGGCGATTTTACGATGTATAATGATTTTGTAAATGACCCTAAAGATTTTGAGAGGAACAATGTTCTGTATCAATATCCTATCAATAATGACCGACTTATTATTGGAAAATATTGCTCCATAGCCTGTGGTGCAAAATTTCTTTTTAATAGTGCAAACCATACGATGACTTCACTATCTACATACCCGTTCCCCTTATTTTTTGAAGAATGGGGTCTTGAAAAAAAGAATGTTACCAATGCGTGGGATAATAAAGGAGATATAGTCGTTGGTAGTGATGTATGGATTGGATATGAGGCGGTTATTCTTGCAGGTGTTACGATTGGGGATGGAGCGATTATTGGAACTCGTGCTGTTGTTACAAAAGATGTTCCGCCATATACCATTGTTGGAGGTATCCCTGCGAAGCCCATTCGAAAACGCTTTGATGATGAAATGATTTCTCATCTACTTGCATTGAAATGGTGGGATTGGGCGGAAGAAAGAATTGCTCAAAATATCAATTTGATACAGTCAGGAAATATCGAGGAGATTAGGGGGATTTAATTATGTGTACAAGATTTGTTTATAACGGAAATGATACTATTGTGGGATTTAATTTTGATATAGACCTTGCGGTTTGGAAACATACCGTTATTAAAGAAAAAGATAGATTTTATATTGGGATAAAAATGCCTGATGGAAATTACCATTCATTTCATGGGATAAATAGAAACGGAAATGTTGGTACGCTACTTTATGTAAATGGAAATGAAAACGGGCAATATGTGGATAGCAAAATGTGCTATACAATTTCTGAATTAACAGAAAACTTTGTTAAAGGTATGGTTTCACTAGATGATGTACTCAATATAGTGAAAAACAACAAGATTGTGTATGCTCCAGATGCTACAATGCAAGCTATGCTCTCAGATAGGAACGGGCGTGTGCTTATTATAGAGCCTGGATTAGGTTACCGTTTAGAGCAGGCAAGGTATTCGCTCATTACAAATTATTCGATATTAAATCCTGAAGAAACAAAACCTTATATTGTATCTGGTGATGATAGATATGAAAGAGCTAATGAGGAACTTGCAAAATGTAATAATGATTTTTCTGTTTCTGAAGCATTTAGCATATTGAAATCTGTAAAGCAAGAAGGACTATGGGCAACAAGGGTTTCCTTCGTATATTCAGTTAGCGAAAATAAGGTTTATTATGTTCAAAATAGTGACTTTGAGCATATTTCAGAATATCAATTTGAGAAAGAACGTAACCGTTTATTCGCTCCAAAAATAAAAACTAAAGACCGAGAAAGATAATACGGTATAACTCAAAAATGGATACTACGTCGGCTTGTAAGGGAAAAAACGTGATGGACTTAAAGCAAATACGAGTTTATTAAATATAGCCTCTTGACTTTTACTATTAACGATAGTAATATTATTGATAGTAAAAGGAGGTCAATTATGTCATCAATAGATTTAGTAATACTTGGTATCGTGTTGGAAAAACCGCAGAGTGCTTATGATATACAGAAAGATGTGGAATATCATCATCTTTCACGATGGACGAAAATCAGTGTTCCGTCTATATATCGAAAGGTCATTCAACTTAATGAAAAAGGGTATGTGAAAAGTGACATTGTAAAAGGAGATAAATTTGCTGATAAAGCTATCTACTCCATTACAGATAGTGGAAAAGCATATTTTGAAGAGCTGATGTCATCCTATGTTTCTCAGCCTGTTCCCCTGCTCTTTGACTTTAATGTTGTAATTTCAAATCTAAATAAAGTAGATAAGAAGGAAGCACTGAAATTAATTGCTCAATTAAGAAACAACATTCAGGCTTCTATTCGATTAAATGAAAATTACACCGCTGAATACGCTGATATTCCACTTGTGGGCAGAACAATTTTTGAACAGCAGAGAATGCTCTACCATTCACTTTTAGAGTGGCTTGACAATTTTGAAGGTCAATTAAAAAGGGAATAGCAGTATGTCTATGAAGTGCAGCTTGACTATTATGTTTGAAGCTCCGTTCTGGATTGGTTTATATGAGCGATACGATGACGGGAACTATGAGGTATGTAAAATTACTTTTGGTGCAGAGCCGAAGGACTACGAGGTACATGAGTTTCTGTTAAGGAATTGGAGAAAATTGAAATTCAGCCCACCAATCAAATCGGAAAAGATAGAAGGACGGAAAATTAACCCTAAGCGTATGCAGCGTGAAATTAGCGGTCAGTTGCAAGAGCGAGGAATGGGAACAAAGGCACAGCAGGCATTAAAACTTCAACACGAACAAAATAAACTTGAACGAAAGACGAAAAGCCGTGAGCAGAAAGAAGCTGAAAAAGAGCGTCAATATGCTCTGCGGCAAGAAAAGAAAAAAGCAAAACATAGAGGGAGATAATATTTATGACTCAAGAATGGATACTATGTCCTGTTTGTGGGGGTAAGACCCGTGATAGACTTAGAGAAGATACAATTTTGAAAAATTATCCTCTTTACTGTCCGAAGTGCAAGCAGGAAACTTTAGTTGCAGCAAAAGATTTACAAATAACAGTTATCAAAGAGCCAGATGCAAAGACACAGAGCCGATGAACTTATGAGGTAAACTCACAGATCATTGGCTCTATTTTTATATTCAATTCAAAACTGTTGACTTTCCGACAGTAATGTCGTATAATTATTTCGGACACAAGTGTCGGAAAGTGACGGTAAAATGTGATGGAAAACAAACGTGGTAAGGAAACTAGACAACTTATTAAAAAATATTCTTTTGCTTTATTTGCGGAAAAGGGCTTTAAACAGGTTACAATGAAAGATATTTGCGAAGTGACAAAATTAAGTCGTGGTGGTTTGTATTGTCATTATGGAAGTACACAGGATATTTTCAAAGAGATATTAAATGATATGATGAGCCAACAAGAAAATACATTTTCAAAAAAAATATCACAAAACCTTCCTGCAAAAGAAATATTAAATGATGTATTGAAAATATATGAGGAAGAAATGCTTGATAGCCAATCATCCTTAAGTTTAGCAATATATGAATATTTTTCTATTAAAGAGAATGCAGAAACTCAAAATGAATTATACATGCAATACCTGTGGTCTTTGAATGTTTGGAAAGAACTGATTGAATATGGTATTAAAAAAGATGAGTTTAATAATGTAGACTTTCTATCTGTATTCAATTTAATTATATTTTCATATCAAGGCGTAAGAATGTATAGTAAACTTATGCCGATAGACGAAACTATACCTAAAAGAATAATCGAACAAATCAAAAAAATATTAATAAAGGAGTGAGCATAATGACAACTATTTTTAACAATTTCTGTAAGGATAAAAATGCTTTTATCAATCCTGCCGATGTTTTGAAGCCATTACCAAACTTTCCAGAGATTTGCGTTACTACTTTCTCCCAAAAAATTATTGCAGAATTTATAGAACAAAATAACGCAAAAGTTATTGCAAATCTTATTTCTGCAAACGGAATAGTACCTGTTTATGAAATTAGGTACACTAATATATCCGTCGGCTTATTCCTTTCTAGGGTTGGTGCATCAGCTTGTGTTGTTGGACTGGAAGAAATTATTGCATTAGGAGCAAAAAAAATCATTCAATTTGGAAGTTGTGGAATACTTAATCAATCTGTTGCTGAAAACAAAATTATTATACCAACATCTGCGATAAGAGATGAGGGAACAAGTTACCATTACATAGAAAAAAGTGATGAAATTATTGCAGATAAATCTTCAATCGAAATTGTAACACAATGCTTAAATGAGCATAATATCCCATATGTACTTGGAAAGATTTGGACATCAGACGCTATTTATAGAGAAACAACCAGCCTTATAAAAAAACGTAAAGAACAGGGATGTATTGCTGTTGATATGGAATGTTCAGCTTCTTTAGCTGTTGCACAGTTTAGAAATATTCCAATAATCCAATTCCTATTTGGAGCTGACAATTTGGACTCTGATACTTGGGAACAACGAGATTTAACTGACTATGGTTTGCGGTCAGCTAATAAATATATTCTGTTAGCTTTGGAATTGGCAGTCACATTTGGAAAAGAGGTTTGATAAATGATTACATCAAATTGGGTGCTCTGCCCAATCTGTGGGAATAAAACCAGAGTGAAAATTAGAATAGATACAGAATTGAAGAACTTTCCACTGTATTGTCCGAAATGCAAACAAGAAAGTATCATCAATGTACGATTATTGAAAATAACAGTAATCAAAGAGCCAGATGCAAAGACACAGAGCCGATGAACTTGTGAGATAACTCACAGATCATCGGCTCTTTTCTTAATTTATAAAACAGGTAGGACAAGCCCACCGAATAAAAAAAAACGGTGCTTTTGGTGGGCGGCTTTGTCACGCACAGAGAAACTTTGACCCTCTAAACCCGTTTCGAGTTTGGAGGGATTTTTATGCGTTGGTCTGGATTGACCACATTGCTGCTTATTAGAAGTAGCAACTACATATAAGGCTTTATGGATTAGCGAGGATAACCTGTTAAAAAAATCCTTGCGTGTCCGTGGCGGTTTTATACCTATGAAGTAGAACACACATTTCTACATTGCAGAATTGAATACTCTTATATCCGCTTAGATTATGAGATCTTTGCGGATTTTTTTGTGCCAATTTTTGTTGGAATGCAGGATAAGTCTGTTTCTGGTGTTGGTTGCCGTTCACCGCCTACCAATCTGAATTTTCAAAAAGAAATTCAGATTGGAGGTACACTTTATGGCATACAACAAAGCCAGAGAAGAAAAGAAATGGCGACTTTGGAAAGAAGATGAAGAAAAACATTTACGGAGTTTGGGGGTCAGCGAGGATACCATAGAACAGCTCCGTGTTCATGATTGGACGATTTTCAATTCCGACAGGCGGTACTATCAGCGTTTGCAGGAAACGGGTACATATCTTGATGTAATCGCAGAGGATACAACACCGCCCGAAGTAAAAACGGTAGATGATTTTCTTGACAGCATCGAAAATCAGCAGCTCTACCAAGTGTTGATTAAGGTGGACAGGCTTACCTTGCAGGCTGTTATATTGCAGTTACAAGGCTTTTCCATCGCTGAAATTGCAGCCAAACTTGATATGAAAGAAGATACTGTCTATAAGCGATTAAACAGACTCAAACAAAAAATTAAAAAACTTTTGGGATAGTGTCCAAAAAAGCACTTTCTCACGGGCTACAGGGTGAGAGGACAAAACCTCTTGCCCTGTTTTCCTTTGTGTGGCGAAAACGGGGGCGTTCCTTGACAAATGAATACCCATTCGCCAAATACTTTCTCTTTATGATTGTGATGAGCATAAGCGTGTACAGCGATACGCCAAGACCTGCCCGACAAGCAGATTAGCGATGAAAGGTGGTGAGCGATAAAATATCGACTGAAAATATTGGGCAGCTCCCGATTTCGCCATAACCCATAAAGAGGATAATGATACTCCCGTCCAGTCACAGTCCGAGCGTGATAAAACCGTCGCAGGCAATGAGGGCGGCTCTGTCAGACCGACAGTTGGGGTGGAACTCCCGTGGTGTCAGTTAGCTGCTGACCGTTTGGCGACTTCCCATAGCATTTCGGGGTGTCGAGGACAAATTGAAATGCTCCTATCATATTCAGCCAGACGAAAGGCGGTCACAAGAACAGAGATTTTGTTAATTTTCTCCAGACCATAAATACTTCCTTTTGTTTGGCTGCCTACATAGGCAGAACATACCTGCCTAAATAAATTTGGGAGGTCAAACACAATGGAAAGAACAATCAAGCGTGGCGACGTCTACTACGCAGAACTTAATCCCGTTATCGGCTCAGAGCAAGGCGGCACAAGACCTGTACTTGTTATCTCCAACAATACGGGAAACAAGCACAGTCCGACAGTTATTATCGCTCCGATAACGAGCCGTACACACACGAAAGCGAAGCTCCCGACACATACCGAGGTAAAAGATTTTGACAAGCTCGATAAAGACTCAATCATTCTGCTTGAGCAGATACGGACGATTGATAAGCAGAGGTTAAAACAGTATATGGGAATGATACCCGATAATCTAATGGCAAGAATTGATAAGGCTCTTGCCATTAGTATTTCTCTAACAAATAAATAGGAGGTGTATCGAAATATGCTCATTGATGACGAGTGGAATGGCTTAGCTGACCTGTTGGCAAACCTGATAGCAAAGTATGCTGCCGAGTTGGGCATAGACGATATGCCCGATAACGGTCATAACAGGGAATATAGCAGTAACTCAGAAATCCCTATAAATCGCACATTTGTTGTTTCTGAAAATCGCTGATACAATTCTAAGCGTAGAAAGTAAATATCATGGTTTTAGTTGAAAAGGAGTTGCTGCTATTATGAAGAAAGAAAAAACAAAGGTTTACACTTATAAGAGAGTTTCTACAACCATGCAGATTGACGGTTACTCATTGGATGCACAGCGGGCGAGAATGAAAGCGTATGCAGACTTCAATGATTATGAAATCGTTGGAGAATATGAGGACGCAGGAAAATCAGGAAAGTCCATTGAAGGGCGCTTACAGTTTAACCAGATGATGGAAGATGTAAAAGCGGGAAAAGATAATGTTTCGTATGTATTAGTATTTAAGCTCTCCCGTTTTGGCAGAAATGCGGCGGACGTTCTTTCAACGTTACAGATTATGCAGGATTTTGGCGTGAATTTAATCTGCGTAGAGGACGGAATTGACTCATCGAAAGATGCGGGAAAGCTAATGATTTCTGTGTTGTCGGCGGTAGCCGAGATTGAGCGTGAAAATATCCGTATCCAGACAATGGAAGGAAGAATACAAAAAGCCAGAGAGGGAAAGTGGAACGGCGGATTTGCCCCTTATGGATATAAGCTTGTAGATGGTAAGTTGGAAGTCAACGAAGAAGAAGCGGTTGCAATCCGAACAATCTATGACCAGTATGTAAATACGGATATTGGCTCAAACGGAATTTCAAAGTATCTGGAAAATCATGGTATTAGCAAGATACAGCGTCAGAATGGGAAGAACCCTCTTTTTGACGCTCACTTAGTCCGCCTGATATTGAAAAATCCCGTTTACTGCGGTAAAATTGCTTATGGACGCAGGAAAACAGAAAAAGTCCACGGAACAAGGAATGAATACCGTCTTGTTGAGCAGGATGATTTTCTCTTAGTAGATGGATTGCATGAGGCGATTATTCCAGAGGAAGTCTGGAACGCTGCACAGGCAAAGCTGATTGCACAGGCGAAGAAATATGAACACGTAAATAAAGGAAAAGATGAGCGAACGCATCTGTTGTCTGGAATTGTGAGGTGTCCTGTATGTGGTGCAGGGATGTATGGGAATAAGAGCATTAAATATAAAAAAGACGGCACAAAATATAAGGACTTTTTCTATTATGGATGCAAACACCGTGGTATGCAGCGGGGACACAAATGCGATTATAAAAAGCAGATACGGGAAGAACTTCTAGACGATGCCGTAGCCGAAGTAATAGTGAAATTGGTTAGCAATCCTCATTTTGCAGCAATGATGCAAGAGAAAATCAACATGAAAGTTGACACAACTGCCATAGACCAAGAAATAGCAAATTATGAAAAACAGCTCCGTCAGGATTACTCCATTAAATCTAAGTTGATGGAGGAGATTGATAATCTCAATCCTGATGACAGACATTATATTAGAAGAAAGGCAGACCTCGACGACAGACTTTATCGAATGTATGACAAGATAGAGGAACTGGAAGAACAGTTGATTGCAGCCAGAGCAAAAAAGACATCTATCGAAGCGGACAAAATCACAGGAGATAATATCTACAAGGTGTTGATTTACTTTGATAAGCTGTATTTTGCAATGAACGATGTGGAGCGTAGACAGCTTATCGAAGCGTTGATTGCTGAAATACAGATTTATGAGGAACGTAAACCCAATGGTCAGTGGCTTAAATCTATTCGGTTTAAGCTGCCGATTATTGAAAAAGATTTGAGTATTGGTTTGGACAATAATAAACATGTTGAGACGGTTGTTCTTTTGTCCCAACAAAAACCAGATGACACGATAGAGATCGACTTAGACCTGGACGAGCTGGATGCCACCAGTGCCGAGTTGAAAGCAACCTATCAGGAAATCAAAGATTATGTGCTGAAAGAATTTGGCTTGAAGGTTTCAAGTTTATATATTTCTCAGGTAAAACGCAAATGTGGAATT
>ENA-ORVC01000782-ORVC01000782.1-human-gut-metagenome-genome-assembly--contig:-NODE-782-length-32167-cov-3.948524_pt1 | contig 32167 bp, 33 predicted proteins | sample MGYA00242092_ERZ509234 | MGnify/ENA primary metagenome ERZ509234 (study PRJEB26280, sample SAMEA2338800) | human gut metagenome | biome: human gut; feature: human-associated habitat; material: faeces... | reverse complement strand
CTTTTTCTCCCAGCTTATAGACAAGTTCGCCTACTTTCTGTCCCTTTTTCACCGGAGCTTTTACAGACTGCTTCATCTGTGCCTTCTTTGTCACCCCTGCCAGATTTGCTCCGCTTGTGTCCAGATAGCGGAACGTATCCGCATACTCACAGAGAATCTGATCTTTGACACCACCTTGCACTTCGACCGGCTTTAACTTCGGCGGATCATTGTCTTCGTATACCTGGCACTTTCCGAATCCATAATTCAGAAGCTTCGTCGCGTCCTGAAACCGCTGTTTCGAATTTTCTCCGCCCAGGATCACTGCGATCAGTTCCATCCCGTCTTTTTCAGCTGTGGCAGACACGCAGAATTTTGCTTCATCGGTGGAACCTGTCTTTAAACCTGTGGCATACGGATACTGCCGTACCAGTTTGTTCGTGTTGGACAATCCAAATTCAGAAGTCCCCTTTTTTGTAGTATGGGTGATCGTATCCATCCAGATCATGCAGTAATCATGAATCTTCGGATATTTTTCGATCAATTCTCTGGACATCAGAGCAATATCTCTTGCCGTCGTCAAATGTCCCTCGGTATCCAGTCCGTTACAGTTTTGAAACGTTGTATTTTTCATGCCGAGCCCTGCCGCCCGTTCATTCATCATCTTTACAAAAGCCTCTTCACTGCCCGCTATGTACTCTGCCATGGCGGTACAGGCATCATTGGCACTGGCTACGGAAATACATTTTAACATCGTATCCACACTCTGCGTTTCTCCGGGCTCCAAAAACACCTGAGAACCTCCCATGGACGCTGCATATTCCGAGGTTGACACCTCATCTTCCAGCGCAATTTTTCCATCCTCCAGTGCATCAAAGATCAAAAGCATAGTCATGATCTTCGTGACACTGGCCGGCGCGCGTCTTGTATCTGCATCTTTTTCATACAACACAGCGCCTGTGGACGCTTCCATCAAAACGGCACTTGGTGCCTGTACTTCCACCTCTGCCTCCTGCTGCCCTTCTGTTTTCTGAGCCGCATCCGGCTCTTCTGCCAGAGTCTGAATCCCGGGCACAACAGCCACAGAGAGACTCAGTACTGCGCTTAGTAACACTGCGAGAACACGTTTCATTTCGATTCTCCATTCCCTGATCTGGTCTGTTACTATTTATTATATCCACTTCGCTTTCTTATAATACCAGAAAAATGCCAGAGAACTTAAACTCCATGTCAGCGGATATACCCAGTACACCACCTGAATGCTGTGAGTGAGCGGAATCATCACGGAAAGGAAAGACACCCGGATCACGCACCAGCACATCATCATAATGATCATGGACACCATCGTCTTCCCCGCACCGCGCAGAATTGCTGCAATGGAATGTGAAAATGCAAGCAGACAGTAAAATAACGCTGCTGTTCTGGCTTTTTCCACACCAAACCGAATGATCTCAGGAGAAGAGTCAAATGCCGCGATCAGCTGTGGTGCCAGAAGAAATACCACGACACCAATCAGTTCTGCCAATATAACTGCTGCGAGAATTCCAAATCGCGCCCCTTTTCTCGTGCGCTCCTCCTGCTTTGCACCCAGATTCTGTCCTACAAATGTCGTCAGTGCCATAGTAAAGCTGTTGATGGGCAGAAAACCGAACCCTTCCACCTTTGTGTAGGCCCCATAGCCCGCCATTGCCATCTCTCCGAATGCATTGATATTGGACTGCACGATTACGTTTGCAAACGCAATGATAGAGTTCTGCACTCCGGAAGGCAGTCCGATCTTGATGATCTGGACAAGGATTCCTTTGTCAAAACGGATTTTTCGAATCTTCAATCCATAGCTTTCCTTTGTCCGCAGCAGCTGCCAGAAACAAAGGAGTGCACTCACAATCTGAGAGATCACGGTTGCAACCGCCGCACCTCCCACTCCTGTATGAAATCCTGTGATAAACAACAGATCCAACACCAGATTGATCACAGACGATACGATCAGATAATACAAAGGATGTCTGCTGTCTCCCACAGCCTGCAGAATTCCCACCAGGACATTGTACATCACAAATCCTAAAGATCCCGCAAAATAAATCTGTAGATATGTCACCGATTCCCTCATTACACTTTCGGGCGTATCCATCCACCGCAGGACCTGCGGAGAAAGTGCCACTCCCACACCGGTCATCAAAACTCCTGCCACCAGACCAAATGCAACTGTGGTGTGTACCGCGCGCTGCAGATTTTTCTCATCTCCTGCACCAAAAAACCGGGCAACGATCACCCCCGCTCCCGCTGAGATTCCACTCAAAAATCCAATCAGCATAAAGATCAGACTTCCGGAGGAGCTGACTGCGGCCAGTGCACTGCTCCCCAGGAAATTTCCAACGATCAGAGAATCCACGGTGTTATATAATTGCTGAAATAAATTGCCCAGAAAAATCGGCATCGCAAAAAAAGTCATCTGTTTCCAGATCGAGCCGCTTGTCATAGGCGCTGCTGTCTTTGTCATAAAATCCCCCCTGTTGTTTCTTTCTTATCCTATCGCCTTTTATAAAATTACAAATAATTTTTCCAGTCCAAATTTGCCTTCATCCTGCAGCATCTGCTCCATCTTGCACTTGTTGAAATCTGAATGCTCCACTTCTCTTGCATACCGGCGTGCTGCCTCTGCAACATCCGAAAACTCCAGCGTTCCATTTTTCAAAAATACACCTTTTGCCAGCGCCCGGATCAAAATACAACCTGCCACTGCAAATTTTAGTTTCCCATATGCCTGTTCATCGTAGACTGCCCCGCAAAAGTAAGTAAATACAAAATAAACCATCAGCTGTTCCATGATCTTCTCCGTAAACACAGATTCGAACTCTTTTCTTTGCTCTGCTGACAGCTCTGATTCCAACAACATATTTTTTGCTTCTTTGACATATCCCTTCCAGTCGTCTCTGAGCACTTCCAGATGATTCAGGATCACAAACAGATTGCCGCAAACCTCCTGCTGCGTTTTTGCCTCTGTATCCAGATTGTCCAGTTTTTCCTGAAACCAGGTCCATACACGTTCCTTCTCGTAACGCTTTAGAAGCCCATCAATCTCAAACAGGGCATTTTTGTCGATCCTCTCCTGCAGATCATGCGCCAGTGCCAGCACGATCGCCATTCTCAACCGGATTGGATACTCCCGATTCTGAAGAATCTGAAAGATCAGAGTTCTCGCGTCTTCCAGTTTGGTAAACAAGAAGAAATCAAACTCCTCATAAGTCTCTTCCCGATCCGGATTTTCCGCCTCCAGAAAATGGACCGGCTCTTCGCAGCCCAGGATCAGGTTTGCTGCTTCCGGACAGGATAAAGACAGGGAAATCTCCCGCAGTCCTTCAAATTCTTCCACATGTCTCGGATACAGCCTGCAGGTCTTGCAGAACATCCCGGATCCGTTGCCTTCTATGTACAGATCACACAGATTTTCTTCATTGAGAAAGGCACAGCGCTTCTCATATTGGCGAAACGCGCCTTCCTCCCAGTCAATTTCATTGTGCAGGCGACTGCCAAGCCGTCCTTTTATCTGTCTGTATTTTTTCAGCGAAGCGGGATCGATCATAATCTGCCACCCTGCGCAGCAAGTATCCGGACAGTCCCCGCCGATACATACAAACTTCTTATAGTAGTGCGGAATGATATACTGCATGTTGTACTCCTTTTTTATGTCACTATTTTTCAGTCGAGAAACACATACTGTTTCAATCGTTCAAACGCTTCTTTCACACGACTGTGCGGCAGCGCCAGATTCATCCGGATATGGCATGCTCCGTGGAACGGGCGACCATCCTGCCAGATTACGCCCACTTCCATGCCTGCCCTCTGCAGCTCTTCAATGGTCTGGTGATGCGCCTCGCACCAGTCTGTGCAGTCTAAAAAGAGCATGTACGTCCCCTGCGGTCTGGACACGGAAACACCCGGAAATTCTCGCCTGATAAACTCCATGGCATAGGAAATGTTCGTATCCAGCACGGTGCGAAGCTCGTCCACCCACTCCATTCCTTCTTTCGAATATGCCGCGATCAGCGCATGCATGGACAACACATTCATAGAATTGTAATGGGTCATTTTCCCTTCCATACATACCCGGTCTCTCAAATACGAATTATAAATGATATGATACGAACCGATCAATCCTGCCAGATTGAATGTCTTGGACGGAGCGTAAAGCGCAATGGTTCTGTTTTTTGCATCCTCGGATACAGACTGTGTCGGAATATGCTGATATCCCGGAAGTGTCAGATCTGACCAGATTTCATCTGAGATCACATACACATCATGCTTCTGATAGATTTCCATCGCCTTTTCAATCTCCCAGCGCTCCCAAACACGTCCGGTCGGGTTGTGAGGCGAACAAAAAACCGCCGCATGGATCTTGTTTTGCACAATTTTTTCTTCCATATCTTCGTAATCAATCCGCCAGATTCCTTCTTCATCCAACACCAGCGGATTCAGAACGATATTCCATCCATTGTCCTCAATACAATGTGTAAATCCGATATACGTCGGAGACTGCAGCAAAACAGAATCCCCATTGGAACACAGTACTTTCAAAGCAGAAACCACACCGCCGAGCACACCGTTCTCATAGCCAATGCACTCTTTTGTCAGATCGTTCACGCCATTACGTGTCTTCTGCCAGTTGATGATCCCGCCATAATATGCCGCCGACGGATCAAAATAACCGTATGCCGGATGCTTTGTCCTCTGGATGATCGCCTCCGGAATTGCCGGAAGCGCCGGAAAATTCATATCCGCTACCCACATCGGGATCAGATCAAACCCTTCCCGAATTTTCGCACCTGCGAAAAAATCATTGCCTGTATTGTTTCCGGCAGGCGCATCTACTGCGATGGCATCCTTTCCCCGCCGGTCCATAATCGTTGTAAAATCATACTGCATGATATCAAACCTCTTTTCCTGAAATCCGGCTCCCCACAAAAAGGGAAGGATGTTCCAAACTGGAGGCATCCTTCCATCCGGGTGCAACGAATCTTATTGTTTCTTCTATTCTAGCAAGTCAACGTGAGAAAATCAACACCCCTCTTTCGGTTCGGCAATCACCGCTGTCTATCGACCTCTTCCAGTTCATACGGCTGAAACAGTTTGATTGTTCCGTATTCTCCGTCAAATCCCGAAATCCGCTCTACCTCGCCGTTTCGCAGACGCTCAATTCCCTCTGCGATCAGAAATCCGGACTTTTGCCGGATTTCCTCCAACGGCACAGTTCTCAGAATCTCAAATTCCGATCCGATCATCCGCAGCATCTGCTCGTATTCTTTTTGTACCTTCTTACTTCGGGAAGAAACACCCACGCATGCCGAGATGACTTCCGGAAGTGGAACCAGACTTTCAAATCCATTGGCGCCTTCTTTTACAAAACCTTCCGCCCTGTCCGCCAGCTGTTCAATCCGATGAGAGACACCAATAGTGATTTTTCTTCCACACACCGGACATTTCCCCTGATATGTTTCTGTCTCCATCGGTGTCAGACAAAGATTGCACTTCCGATGCCCATCCATATGGTATTTTCCTTCCTCCGGGAAAAATTCAATGGTGCCTGCCAGACCGCTGCCATTTTGAATGGCACCTCTCAGACCTTCATAGGACCAGTCAATATCCAGAAGAGTGGCCTCTCTTCCCAGTTTTGCCGGAGAATGCGCATCGGAATTGGAAATCAACTGAAACCGGTCCAGCATGGACACCCGCCAGTTCATCGGCGGATCCGAGGATAATCCCGTCTCCACTGCATGAATGTGAGAACTCAGATCCCCGAAGCACTCATCTATCGTATCAAATCCGGAAAATGCTCCGAACATGGAAAAATGCGGTGTCCAGATGTGTGCCGGAACGTACATGCCATCTGGTGTTGTCTCCAGCATGATTTCCAGTAAATCCCGGCAATCCAACCCAAGAATCGGCCGCCCGTCCGAATTCAGATTTCCGATCACTTCCAGTTTCTCCGAAAGATTCTCTGCGGCTTTTAGCCCGGGAAGAATCAAAAGACTGTGAACCTTCCGCACCTTATCGCATTTCTTATAGATAGAACTGATCTCTCCGGTGATCACGAATCGGGGAATCATGTGATCCGGCGTATTCCCATCCTGAATCCTGTATTCTTTTTTTAGGACATAAAATCCGTCTTCTGCGGGCTTTAATTTTTCTTTTAACTCTTCTCTCCATGCCGGATGCGTAAAATCCCCGCTCCCGATCAGATGGATGCCTTTTCTGCGCGCCCACAGATCCAGATACTCCGGCGTACACTCTTTGCTGGTGGCTCTGGAATATCTGGAATGGGTGTGTAAGTCTGCAATATACATGTCTGATAACCTCTTTTCTATGTCTGCTATTCCTGACTTTTTTCTCTATAAAAAAATATAACACAATCGGGCAATTCCGTCAGCAAAATTGCTTGCATTTTCCATATCCAGGTAATATAATAATTTGGTGCAGATATTCTTATCGGCAATCGTCAGATTTCCGTCCGGGCAGACTGATTTTTTCTTGCCATCTGCTTTTTTTATGTATATTTTTACTCTCTTTCATTCTCTGAAAGGGAGATTCTATAAATCGAAGGAGGTTCTTATGAATTCCCGTACTTACTATGATATTCTCGGTGTTTCCCGGGAAGCTACATTACAGGAAATCACAAGTGCAAAAAATGCGCTTGCTAAAGTATATCACCCGGATGCCAATATGAATCAGGGCATCGACACCACTGCGTGTATGCAGGAAATACTGGAGGCGTACCGGGTACTTTCCAATCCCGAATCCCGGCACGAATATGACAAAGAATTAGGCGGTGGACAAATCCGTGTCTTCCGCACCTTTACCGTTGGTCCCGAGGATGATGAACAGGCTGCTCCGTTTGTCGTGTATTGGAACGCTGCCTGTCGTCTGCAGGAAACCGTAGACCTTGCGATGGAATTTTTGGAGAACAACTCCCAGAAGAAAAAACGTACGTTTCTGTTCTTCCGCCGGAAAGATGCTGCTTCTGAGGCGGAAAAGCAAAAACATCTGAACAAACTGTCTGTGCGCGCCATGCAGTATATCACTGTCTTGAAAGAAGCCGGCATCCCCTCCCAGTACTGGACCGAAGATGCAATGAACTGGGTACTGATCCGTTGGAGCCACCGTCAGAATATGGACTATCGCGTACTCTTCAATCGTTACGAAAAACATCTGAATCAGGATCTCTCCAATTCCGAACGTCATAAACTTCATGTCCACGGAAAACAATTCCACAACAATCTAAAAAAACTGCTCAGCTGCGCTCTATAGGCGCAGCAGGCAGTCCTGCAGTAAGGCTTCACAGCCTTCTTTCACATCTTCGTATGTCCTGTCAAAATTCCCGGTATACCACGGATCCGCAATATCCTGCCCTGTCCGCTCTGTAAAATCAAGCAGTTTCGACACTTTTCCTTCCGGATCGCCGCCCAGAATCCGCATCATATTGCGGATATTCATGGAGTCCATCCCGATCAGATAATCAAATTCGTCATATTCCCGCTTTTCTAACTGACGTGCGCGGTGATCTCCGCACGGGATGCCGACTTCTTTTAACTTCCGCCTGGTGCCGTGATGGACCGGATTACCGATCTCCTCGCGGCTGGTAGCTGCGGAATCAATGTAGAACTGATCGATGAGGCCGTGTCTGTTGATCAGGTTCTGGAAAACGTATTGCGCCATGGTGCTGCGGCAGATGTTGCCGTGGCATACAAAGAGAATGCGTATCGCTTGTTTTCCCTGTCGTACACTAGGTTTTATAGGGGTTTGTGATATGTTTTGTGTCATTTTTTCTCCTTTCGAGACTTTTCCCAGAGCTGGTCTGGGTATACTTTTGATACGCAGATGTGATACAAAATGTGATACGGAGCACTGCTGTATCACATCGTATTTTTTTTAAGCAATATCAGTCTCCTCATATTCATCATCGTCATACATATCAGGTATGTAAGTCTCTTGCTCTTTATCGTGTTCATACATCGTGTATTGTTTCGTGTTCAAACTTTCCGTGATTCTTCTGTACTCGTCCGTCACGTTGTTAGACTCGACATGAGTATAAACATTAAGTGTTACAGAGATATCTGAGTGACCCATGATGTATTGAAGAACCTTCGGCGTCATGCCTGCGCTTGCCATATTACTACAGAAAGTGTGACGGGCGACGTGAGGTGTAACATCTTCCAGCTCGTCCTTGTAAATTTTATTAAATTTCTGTAACGACCATCTGAAATGATTTTCCCAGTGCTGTGCGACCTCGAGATTTCGGTTCTTATCAAAGAAAAGAAATCCTGATATCGATATTTTCTTATCAAGTGATTTTACAACAATTTCTTTATCAAAATGAGGTCTCTTTTTTATGATATTTCGAAAAGCTTGTTCAACGTCGTTGCTCATTGGTACATATCTTTCACCCGCTGTGGTTTTCGTCGTATCTTCTACATAGTAAGTATTCTTTCCATTGACCATTCCACGTAACAGTTGCTTATGTATATGGATTGTATGGTTTTTAAAATCCAAATCTCCAAGCGTCAGTCCACAAAATTCACTTATTCTCATGCCAGTATGAAATAAAATATACATACCATCATAATACTTTTTAAAATTTCTATCATACTGTACAAATCCAAGAAACCTTCGCATATCTGCTCTAGTCAATGCCTCTCTCGTTTTGCTTCCACCATACCTTTTCTTTAACATAGTGAAATCAAAAGCGTTGTCGCGCACCCACCTGTTTTTCTTTGCCATCGTGTACGCAGGTCTTAAAATCCCTCTGAGCGTCTGCAATGTACTGTAGTTCTTGCCTCGTTTTTCATGCAATTCATCGAACCAGAGCAAAGCTTCACTCTCCGTGATATCCTTAATTTTCTTCTTTCCGAAATCCTCTGTTTTCATGAAATTCAGTTGTGTTCGATACCCAGATTGTGTTGTTGCTTTTACATCTTTCCAGCGAGTCTGTATGTATAGTTCCATTAGTTCATACAGACTCATGTTTCCACCACTAGAGTTAAGTCCTTCGATAAGGTCTTTCTGTACTTGTGCTTCTTTTTCCCTTAGAGATTCTCCGCTCCTTTGGTTTTTTCCAGATGGAATTTTGTCGTTAGCCGTTAGTGTCCACGAGTATATCGTACACCATTTGTCGTCGTTATCCTTGTATCTGTATTTATAACGACCTTTCTTTTCATCCCAGTATTCTCCTGTTTTCAGTTTCCTTCCTTTTCCATCTAATCTTTCTGCCATATTGTGAATTCTCCTTTTCGATATCTTATTTGAATAGTGATTCCCAAGTTTCTTTCACAAATGACATGTATCATGAATCCATCATACCATCTTCTAACAGAACGTGTCAACATATCACGCCACACTACAACATACTACAGCAAGTAACATCATATAAAAAATTCCTTGCGGAATCGGGTGTTTATCTACCTAATGGTCTATATATATCACGAAAAATCAAGTAGAAAAAGGAGAATTAGCCATGCGAAATAATGATTTGAAATTTACGAAAATGCGATACGCCTTTACGACAATGGAGCCTACTCCATCAAACATCATGACAGACTATGAGACAACACGTGACGATATATTACAACATATTTATCCTGTACTGGTACATCAAAGTCGTGTTCCGAATGATGTAGTGGCACTACGCATCGAAGGTCTTGTCGGATTAAGAGTGATGTTTTTGTTAAGACAGACAAAACAGTTATTAAGTAAAACAACTCAACTCAAGTACAGAATTAAACCAGCAGACCTTGTGGAATCACTGAATAGAAATCCTTACAAATTCAAGTTCGCGAAACTGTCCGAGTTGTTAGGTCTCGACCATCAGGACGACATGAAAATGTATGTGTTGACGAACACTGAACAAACATACGGTTCAGGTCTTATCGTACATGATAAGGTTTTGAGACACATCCTCGACACAGTCGGAGAAGACATCTATATTCTCCCATCTTCTGTTCACGAACTGATTGTGATTCCTTCATCTGTAGTAGATGATGAAAGTTGTTTACCCCATATGGTACATGAAATAAATCAAACAACAGTTGAATCAAAAGACAGACTATCAGATGACGTATATCATGTCAATTACACGACAATGAAATTCCGTACAATCGTATATCAAGAATAGAAAGGAAGTGCAACAATGAATAAATTTATGCAGAAGTTATCAGATATGTTGGAGCAAGGTCTTGAAACATACGCTACATCTGAAAAATATACAGAATTACTGCGTACAATGAGTAAATTTCACTCGTATAGTGCTCAAAACTGCTTGTTGATTCTTGAACAGAATCCGCAAGCCAGCTTCGTTGCTGGTTTCGATAGCTGGAAGCGCAATTTTCACAGATATGTCAAGAAAGACTCTCACGCAATCATGATAAAATCACCGTGTCGATATAAAGTAAAAGACGAAGCTACAGGTGAGGAGCAGGAAAGGCTAGGATTCAAAGCGTCCTATGTTTTCGACATATCCTGTACGGCACAGATACAGGGCAAGCCTCCTGTCCAGATAGGAGTGGAAAATTTACAAGGTTCTGTCCAAAATTTTTCGGATTTGCTACTCTGCCTGACATCCTGTGCGGATATTCCGATACACTATGAAAAGATTAAAGGAAAAGCGAATGGATGCTACACAGAAAAAGATGATTCACCTTGTATTATCATATCCGACTCTCTCTCCGAAATCCAAACCATCAAGACGCTCATCCACGAAATCGCGCATAGCCGTCTTCATTCTTCAAAATCTACAGAAAAATCAGAAAAGAAAAAGACTCGTGACCAGCGGGAACTCGAAGCAGAATCTGTAGCGTATATCGTTTGTTCTCATTTCGGTATCGACACATCAGACTATAGCTTTCCATACATCTTGAGCTGGTCAGCAGAAAGATTTCGAGAAATCCTCAAAGACTCTATGTCTGATATACAAAAAGTTTCTTCTTATATTATAGAAAAGACAACAGAGTCTATGTCTCTTCCATTTCCTGTATAACGTAAAAAGAGGGTACCCTTATAGGGTACCCTTCATCTTTTTACTACATCATAAGAGTTGGTTCACTCTTCTCTGCACCGCGTCAGCGACACTTGCGCCGTATTTTGCTACAAGCTTGTTGCGTCGTGCTGTTCCGTTTCCGTAGATTCCACGGATAACATCGTGCGCGATTTTGTCGATGTCGACGGATTGTGCGCCTGCAAGTCTGTTGACTTCATTTTGTACAGCCTGATAGTTGTATCCTGCGCTTTCCAAGCGGGATTTTCTATCGTTTCCGTTACCCCATTTTCCCTGTAAAACCTCTTTTGCAACCTGTGCGACCGTTTTACTAGGTGTGCTCACAGAACCGCTTAAAAGTGCATTTACACGCTTCTGCACCTCGTCTGGATTATATCCAGCATTGATAAGAGCCTGTCTTCTTGCATCTCCGTTACCATACAATCCAGCAATAACATCTCTTGCTACACTATCAAGGTCTTGTGCCGGTTTCTGTGGCTGCACTGGATTAGAAGAACTGTTTGCATACTTCGGTCTTGCATATCCACGAATGTTTCCATGTCCTACACGAATATTTCGCCTAGCAACTGCCTCTCCTTTGTTTCCTTCAATCACGGTAATAGTGTATCCGTCCACGCTTTCGACATATCCGATATGGTCACTGTAACCGTCATTTGGCTGTGTGCCATCGTCCCAGTTATACATGATAACGTCACCCGGAAGTGGTCTGATTGTTCCATCTTCAATCCAGATACCTTTCTGTTTGAAAATCTTAATGTGCTGTTCACAACCGCACTCCGTACCGATTAAATCCCTTGCACCTGCCTTAATGCCAACTGCACTTACGAAAGTATCACACCATTCATCATTGTATTTCACTTTGTAACCTCTTGCCAATGGTGGGTTACTGTTATAGAAATCAATGATTTTCTGAAAACTTCCATCACGTTCGTTACACCCTAACCATCCTCTGGCAACTGATAATACGTCTTGTGCTGTTACACCCATAGGTTTTTCCTCCTTGCTGTCAATGTATTTCCAATTCATATCTACGTTTCCGTTGATTCCGTTTACTGTTCCCTTGCTTGTATATTGATGATACAAACACTGTAAGTCTGCATCTCCCGTATAGTCTGCAAGCCACAAATCATAGTTCTTAATAAAGTCTAATCCGTATTTATGTTTCGCATAGTCAAGGTTTGTATAGAGACCTACACGATAACCTGCTTTCTTGATTTCATTACAGAATGAAACGGTGATTTCCCGGATATCCTGATTACTCAAAGTGATTCCATGTTTCTGGTTCGCATGGGTTACTGTATCGTATTCAAGGTCACACCATACTACAAGCTCATCCTGACGCAATTGTGCATTACGGATATTTCGCAAACAAGATTGAGCATTCAATACACCTGTCTCTGCATTTGATGTTACACGGTCATTTGGTAAGTAGATGAAGTGGTATACACCATCAATGCGAATACCCCATGTCCTACATCCAAAAACGTAATCCATAAACTTTTTGTCCATGGTTTCTCTATATCCTTCACGAAGAATGGCAAACTTGATATCGTCTTCCATTTTTACTTTTCGGAAATCTACATCACCTTGCCAATAGGAAATGTCAATTCCTTTTTCTTTGGTCATGTTATATAACCTCCTTTTACAAGAAAAAACCATGAAATGGAATATTTTCATGGTTTCGATTTCACCCGCTTGTGGTCTATGTTTTCTAAGTTGTCTGAATATTCTGTTAATACATCAAATTTAAACCCTTACGAGCATTGGGTTTAAATGAAACCATGAAACCATGAAATTTCGGGAAGAGGCTTTATATATATTTTTTATATTTTTTCTATATAAATATTTCTTAAATTTGGTGGTTTCATGGTTAGAAATGAGAAATCCCTGATGTACACTGGATTTTAAAAAACCATAAGCGAAACCATGAAATTTTCTTCATGGTTTCATTGTTTCCTATTTTTCTGTAATACGCTTTTAAACCCTTATGTACACTGGGAAAACTGTTTTTCATTCATCCTAAAATTTCATGGTTAAAAAACCATGAAATTATTTATCTGTATTACTTTTACGATATTTTACTGTAGATACACCCAATAATGTACCAAGACAAGTTGCAACCGCTGTCAGTGTTCCAACGATTGCTGTAACGGTTCCTTCGTCACACACATTCCATAAAGGAAGAACAACGCTCACCAATGTTGCAATTGCAGGTAATGCAATCATAGCCACCCATTTCAAAATTTCGTATACTCTGTTATCTAACATAATTATTTACCTCCATATATTTGTAATACTTTTGTAACATTTAACAATCTGCTGAACTACCACCCGTCCTTACGGATAAATCCGTAACACGACGGGATAAGCAATCCACCCTACCCTCTAACTGATAGGTACGCTCAATGACACTATTATGCCGTTCTACGCTCTCCGTGAGGACACGGATACGCTCATCTTGAACGGCATTGTGCTGGCTCAATTGAGACATGATATCATCTCTCAACCGCTTCTGGCTTCCCCACACTGTTGTCAATGTTCCAACTAAAGCAAGACCGCCTGTGATAATCGCTACAACGATAGAAGAATCCATGGTTATCACCCCCTTAATTTGTCTGTACGTTATATCTGTCTACGAGTTCTTTAACTTCTGGATTCTTGAGAATCTTCTGTGTTTGTCCATGGTTGAGATTGCTAAAAATCAGCTCCAATGCAGATTTTGTTTCCATCTTGCATTTCTCCACTGCAAGAGTCAGCTCCATAATTGTTAAAACCGTTGATTTTTCCATCATCAGATTTCTACCCCCAATTCTCGTAATTTCTCTTGATAATCCTCAAGTGTTGCTTCTGGCTGAGGAATCTTTTCAGAAGTTTCTGTGTATTTTCTGTTAAGATTTTTCGGGTCGATAGCTTCTGCATAGTCGTTTTCAGGTGAACCACCATGAATATAAAATCCCGCGTCGCTATACGCTTTTACAAGGTTATCTTGTAAATTTTCATATACTACAGCCATATTTTTACACCTCCACATATGTACTCAACGGTTTGATTTGACTGGCTTTTGTACTCCAGTTTGTAGCCGTCTTATACTGCTCAACTAAATCATCTGGTACATAAATTGACGCTGTGCTAGGCATCCATGACAAAGAACCTGTAGCTGTTACTTTAGAAGTATCACGCATCACTAAGTTTTTGAAATATGCCAATGGATTTCGTGAAAAACTTGAAATAGAACTTCCACCTAAAATATCGACAGTTTCTAAGTTTGCACACCCATTGAAAGCATCATCAAGAATCATTGTCGCCTTATCGCATTTAACCTTAACTAATGACGCACACCATGCAAACGCTTGTGCTCTAATCGTTTCCAGCTTTGGGAAAATCACTTGTGTTAAGCCTGAACCATTAAACGCTGCACGACCTGCGTTATACAATTTGTCAGCCAAAATTGTCTTTAATGCTTTACAATTATAGAATGCATTCTCTCCAATCTGTGTAACATTTTGCAAAATCACTTGATTGACAAACCTATCACTATAAAAAGCACACTCTTTCAGAGATGTTAACTCATCATTTTCAAAGGAATATTGATTATTCTGTTGTTTAAAAACATTGAGCAACGCATCATATTTTTCCTGTGAAACTCCTGTGCCACCGCCAGAACCCTGTACATTCGTAACGATATGTACACTCTTAAAGTTCGTCACATCCTCCGTCTTCTCCCCGTTTTCTGTAACAGAAATCTCCTTTGTACCCTGTGGGGTTACACCTACTGGAACCTGCACATTGACATTTGCAAACGCTTTAATGTCGTGTACACCATTCTCTGTAATGTCCTTTGTTCCTGCTGGTTCAGCCGGAATCGGGACATTAACCTTTGCCTGTGCATACTGTGTAACATCATGCGTACCGTTACTGGTAATCTCTTTTACACCTGTTGGTGTGATACCCTCGCTGGGTACATTCACATCTACACTAGCAAATGCTTTCACATCATGTTTCCCGTTTGTGGTAATCTGTTTCTCTCCGGCTGGCTCTGGAACCGCAACGGTAACTTCTGCTTGTGCGAAGGCTGAAACATCGTGAGTGCTCACACCGTTTTCCGTTACAGAGATTTCTTTCACGCCTGTTGGTGGTTCAGGCATTGGAACATCTACAACGATATGAGCACTGGCATATCTTGTAACATCCTCTGTACTCTCTCCGTTCTGTACGATAGAGATTTCTTTCGTACCGCTAGGTGTGATACCACCTGTACCACCACCGCCTGCATTTTTCTTTTTCTGTACTACATCTAAGTACATATCAATATGTCTCATAGTGTTATACCTCCTACGCAGTCCATTCTACCCATTCTCCAGCAGAATTCATGATGTAAGTTTTGCTGTCCTGCAAACACGTCATGATTGAACCTGCATAGAAAACAGCTCCATCTTCCACATCCTGTACATTTGCGCCATTTTTTGGCTTTGTCGCAGATTCCTCTGTTGTGTCTGCTTGTAAAACGACGCGCATTTTTGAAGCGTCCTGTGCGTCTACGCGCTCTTTGTTGATACAAATAATCATAGTTTGTTACCTCCTGTATATAAAAATTTTTATTGTAACATTCTGAAACTTGCGTTTCGGATGATTCTTTCGTTATCTTCTGGGATGTCTTTATTTACAAAACCGACAGTACAAACAAAAGATGATTCCACACAAATTCCTTCGCATTGCTTCATCAACATCTCGACTTCGACATTTTCGTTAACGATTTTCGCTGGTGTACATTTCATACAAAATGTACAAGGGATATAAATCTTGTTATGAGTCGGGTCATTCATTGTCAGTTTTCCTGTAAGAGTAATCTCGAAAGGAATTCCTACTTTGATTGATTCAATAGGAAGAGTTACAGAATTTAAAAGTAATCCTACAGGTTGGGATTTTTCCTGTCGTAAAGAACCACTTTTGATAACTGTGTACGGAATGGTATATTGTAAATCCTGTGGATAAAAAGTTGCAGAAGCCGTGAAGCCTCTGAAATACAGAATCGGAATTTTACTTCCTGCGTCTCCACCTTTATACACGAAAACAGGATGTCGATTCACTTCTGCGATTTCTTCCATTTCGCGTCCTTGTTCGTCGACAAGTTTCTGTCCTGTGTTCTCCCATTTTTCTGGATGCGCTGGGTCGTATCCGACAGGGTATGTCTTTTGCTTTACGACAGTCTTTTGTGAAAGGTCGTCGGTTCTTGTCAAAGAACGATTTACATTATCAATGAAAATCGAATTCTTGCGCTCGAGAAGCTCTGGAAATGTCGGCTTGGGATTTCCTACAACAAGGCGCACGATTCTTTCTCGGAGAGAATCATATTCAATCTCCGTCACTTTCAGTTTTTTCTGGATGTGTAAATCCACATCCTCGATAGTCACAAGGTCGCACAACTCGATGCAGTCTAAGAAATCCGATTTCGTCTGCGGTACATCAATAGAATAAGAACGATAACTGTTCAGATTATTCCGTTCATGGTCTTTCATGTACCGTTGTGCTTCCGCTATCATCTCGCTTTTTGTTGGTGATTGTTCGAAAACTGTTGATAAATCAAGCTTTACGATTCTGTGATACTCGTATTTCTTATCCGAATACACGATACCGTCAGATGAATCATCGAAATCTCGAAGCGACTTTTCCATCTGCGCTCCTGTGGTCGGATTTCTCCCGCGCCATACAGGGCAAACGGCTGTGACGCTCTGTCTATCTTCCTCTAAGAAAGTCATGCGCTGGACATTTGAGCCAGTACGGAGCTTTACGCCTGCATCGTCACCGCGCCGTTTCAGAAAAGATACGTTGAAATTGTCGAAAAGAAAATCGCCACAATCTCCATATCCAGCGACTACATATTTTCCATCGTCAGCAAGCGTCATCTTACGAGATAAGATTCCGTTTTGTCCTTCGAAAAAATCGAAGAGATTATCTCCTACATTACAGTCTGGCGAATAAAGAACAACATTACTATCGTTAAGATATTTTTTTACATCACTTTCTGTAACATCACTTGAAAAATGGAAATCATTGATTCCAATGATGTTCCCACGCATATCCGTTTCGATACTTTCGAAAGTGGTTTTTGGGTCAACCAAGAACAAAGTCGTCCGATTGAAAACTGCATACTTGAGTCTTCGGGATACGTGCTCCGCTGTCACACGAAGTGTCGAGCCAGTCGCCTCTACCTCGACAATGTCAAATGCTTGGCATTTTTTCTTGTATCCTGTCGTACAAAAGATGATGTTGCCAATCTTGATGTGCTCTGCAAGTTTTCCTTGTACAGGATATTCCATTGTCACCTGATACGAATTATTTCGTTTTTCTGTCACTTTACAAGAAATGGCATCAGCCAGCCGACCGATACCATTTGATGTAAATTGCTTTTCTTCTTTTGAATATAAAATTGGAATCATCTAATCCCTCCTTTATAAATCATACCATCTTGGCTGTACACGCACCGTACATCCGCTGGCTCCGATGAGATTTGTTCCTTTATGTAATACAATTTGTTCCAAAGGAGCCTGTACAAATTTATTCGCGACAATGTTTGTTTCATCCGTCTCCGTCCACGCATTCATCGTCTCGCAGTCAAACAAAATTTTCCCGCTTGCGCCTGCGTTCACGGTTATTGTCTGCTCATTGATTGTCACCGTTCCAGTTCCCGAAATCTCGATTAAAGGATAGCACTCGTGCCGTGTAGGATTTTCGATTGTTCCACTACTCATCCATACAAGTCCACTTTTTCTGTATCGTTGTGGTTTCGCATCGAAAACGATGTCGAATTCTCCGACTCTGTGCATGATTTTTACGCTTGGTTCCAGCGCACCAGCAATACGCGCAAGATATTTGTGGTTCGGATGATATGTATCTTCGAGCCAGTAATATCTATCTGATTTCGACATCAAGAAGTCCCTGAAATCATCAAAGTCAGTCTTGAAAGTATGCGCCAGCCAAGCATTGTACACGATGCGCCGATTCATGAAACACTTGTTATCGGACACCAAGTCTCCGTTTCGGTGAGGGATGTGGAAAGTTTCCACATCTCTTTCAGACGAGTTATACACTTGATATCCAGAGATTCCGACGCCAAATTTTTCTGTAGATTGATTATCTAAAGTAAAGTTGTTTCGAATCATATGTTGTTTCCACATCCTTTCGTTATGAGAGTGATTTTCGAATCCAATCTGTAATTTCTCCGAACCAACCGTTGCGCTGTTGGTTGACGGTCAGATTCATATTGTTGGTTACGCTCGGATATTTTGACCTGTCTGTGTCCTGTGGGTTGAAATCCCATTTCGAAATTGGTTTTGAATTATTGATTTTTTTCTTGTCCAGTACAGAATCCATTCCTGCCTGAATTCCTCGCGCATACTGCTGTCCGACGGCTTCACCTGCGCTATACGCATCCTGTTGCGCTTCTGCGCTCTGCATTTGAGAAATTGCATTTGATACTGCGCTGTCTACAGCACTAGAAAGATGCTCGCCTGTGAGACCAGAAGCCATCAAGATTTCGTCGTTAATCATAGCGATTTTCAAAGATTCGCCCGCGCTGTCGACGATGCTTACCATGTTATCCATGCCACCTTGTAAAGCGACTTCTGTACTGGCAGTCACATCTGCGAAACCGCTCATTGCGCTTTCGAAATTTTGAAAAGAACCAAGCAGTGTATCCACTTCCGAATTTCCAGCTTCCATCGCTGTCCAAAGTTCCGACAAAACACCTGCGCCAGCAAGACCTTGTTGAAGCATCACGTTTACCATGCTTCTAAAACCTTCGTCTGTCTTGTATCTCTCCGAGTCAACTAAGCTCTGCGCTACATCGCTATACTGCGTGTATTCTTCTGCTTTTTCTGTAAGAGAAGTTGAAAGCTCTTCCAAAGACCGTTGAGCCTCTGTTTTCGTTGCGTCAAAGACATTGGCAATTCCGCTCAAGCTCTCTTCTGTAGCGGATTTTAATGATGCCATTTGTGACGCATACTGCTCTGTCTCACCTGAAAGATTCGTGAAATTTCTGATATCATCTTTCGCCTGAGTGGTCGATAAGCTCACATTCTGTACAAAGCTATCTAAGTAATCCGCCGATTCGATACCCGACAACATAATCCTGTTAGCGATTTCTCTAAACGCCTCGTCGTTTTGATAACGCGCTGATTCAAGAATGGCGTTCATATTCTGATTCCAAAGCTCGTACGCGTTCATATTAGAAATCAAGCCGTTTGTCATGTTCGACCAAGATTTCGTCTCGTCCACTTCTCTTTCTTTAAAAATCGAAGATACAGAAGAAATGGAGTCATACACTTGATTCTTATATTCCTGCCATTTTCCCATGGAGTCTGAAAGTGAAGCAACTTCATTTCCGAGTCCGTTCATGATTTCGCTGTGTGTACTATCCCAGAGTGCGACAGTGCTCTCGAATAAAATTTTGAGTGCTTCTTCTTCCTCTGTAAAAGATTCTGTAATTGCTTGAATGTCACCATCAAATTGGCGCAGTTTTACACCTAAATCTACGTATTTCTGTCCTGCTCTATCAACCTCTTCACCTGCGCCTGTCCAAGATTCTTTCTGCTTTTTGACATTCTCTGTAGATTCCTGTACGGTTCCATTTGTTTCTTCTAACATTCCCTGTACAGCATCGATACGCTTTTCTGTCTCGATATAACTATCGTTCATCGCGTTTTGTGCATCGACTAACTCCAACCAGTCATGATACATTTCCTGAAATGCGCTTGGGTTGAAACCATCTACAGGATTAAGACCTAACCACAGTTTAGACATCATTCCCTTTTCTTGAAATTTGTCTAAGTCCAGTCCAACTTTTGCCAATTCCCTGTTCATCTTAGCTTCTAAGTCTTTTCGACTTTGTTTCGAAATTTCGAAATCAACTTCTGCGCCAACTTTCTGTTCGATTAACTCATTCAAGTGCTTGCGCTTCGCAGCTTCCTCTGATTTATGAATGTAGTCATCCATATATTTTGTCAGATTCGTTACTGCTCTTCCGTTTGATTCAAAATTTCCTGTGGATTCGTTTACAGAAAGATTCAGGTCAGGATACAGAGAATTGAGTTCTGATACCGTATTCTTCATCGTCTGAATGTCTGTGTCCGTCAGGTTAGATTGTTTTTGAAGTTTTACAAGGGAATCTACAAGAGGCTGTGCAACATTTTTCTTTGAAGAAATTTCCACAAGTTCATGGTCGGAATCAGAAATTGCTGTATCCATTGCGTTTTTAACTTCCGTCAATTTTTCTGCATATCGTTCTGCATTTTCGATAACTACAGACAAAGTGGCATCTTCTTTTTTGAGTGATTCCATATATGCTTCATCAGAGTCTTTAAGTGCTTTGAGCACCATACAAGCTCCACCCACTAAAGCAACATAAGGCGTTAATGTGGTAACGATTCCTTTGATGCTTGTAGAAAGTGTAGTTGTTCCTACGCTTGCTACAGATGAAGCTGTTCCTACACCAGAGATTCCTTTTGCGAGAGAACCAAGAGTCGACGCTCCGTTTGCAGATTTTAAAACCTGAATTGTCTTTGCGAAAGAAAATAACTTCGGACCAGCAATGCCGACAGCACCACCGATTAACGTAACTGCGCTTACAGTTTTTCTGATAGGTGTTGGAAGAGCATCGAGTCCATCCCGTACAGTCTCTAATGAATCTGCGAGAAGCTCGACAGCGGGATTTGCTATATCCATAACATCTGCCATCATTCTTCCACCGATAGTTTTCAAAGAATTTATTGCTACACCCATCTCATCCCACGTATCCAAAGAATCGTCGAAAGTTTGATTTACACTATCTGTACTGTCTTTCAAAAGAGTCATAGAATCAGACATATTTGTGAAGCTCAATCTTCCATCCTTAACTGCCGTTGCGATGTTCGCATACGATTTTCCGAACAGGTCAACAGCCCGTTTATTTGCTGTTACACTATCTTCTGAATGAAGAAGTACATCCTGAATATCTACAAGAGAATCTTGGAAGGATTTTCCTTCCCTCGCCGATGTTTGGTATGCTTTTTTGAGTCCTGCCATTACTTGAGCTGTATCGATACCACTCTTTTCCAGCTTTGATACAAAATCGATGGATTGATAAATATCCATATCCATATCACGGAAAGCCGACGCATTTTGTAAAAGTGAGCTCTGTAGTGTGTCCATGCTGATTCCAGTGTTCTGTCCAGCACGGTTCATAACATCGAGCACTTTTCCAGCATCCTTCGCCTGCATATTGAAAGCCGACATGGAAGCCTGTACACCGTCGATGGAACTATTTAAGTTCGTTCCGTTAATATTAGAAAATTTCAAAAATTTACGAGAAAGGTCGTCAAGCTCATCTCCTGTCGAGCCGAATCTCGTGTTGACCTCTCCCACGGCTGTTCCGATATCTGACATTGTGCTTGGCAAATCTCCGTAGATTCTATCAGCAATGCCTGTAAATTCTGCTAAGGCATCACCAGATGCTCCCGTTTTTGTGAGGATAGTGTCGTATCCTTCGTCCAAATCCTGTAAAGCGTCGTAAGCACTTTGCGCCACTTGTTGGAAAGCCTCTGACACTTTGTCTGCATACTCGCTTACTTTATCTACAGTGAAAAAGCTCTCGACATCGTCTGTAAGTTTCTCTACAGAAGTGCTTGTCTGTGCTGTAGATTCCTTAATCCTGCGCCCCATTTCGTCGATAGAATGAGCGCATCCGTCTGCGCTCTTTGAAGCTTCATCCATGTAGCCGTTGTTGGTTTCGATTTCGCGCTGTAATTTGACTACTTGGATTTTCGCGTCGTTCAGTTTCTGTTGCCAAGTTTCGACACTGGATTCCGCTTTCGCGTATGCTTTTTCGCCACGATTTACAATGTCGGTTAAGCGTTCCATTTCCTCTTTCTGCTCTTTTATCTGTTGAGCTAAAGAGTCGTCAGCATTTTCCGATTGCTGTTTTTCAAGCTTTGCCAGAGAAGAGGTTGCTTCTTCAAGCTGTTTTCTGTATCCGTCAAGCTGTTCGCCTGCGCTTGCGTAGTTTTTCTGTGAGTTCTCTAAGGCTTTCTCAAGTTCTTCCTGTAAAGAAACACTTTTATCTAAAGTCTTTTCAAGCACATCATGCTTCGCACGGAGCGCATCCATAGAGTTGGCTTGCCCTTTGAATTGTTCCGTGACCAAAGCCATCTCGGATTTCATCGTTTTTAAAGAGGTGTTACACGCTGAGACGGATTTTTTGAAAGCCGATTCGCCATCTAACGCAATAACTGCGCCAATTTTTCTTTTATTTGAAGCCATTTTTTACACCTCCTGTTTTTTATTCATCTATATTCCAAACGCACTGTTTCACAGTAGCGTTTTGTTGTCGTTTCCATTGCAAGGTCAACTCCTGCATACGCCAGAAAGTCTCCCTTTGTATTTCTGTACGAGTAAGACCACATTGCAGTCCTACGAAAAGTAACCAAGAAAAGTCAATTAAGCATTTTTTGCTACTGTCTCTGTATCCGTCTTCTTCTTGGTGTTTCTGGTTTTCTTCTTTTTTTTTCCTGCAATACAGCTAGAAAATTCTTTATACACGATTGTTGCTAAATCATTTATTGTGTAGTCATCCTGTTGTTTTAAATCTTGTGTTGTAGGAATGCTGTACTGTCCATTCGTTACTGCTCGCGCCTCTTCCATCATCCATACAATGGATTGCGTAACCAAGCTGATATCTGGAATTGTCCATCTACCAGTCGTAGTGTCGATAACTCCGTCGCTGTCTACCCTCGGTTTGAAACCTCTGATGAGATTTTCTGCATCCATGATATCTCCTACATGGTTCTGTATTTTTTCCAGTACAAGTAGGTCACAACGAAGTGGAAAGCTATCCCCTCTGAACGAAAATTTGTTCATCTCACTATCTGATAAAATCATCTGTAAAAGTCTCCTTTCTCCTCATTTATGAGGCTTTTTAGGTGTTTTGGTACAAAAAAATATACAAGGATAGAGTGTGTCTATCCTTGTATACTGTTATATTATTTTAGGAGCGTTTTCTTACGCTCCTCCGTGCTTTGGGAATTTCTTAGCGAGATAAGCGAGTGCTTCGCTTTCTGTATCGAAACATTCCTCAAATTTATAATCACCTGTGTCGATTGGAAGTGCTGTACCTTCGGTTGATGGTGTCGTGAAGCTTGTTGATTCGCCTCGTGTCTGAATTTCTACGCTCGGGTCTTTCCATTGAGTCTTAGGAAAAGCCTGTACTTCGAACAAACGTTTGCCATCAACTTTTTTCACGCCAATCACGGCAAATCCGACATAATTTGCGTTGTCATCCACGTTGTACTTATATTCTTTATAAGTACCAGAGCCAGATTCCTCTTTGTGTCCGAACATCTCGCTCTTACATTTGTCTGGTACATCTGTAGTACCGAGTGAAAGAGTTGCGCTCGTTACGGCTTTTTCAGATTCAGCCAAAACATCGTCACCGTACAAAGAAGCTTCTGCTACGTTTGGTGACATAGAGAAAGATACAGCTTTTCCAAAAGCGATTCCGTCCATATAATTTCCTGCATTTACAGAATCAAAAGGGTAAACAATTGGTTTACGTAATCCAATGTATGCCATAGTTAATTTCCTCCTTGAATAATTGTTTTAGTTTTTAGTTATTTATAATAGAAACATCATCTTCGAATTCGAAAACGATATGTCTAATCTTTCCGTCTTCAACCTCGTTCAGAGGGATTGAAGGATAAGTAAAACCTTGTTGAAACAAAGATTTACACATCTTAGTTTTGATGTCGAAAAAGTTTTTTTCTGCCGGAAGATACAAATGCACCTGTAAATCTTCTATTACAGAATGTGGTTCATCATCCCCGAAACAAGTTGGTGTCTCTGCCATGTAGTTATACACTACATAAACATCCTCACCGTTTGTATTGAAATCTGGATAAGCAGGCACACCTATTTTTTGGCAAGCCTGCTTGATTTTCTGATAACTTGTCATAGTGTGCCTCCTTACAAACCATTACTTTCTAAGTATCGATTAAAAGTTTCTTGCATCGAATCGCACACAGAATCATGAGTCGCGCGAATCGTCGGTACAATCACAGGTGTAGCTGGCTGATTGTGCTCGCGTACGCCGTATTCCAAGTACGCCATTTTTTCCATGTTGCGGATTCCAGTCCGCCTGTCAACTCCGCTTGCACCTACGAAGATGCTGTATCCGTCTCCGCTTTTGCTTGCTTTTTGCGCTTTGATTGATTTCACCATTGCACCTGTACGCTTGTGTGGTTCTGACAAAGATATGAGCTTTTTCTCCACTATCGGCGCAGATTCTTCAAGAGCGACGGGTGCTAAAGCTTCAATGTCGATGCTCGTGAGAGATTGCATTAGTTCGTCCAAGCTGATGTCGGTTTCAAATTTTGCCACTTTGTCTCACCTCGCAGGTCAACTCGATTTTCTGAGATTTTTCTTTCTTGTGCGTACGTTTGATGTCATATGTTGTGTTGTCGGATTCGTCGACTAAGTAGCCTTGCTTGTTGTAACACGCGCTGTCGATTTCGTAGACGCATGATACAGAGTATCCCATTTGATGAGCCATGAGCTCGTCGGAACGGGTCGTGTCTTTTTTTCGCGCTGGGATATTCTTTACGAAAGTTTTGTTGTGAGTGACAAATCCGTCTGCATCTTGAGTGATAGTATCATCTTTTGGAAGTGAAATTGATGTGTACATCAGACCACCTCCGATACAGGTTCAAGAGAAAGCTTGAAAACTTTCCGTCTGTACATATCCATGTACTTTTCTGTATCTGACCTGTCGTCGCCTCGCATAGCTTTTACATAAAGCACAATACAAGTCAAGACGCGCTGATTTACATTATCCGAAGAAAGGAGTTTGGCAGGCACGCCTGCCGTTCTCATCTCTTCCATACAATCATCAATCAGCGATTGATATTCTGAATCATACGCAGTAATTGATACGGGGATTCCGCATCGCTCTTTGATTTTTGTCAGCATATCAGCCATGCTTTATCCCTCCTTTAGCATCTTATTTTGCGACTTTCATTGTTGCGTACACGAAAGCATCCGTGTCGGCAACTTTGTAGTCCGCTCTCATGTCCGCACGGTAAATCGTACCTCTTTGCTCAAAGGCGTTGAAGCCAGTCACGCTCGCGGTGTTTGAAGCAAACAAAGATGTCTGCTGTCTATCGAACAATTTGAATGCTTCCTTCAAATCACCACAAACGAAAGGAATTGTAAGGAATCCTGAATTTGTAGTAAGGTCTGTTGGAAGGTCTGAGTTCGGGAACACCACTACAGGAACAATCTGTGCGCCACAGCGTAATTGCAGTTGCGTTGGCTGTGTTGGGTCTGGGTTAAGGAGCGGTCTGCCGTTCTTATCTTCCAAAGAATCCAAGTAATTCACGCCGTCGTCGTTAGTCACGATGATGCGGTCATACACAGAAGAAATGGAATTAACCACTTTCTTGAGTCCAGCCAAACCTGCTGTCATAACGACAACATCCTTAGTGTCCTTTGCAATTTTGAAAATCTCACGATTGTCTGTAGCAAGGGAGTTACGTCCAATCCAAGAAACCAATTCTGCTTCTAAGTTTGCGTCTGTGTCAGCCAGAAGGTCGTTTGAGACTGGAAGGTATCCGCCAAAATCCTGAATAGCGTAAGCTACCTGTTCGAATTGTGGCTCTGTGATAGCCTGCACTTTTCCGTCTTCAGCGACTTTTGCGAAACCTGTGAGAGATGCTTTCTTTTCATAGGTTCTGGCACCTTTGTTTGTAGAAACAGGTTCTACAGTGATAACGTCTCTGACAGACTTGTGGCTCTCTTTGTAGTGATTGATTTCTGTCTGCACATCTTTCGGAACGATATATCCGCCGTTTTCGTCTACACCTTCCTTCATAATATTGAGCGGAAGTTCACGCACATTCTGAGCGAAAGATTTTTCTGTAGAAACTGCTACAGGTTTTACAGAGTTCTGTACAGGTTCGTCATCTTCTAAATCTTTTAAGATATCGAATTCTGCCTGCATAGTCTTCAGCTCTTCTTTTGCGTTTTTCGCGTCTTCGATTTTTCCAGCCTCAACCAGATTTTTTACTTCTGTTTTCTTTGCATTGATGCTGTTAAGTAATTCTAACAATTTTTTATTCATGTTATTTGTCCTCCATAAATGATTTTTATTTTGATTGATTGATGATTGATGTTTCTTCTTATTAAAAAAGACTTACACTCCATAGAAGTCTAAGTCTTTGATAATCTCTTGCGCTAAAGTTTCATTTTCTTTAGCTTTTTTCATTTCTGCTTTTGCTTTGTTCAGCATTTCATCTGTCATTTTTAATCCTGATTCACACGAATTTACAAGCTGTACATTCGCTTGCGCTGGGGTATCAATTCTATTGATGAATCCCATTTCTACACACTGGTTAGCGGTTAACCATGTCTCTTTATCCATTAAAGATAAAAGCTTTTGCATATCCATTCCTGTTTTCTCGTGGTATGCTGTTGCGAGTGCTTCGTTCATAGTCCGAAGTTCTCGCTGTGCCTTTTCCATCTCGTGATAGTCTCCGCTGGCTCCGCCTGCGACATTGTGAATCATCAAAAGTCCTACAGGTGAAATGTCAGATTCGCTTGCCATAGCAATAATACTTGCAGCGGAACACGCCATTCCCTGTACGTGAATTTTCACTCGCTTATCTTGTCGAAGTTCTGAGTAAATTTCCTGACCAGCGAGCACGTGACCTCCGCCTGAGTTAATGAAAACATCTACAGTTTCATTTTCTGGGGTTGAGTCCAAAATCGCTTTTACATCTTTCGGACAAGTGCATTCCCAGTCGAACCAGTCGTAAAATTCCTTGTACTCGTTGATTACAATATCTCCTTTGATATCGATTCTAGCCATTAGGTTTTACCTCCTTTCAGTTGATTTCCAGTATTTGTATTTCCTGCGCTTACACCATATGCCGACCCTACGTGCTCGATAGGCACATAGTTTCCGTTGCACATCAGGATATTTCCGCCGTCTGCGTCGTCCATATCTAAGTAATGGCGCGCCTCGTTCGGCTTATAAATTGCGTTTTGTACTCCCGCGCACAAAGTTTCCATCTGTGTTTTTGCATCCGTACGCAAAATCGCGCGTTCGTTGAATTTATAGAAAAAGCCTTGCTTTACCTCTTCTGGGAGAAGTACCTTTGCGTTGAGTTCTTCTTCCCACATTTTCAAACGATATTGCATTGTGTCGACTAAAAAAGAGAGTTGCTGTTGCTCGCTACTACTATAAGAAGATTTCTCATAGTCGTTTATCATGTTCGGTTTTACACCGAATGCGCCAGCGATTTGGAGTGCACTGTACTTCTTGATTTCGTAGAATTGCGAGTCAGCGAAACTCTGATTTAACGGCTGTAAAGTCAAGCCAAAAGGAATCGGGATAACTTTTCCAGCATTTTCTGCGCCTGTGAGTCTGTCAGCAAAGCGTTTTTGAAGCTGTTTGACACGGTCATCGTCAAGGTCTCCCGTGTACTGCATGACCATTGATGCTGTCATGCCGTGACGATATAAGTTAGAAATAACCTTTTGCGATTGCTGATTTGTCGCAATGGTATCTTTCAAAATTTCGCGAACAGGTTCACCGGAGATGCCGTTTTTCGAATACCATGTTTTAATGTGAATAACCTCATCTTCTTTTAAGATGTATTCTTTACCAGAGATACGGTCACGATATTTGTAATACACAGCATTTGTATCTTCATTTTTGAAGATACCTGCGTTATCTACAAGAATTGTTACAGAGCTGGAATCCAGAGGATACAGTCCTTTGTACTTCAAGTTTCCTTTATACCTACCTGTCATTTCTAACGAAGAATCTATGTAGATAAAACCGTTTCCATAATGCTGGCACATCATCTCGACAGTCGTGAAAAGCGTCGAAGGTGTCATGTGTCTGTTCGGTCGTACCGTAAGCAGATAGGTCATATCTGTCGGAGTTGCTCTCTTCCGTCCTGCGTCCGTTTGCTGGTAAAAATGCAAAGGAAGTTTTCCCATTGTCTCCGAAAGCATTTTCAGACAGGTGAAATACGTTGCTTCGTGGATGCTCTCGGTTTGATTCTGGTCGATTCCGAGCCAGTCAAGAAGCCGTGTATCATTAAGTGATACAGATTGATTTTTTGGTTGTGGTCGCAGTACATTGTAGATGTTTTGTAAAAATCCCATTTGATGTTCACCTCCTTTTACCAGTCTGAGTTAAGCCATGCGTCTATTCCTGAGACGATAGACTTCTCAAAAACGTGATACATAGCTAGTTTATATCCGCATAAAACGGCATCGACAGGGTCGATTTTGTCGTTGTTCACTTCTTTATCTATCTTTACCATTCCTTGTTGCCTTCTCAAAACAGCATTACTCATACTATAATTAAGAAGAGGGTCATACAGATAGTGTACGCGACCTGCTTCCACAGCGTCTCGAAAACCTACGGTTGAGTCGTTCAGCGACCTCGCTGATTGCCATACCTCTTCTACTGTATATCCTTCTGCCGACAAGTCCATCATCACTTTCGAAGCTCCCGAAGGGTCAAAAGCGAAAGTTTCGATTGTCCAGTTGTACTTCTTACATACATCAAGGACATACAATACTACAGCAGTTTGGTCTACGATAGGGGTATCCGTCACAGTGATAAATCCCATGTCTTCCCAAACGTCGTACGGCTGTTTTTCCTTCGACATATGTTCATGAAGTTTTTCTCTGGTAGGTATAAAGCTGTGATGCAGTACAATATAATGTACAATCGGCTTTCCGTTTGCACCTTTCTCTGAGGATTCGTACGGAAGTACAAAAGCTACAGATGTTAAATCGTGCTTTTTGGACAAGTCAACTCCCACATATACAGGTCTGTTACGAACATCTATCGGATACTCGTCACATTGACAATCTTTCCATTTGCTCATATCCATGTAAGAGTCTTTCTTTGCCTGCACCCAAACGTCGAGGCATTTCGTGAGGAAAGAGGGCATCTGTTCGGGCTGTTCTTTTGCGATAACATATTCGCTTCGAATTTTGTCTACGCCAGCCTGATATGTACAGCGCACGGGATTTGCTTTATGCCAAAGCCGTTCATTTGATATATTCTTAATGTCTTTGTAATCCTCTTTATCTAGTTCCAAAATGTCGATTAAGTATTCGTCATTTTCTACATCGATACTCGGATTCAATATCTTTTTACAGTAGTTGTACTCGACTGTGTAACAAGGAACATTAAGTGATTTCCCTGCGGTCGTTATGGTCATTAAAAGTGGCTCTTTGGTATTGCTACCCAAGCCAAGGTCGTAAAATTCGGTTGTCTTGTGTTGGTGATACTCCGTTATTGTTACCGTACTGGCTCTTTATCCAGTACATCTCATGATTTCTCATGAGGTCAGACTATATTTTCTACGTCGCGGGCTCGTGGGAAAATTATTGCTCTCAATCTCGCTCATTTCCTAGTCGTTACGGACATATCCGATACATATGCCCTCGGTATTACCATTCCTCAACCGAAAGGGTTAGGTTCCACCGATACACCGCGATTTATACTCGACAAGTTAAACGGCTATCGAGTACCAGCAAGGCTGGGTTTGTTCCATCTCCATTACGACCATCTTCTCTGGAGAGTGGTTTTATAAAAGAGCCTGTCTTTACATGAGTGACAGCAGAAGTTGTACACCTGAATTTCGTTTGGAGAGGAGAGCCTCGAAGCATTAGCTTACACTCTTCGAAAACGATTTTTGACTGCTCTCTTTTTGTTCCTGCTGTGTAGATTTCAGCAACCTCATTGTTTTCTGTTGCTGTTACAGAAGCCTCATAAAGAGCAATCCCGCTTTCTGCCTGACTTTTTCCGTTCTTCCTTGAGAGCTCAAAAAAAGAACGCTTAAAGCGTCTTCGATGATTGTCTTTGCGTCGCCAGCCATACAACTGACAAATTGCAAATTTTTGCCACGGATTCAAATAGATAGGAGTTCCAGAAAGTTCTCCTTTGCTGTGACGAAGTAGTGTAAACCAGTCGTAAATCGACTGTGCTTTCTCTTCATTCCAATAGAACCAGCAGTCATCCGATTTTGACCTTTCAAGGTCTCTAAGAAATCGCTGACAAGCCCATTTGTGAGCTTCACATGAGATATAATCTTCATACTCACTCACGTACACATCATTGATACAATCATGTGAATATTTTTTGATATCTTCTAAAATCATATATCCATACACCTCCTAGATGTCGCCGAATTGGTCGACGATATCCGTCTGTGCATTTTTCAGTTTTGTCGACGCAGACTTTAGTCTTGATGATATCGTCATACCACAGAGGTCTGCGAATTTACGCATTTCCGTCGCTGAGTCCGTTTGCGCTTTCAGCCACGGATTTGCTTTGATGTAGGAGTTTCCAGTCTCCTCATCTGTGATTTGGATAACGAGATTTGAAGCATTGATAGCTTCTGTAGCTTTTCTGTAGTTGCTGTACGCTTGACAGTAACCAGCGACATTCGCTAAGTCGAGATTTCCGACAACATCGATTGATAAAAGTTGAGGAATCACTCGTTTCCACTCTTCTTTTGCGACTTTCGATAACCAATTTGGTGGTTTCAAAATTTCTTGATTTGATACAGAGGAAATCATGTCCTCTGCCTGTTGTTTCTCCTGTCGTTCAGCGACAGTCATATGTCGTGTCTGCTGGTCTAACGGCTTTCTGATATCAGCCATACGGCTGTCACCTCCTTACATAAAAATCTATACCCTAATAGGGTTGAGTGAGAAAATCGGTCAAAGTTTAGAGGGCGTGCGGTTTTTATTTAAAATTTTTAAAACTTTATTTCATGCTCCTAGGGGTATATCGGATGTTACACATCCTGCATCTTACGCAAGCACTCGTACAAGATGGATTGCATTGCCTGTTTGTCCGACAAAGACTTATCATACGCGATATGTATGAGATTGTGAGTTGATGATGAGACAGGGATTAAGTTATGCTCAAGCAAGGCTTGGCTCTTATCATCCTTTAGTTCTACAATATGATGCACTGTCGTCGCTGGTTCTACTTGTCCATACATGATATATGCGTAGACATCCATTCCATCAAATTTATTTAAGATATGAGTTCGCATACGCTCCCAGTTTGTGGAGTGATAAAAAACTTTCGCTTCTTTATCGCGACTACACTTATCATATTCTTTATGTCTCTGTTTTACACACTCACAAGTCTGTCCCGCCTCGATGCGCTTTCCGCATCTCGAGCATCGCTTATATATCATATCTGTCTGTCCTCCCATGTTGCGTCATCACAGAAGCTATAGTCGTCACTGTCTAACATATCCTCGTGCGCGTTTTCGTCTTCGTTCCATTCGTCTTCGTGCTCAAAAGATTCTGTCAGTCTTTCATACAGAGATAAGCAAATGTGACTGAACTTACAATCTGCAAAAATGTGTTTCTCTACTTCGTGATTATCTGAGTAAAGTCTTTGCATCTGTAATGTCAAAGTTTCATGTTCACAACCTTTACAGAAATGATAAGTCCGTACAGGAAGTGTCCTCTGTGTCTCTTTCATAGTAGTCATCTCTCTTTCTATTCGTGTTTCTTCTATATATAAATGCATTAAAAAAGAACACCTTTTACAGTGTCCTTGTGATTTTCAATGTCTTACACCATCATAATCTATCCCATATCCTTTCTTATACCGCAAGTGGCACCGCCTCTGTTCAGAAACGATGCCACTCTTTTAAGATAAAATAGAAAGGAGAATTGTTGCTTATGAGAAAAACAATTCAAAATGAGTAAAGGAGTTATGGTGTGTGTGGTTTTGTTGAATGTGTTTGGGTCTGAAAGAAATATAAATAAGTGCCTGTGTTATCTTTACACTTCTTTCATGATACTATTTTAGCACATTTCAATTTGAAAGTCAAATTTATAATTATACCATAAATGATGTATCGCTGTCAATCCCTGATGAGCACTGGGTTTAAAAGCGATGAAAAAAATTATAAAAAAATTGATATTTTTGTCAGAGTTTATAGAAATTTTATAAATGGAAATGGTACAAAAAGTGGTCGTGATGGTGGTATCGGAAGTGATACAAGATAAGTCTAAAAGGTGGTGATACAGAAAATATCAGGAGTGATGATACAGTATAAATAAATA
>ENA-ORVC01000774-ORVC01000774.1-human-gut-metagenome-genome-assembly--contig:-NODE-774-length-32302-cov-7.906410_pt1 | contig 32302 bp, 34 predicted proteins | sample MGYA00242092_ERZ509234 | MGnify/ENA primary metagenome ERZ509234 (study PRJEB26280, sample SAMEA2338800) | human gut metagenome | biome: human gut; feature: human-associated habitat; material: faeces... | reverse complement strand
ACGAAACTTAACTTGAGCCCAATCCCGGCAGGCTATCCCGCACGCACAGCGCTCCATACCCAAGCAGCGCATTCGGCCATCGCTCGTATCCCGCAAGCTGCTTTGCGCCTTTTCTTAAATAAGCTTTTACTTTTTCTCCATAAAGATATGGATCGTTTCCTCTGACAATTCCCCACTCCATCAAAAGCGCAGCGCTCCCGGTCACAAAAGGAGCAGCAAAAGAAGTTCCGCTAAAAGACTGATATCCGCCTCCCGGGACAGGCGCTGTAACGCGCACTCCAGGTGCGGCAATATCCGGTTTCAGCACGTTCTCACCTTCGTACATCCCCGCCGGACCTCTTCCCGAAAAATCCGCATACGAAAATGTCCGGGCATCATATGCCGCCACGGTAACAGCAAGCGACGCCGTAGATGGAATCGTCAATGTCGACATACTGTTCGGCTGTAAAAACGCTGTCCCCATATTTAATGACGTCTGTGTCGGAAGCCACATTTGATACTCCCCGTCCACAATACGGCCGGGAGTTAAAACAATTTTCCACACGCCGCTTTCTATATACTGTTTTCCGGGAAGAAGCGACAGATAAATCTCCTGTTTCACGCTGTACGGCTTCGGTTCTCCATAATAAATCAAAAGTTCTGTATCTCCGAGTATATACCGCTGAGCTCCCAAAAATTCATAAAACGGTCCTGCCTGCCTTCCCGACGGACTGATCACCGAAACTCCCATCTCGTCAACATACGATTTCCATATTTGAATACTCAGCGCCGGTTCTCTTTGCTGAACGGCAAGTTCTACCGTCTCAGATATCTGCCGCCGCACTTTTCCCGACACATGACCTGCCGACGCCCCCTCATTTCCGCTTCCGATGCAGATTACATTTTTCCACATGTCCGCAATATCGTTCAAAAAACGTTCTACAAGAGAAGTTCCGTCATGAGATCCATATGTGTTGCCAAAGCAACCCCATTGCAACGGCTCTTAAGGATTTGGAAAACCGGAATGAGCGAGCCTTATACGCAAACTGGAAACCTCTGCAAATCATCAATAACAGGATGGCTCTTTTATTCCGGCACAATGCCAGTGAATCTGAACACACTCTTTTATATGTCCATCATTTTATTTTCCATCCTTTACACCGTCTTACAGAATCAGAACAATATCATTTACTCTATTCTTCCATTGAAGATGTTCCTACCATTGCTGAAAAATTACGCTATGCAAGACACATGAAAGGTTTACGACAAAAAGATATTGCAGAATATTTAAACATACACTTGTCCTTGTATAACAACTATGAAAATCCTGATTATGAACAATTCCCTGTTAGAGATTTAGAAAAACTTGCTGATTTTTATCACTTGAAAATGTCCGAACTATTAGATACATATCATCTCTTTTTATATCAGCATCAAATTTCCTCTCTGAAATCTTTTCGCAAAGATAATTCACTGACTCAGCGACAACTTGCAGACATTTTAGGCGTATCGAGAACCGCTTTGCAATGTTGGGAAAACGGCTATCGAAATCTCCCAAAAGATATTTATAAAAAACTGCTTGAATCCGGCATGAAAATCGTTTGATTTCCTATTTATTTAATTATTTTTAACACAAGGGACAAATTGTTTCTTATCGTCCTCTCCTGCCCTTTTTCTTTTTAAGCGAAGCCGGGTTAAGGGAACAATTTCTTTTGTCTTATTTGTCAAATAAAAACTTCTGAAAGATGAATCTGCTTCTCTTGCAACAAAAGACTGGCAGTATGTAATACCACCAGCCTTCTACTCATCTCTAAGTCAGCATTTCATCAATGCTTTTTATAATCATCTTCTTTTGTTCCTGTGAACACTGAAGTCTTTCTATATAGGAATATATGTATTCACTATGAGTTTCTGCCACTGCTTTTCTCAAAGCACTGATGCCCTGCCTATCTTCCGGATAATGCACGACAATCTCCATATAAACCTACCTCTCCCAACTATTTATCATATTGTATTCTATTTTTCTTCCAATATGTCTGATACTTGATTACTTAACATGTCCTTTTGAACTTCCTTGTACGTTCTTTTAAGTTCATCTGTCATAGAGTTAAACTGATTCCATCTGTCGCACTCCATGAACCCCATAACTTCTAAAGCTGTTCTTAACCAAATCAAATTTTTCATATTGTAAGAAATATCCTCTAACAATTCCTCATTTGAAATAATATCGTTCTGTAATTCTTCTATTTTCATATCTGAAAATCTCCTTTCTTCGATAAAGTCCACTAATTTAAGTACGTTTCTTCTTTTTTACTCTTTACTGCTTACTATTTTCTTCTTTTGTTATACTGTTTATGATAAATTACATTCAGTTCTGTTCCATCTTCTGAATCATAAATACCATAAGCATTCTCGAAACATGGTTCTAATCCTTTCACACGTTCTAATGCCTGTTTATAAGTTTCTTTGTAAAGAGGTGGGGTTTTAATGCCCTTAGAGCGAGAGTATAAGCGATAATTATTTGCATAGTATGGAATTCTTTCTACTTTCTTAGATTCTGATTTTTCTTTGTTTCTATCCGAAAATAATCCCATAAAATATGCTGCAATATTATCATTATCTAAAATACGGTTTACGCAAACATATCCTTTTCTCCACATATAACTTAGTCTGCCCTTTGGTATGAATAACCTTTTTCCTCTTCTGTCTTTAATCAAAACATGCACATGCCAAACCCCTTTTTCAGTAGGTTCATAAATTACTATATATTTACATGTAGGATAAGCATATTTCAGTCTTTTCCAAAAGGCTTTAAAATCAGCAGACACATTCTCACGACTTTGCATATCCTCTCCATAAGTTAATGTGACATGTAATTCCGATTCATTTCCAGTAAAATTGTAATTGATAAGCCTTCTTAAAGTTGTATAAGCCTTATTCATATTCTTCCTCTGATTTTTCAATGAGTGACGAAATTCACATACCTCACCGGTTCTCAGATTCACATAATGGTCTTTATCCAATCTCTTAATTCCACACTTCCGTTGAATTGATTTTTCCATCACGGTCATTTCAACAATATGATTTGTAACACATATCGTTGAAATAGAATCATCCAGAGGAATCCTGCCGTTCACCTCCTCCCTTGAAATATAAATATTTTTGCTATGGTTTGTTCGTTGAGTCATAGCAAGACCTCCTTTTAACGTATTTCCGAGTTTTGCTTATAGCCCGGATAATACGAACTCGTTATGAGCAGAGTTCCGCATCCTCAACTTAGAATTGTTCACAATTTGTTTACATTTAAAGTGTCTATCTTTATCTTTTTATGAATGTACTCGTTTTTAGTCTTTCAAAGCGTCCTCAAAATCACCTTTTTTCCTGTTGTTTTCTTAATAATCAAGTCTTACTTTTATAAAAGAAAAGAGAGACTCCATTTCTGAAATCTCCCTTATACAAAAACCTTTATAAAATTGTCAAACTCGTATTTGTCCTTTTTAGAGTAAATTTTCATTTAAGCCAAGCGGGCTACCCAAAAATATCTAGGAAGTCTGTAAGCGGTAATAGCAGTCTCTAAAGTTAAAATAACTGTCGTTTTTAATAGTAGTTTGTTTCTATAAACTGCAAGTCTCCCGATTCGCCTACACTTACTGTACCTGTTAATGTTCTAAACTGCCCATTTCCCGGACTTGGGCCTTCAAAAGAAAGAATACAACCTGCCCCCATTATATTCGTACCATCCCATTGAAAACTGGAAACTTCTAAATAAACCTCATTAACGTCTCCTCCAAAATAATCGGACAGACTAATCGTAGATTTAACAGCCTGTTCTATCATTCCTTGATAAGCGTCAGCATGAACTCCAAAATCGCCCCATACCCCTGAAAATCCTTGAAAATTTCTTACCAAATCCTCAACCTTGTTATTATCCATCGTGTTACTAGATGACGGTTCTGAAATTCCAGAGGTATCTGACGTAATCGGCTCTTCTCCAACAGATTCAGATAAATTTTTATCAGTCTTTGTATACATAACTTCATTATTCTCTGTTATGTATTGAATGAAATCCAGTTCTTTATTTCTCAATACAAAACGAAGAGTTACGTCTTTGTTATCATAATCCGTTATTTTGTACTCAATATCCTTAGTAAAATCTGTATACTCTCTTGTACTTACATCTACCTCACATTCCTTTTTTAAATAATTCATATTACCATACACATCTGTTCCCTGAGGGTAATATTGTTTTATAAGCAATATTTCATCTGACGGCATGGAAATATCTAATACTGGCAAATCACTATATGATTCCTGTTCCCATACACCGAGACTATTCTGAATAATTTGTTTTTCTCCCTCCTCTGTCATGAATGGTTGTTTTGAAACGCTATCAAAATTTTCTTTTGTATCATACCAAATTCTTATCATATTTTCCGCAACTTTTACTACTACTCCGTTTTTATACATATAGGCAAAAGAATCTTCACGTGCTTTATTCCTCAAATCAGGATAATCCTCTTCTTGAGAAGAAGGAATAAAAATCTTCATAAAATTTTGTGCCGTTGCATAGTCTCCGTCCTTCAATGTTACTTCCACCGCTTTAATTTTATTCTCGTTACCAACTAACACTTCAAATATTTTCTGATTACCCGTGAGTTGTACCATTGTTGCTCTTTCAACAGCTTCTTTATTATTGGAATCTTCCGTTGCACCATTGTTGTAATAATAGTGAATGTAATTAGTATAATCAGCAAACAAATCATCTTTATCCCGTACTACAAAGCCATCATTTTCACCCCTTATCAAAAAATCTTCCAATTTTATCGCACTTTGAAATGTCTCATTATACTTTTTAAGAAAATCTTCCATGGATAATGCCGGGGTTGTATTATCATTCTCCTCTTTGCCAACTTCATCATAACCCTTTTTAATATCTGAGAAAAATCCGCTAGCAGTTCCCGCAATTAACAGAATTGCCAAAAGTACTCCACTTCCTAATAAAAGTATTTTCTTCTTTTTACCTGATAAAAATCTTCCTTTTTTACTGAATTCAATATCATCACTTTCACATTTCGCGCCACATTTACTGCAAAACTTATTATCATCTTGTACTTCCGTTCCACATTGTTCACAATATTTCATCTGCCTAGTCCTCCAATGGTTTGTCCCAATCATTAAATTCTTTTAATGTACTTATTGCTAATTCACTTTTTACATCTGTTCCACTATAACTGTTGACATAAGATGCCTGATTATTATAATGAAAATCATCTTTAGTAACAGAAAACACAACGACACACCATTCACTTCTTACTTTTGCACCATAGCTATTTTCAGCGTCTACATCCAAATATACCAAATATCTGCCATAATCATCCTTTTCCAATATTTCTTCTCCCGAATATATTGCCGTTCTGGGCGCTATTAGTTGTTCATTAACAACATTTCTAGCAGCATTTACCACATATTCTTCCTTCGGTTCATTTCCAATAAATCTTGTAATAATGAAAAGAGCAATAACAATTCCGCAAAGTGTAACAATAACCTTTTTTCTCTTTCTCTTAGGCAGATTTTTAAAATCTTTTACATCGCCGGCAAATTCTGCTCCTTTTTCTTTTGCAGTATTTACATACTGCTTTGCTCTTTCTTTCCTTTCCTCTTTAGACATATTCTGAATTTCATTAAATTTTTCTCTGCTTTTTTCTACCCCCTCTGTAAGTGCAGAACCTGCCTGCATAACACCGCTTGATGCCATTTCTGTCACTTGCTCTATTTTGCTTTTATCTCGGCTCTCAACAGTTTTTATCTCTGTTCCACATTTTGGACAAAATTTCATCTTTTCGTCCAGTTCATGTCCACACTTCTGGCACATCCTTTTTACTTTCTTTTCCTGTACAACTTCTTCACATTTACTGCCACACTTACTGCAAAATTTTGCATTATCGCTTAATTCCTTCCCACAATTAGAGCAAATTTTCCCCATATGTATTTCTCCTCGTTTTATATTAATTCTATAATTTTCTTAATTATTTCTTCGTCTTTTTCCTGATAAATAGTGTGCGTATCATCAACATGTTCCCTGCCCTTCTCAATCTGTATTGGCTTATCACTAAAATCTCGTTTCCAGCATACTTTGATTCCTTTTGCATTATATACATTTGGAATATTTTTAACTTCATTACCTATCACAAATCCGACCGCCTTAATTCTTAATGGCTGGTTTAACATAAATCGTGATTTAATAAAAATCAAATCTCCCACTTCTACTGATTGGATCATTTCATAGTATCTTGACTTTTCTTCCTCCTTATAGCCAATCACTGCAACTTTTTCTTTCAAACAATCCTTTGTAATATCTCCTTCTCCCTGAAAATAAGCGCCTATCCCCCATACTGCCATAACATATTTCCTCTTTCGTATACTTTTCATTTTATTATATTTTAGGTCATTTGCACCCTAATAGTCAATAGGTCATCGTGACATAATTTAATTATATTTCAACACTCCACAAGAAGGAGGTGCAATACCTATTGTCACGCTTAAAAGACTTACGCAAAGAACGTGGCTACACGCAAATCAAGATGCAGCATTTAACTGGTATAGACCAAAGCGATTACTCCAAGATAGAAAATGGCAAACGTTACTATACCTTTGAACAATGCCGGAAGATAGCCCTCGCCCTTGACACAAGCATGGACTATCTTTCCGGACTGACGGATGAAAAGAAACCTTACCCCCGTTCCAATTCATCCAACTAGCAGAAAAACTGCCTATCATCATTATAATGACAGGCAGTTCTTTTGTACTATGCACGCAGCTTAGTAACGAAGTTTATTTAGTTTTTCTTTCACTTCCATTACATCCCTATAACGTTTACTTGGATTTACCATGATACATTTTTCTATGATATTTCCGATTTTTCCGGTTGCCATCTCATTCACAGGATGTTTTCCGGTCAGCATGACGTTCATCATAATTCCCAATCCATAGATATCCGTTCTCTCATCGGATTGAGCCTCTCCGTATTGCTCCGGTGCAGCATAACCGATTGTCCCCACCGTTCTCGTATCTTTTTCCGAATACATTTTATAGATTTTAGCGGCATCAAAATCAATAATCTTCACTTTTTTACCTTTCATAACCATTACATTTTCCGGTTTGATATCTCTATGAATAATCTGATTCAAGTGTAACGCATATAATCCGTCACACACCTGACTTATGATTTCCCTCACATAACTTTCTGATAATGTTCCCTGTTCCAATCGTTCTGCAATCGTAATCCCCGGTATAAATTCTTCCAAAATAATCGTTTCTTCTTCATTACGACATACTTCATAAATTATGGGAAGGTGTTCTTGTTTCACCCCTAGCAATCTTTCATACGCAGGATAAATCCCTTTTAATTTCTTGACTACCACATAGTTTCCCACCTGATTATGTTTATATAAAAGCACTTCACCGCAGTCTTTTTTCTTTAATACTTTTACAAAAGTATAATACTCTTTCAAGTTCTCAACTAACCACCGATACATAACTTTCTCCCATTGCCAACCTGATTTTCCCATGATATACTCTCTACAAGGTGATAAAGATGATTAAAAAACCAACTGATGAACTGATGGACGCACTAAATCAATGTTCGTCTGTCAAAGAATACATAAACAACGAACAGGATTATTTGATTGATTCTGCTGTTTGTGACTATTTGAATCAACTGTTAGAAGAGAAATCTCTGAAAAAATCCACGGTCATTAAAAACTCGGAACTCAATGAAATTTATGGATATCAGATTTTTTCAGGAAAGCGTATTCCGTCACGTGACAAACTGATTTCCATTTCCTTTGGGCTGGAACTTTCACTTGAGGAAACACAAACTCTTTTAAAATATGCAGGATTTGCTCCTTTATACCCAAAACAAAAACGTGACAGTCTGCTTATATGGGGAAAAAATCATCAGTTTTCCATTTATCAGATAAATGAATTACTTTATACGGAAAATGAAGACACCCTATAATTATTGCACATAATAATATTCCAACTGTTCCACCATACCATCGTCAGAAAAATTGATATTTAATCCCGGATTGAACTCTCTGTCAAAACGATAGCAGAGTTCTTTTTCATACTCCTGATCCGGTGTTCCCAATATTGTTTTCACTGCACCAGCATCAGATATCCCAGCAATCCCATAGATACCATATTCTTTTTTATTTTCTCCTACTGTATAATCAATCAAAATATCTTGTATAACCTCTTCTTGATTTACTGCAACAGTTATCATCCCGAATGTATAGATATCCATTCCATTTTCACGATACATTTCATCCGTTTCTTCGCCTAATGTTGCTTTAATGTCAACAAACCCACTTCCAAGCACATCCCTTAAATCATTTTCCACTTCGGAATCATAGATAATATTCTCACCTGTCCTAAAATTTTCGTTAATGACATTTGGAATATCCAACTCCTCTGTGTAATTGCTGTTCATGTTGTCTTGTATTCTACGCCTTACAAATGGCATACAAATGAACACACCAATCACCAATACACTCCCAATTAACAATAATGGAATATGCTTCCTATGCCTGTCTTTTATTTGTATTTCCTGTTTCTCATATTGAAACATACACCGCGGACAATAATGTGCTTCATCCGGCAATTCCATACTACAATTTGGACATTCTTTCATCCTGCTACCTCTTTGCCATCACGAAAACAATTTCGTATACTCTGTCTGTGTGTCTGCAATATGATACACATAAACTACTTTACCTATCTGCCGATATATAGAAACATACCTTTCAGATATGACCATTCGATACCCTTGCTTATTCAACCATTTATCCGGTGTCAGAGAACCGGAGTCTGGAAAGTTCTCTAATCGCTCAATACTGTCCAAAATCTGCTCTGTAACTTTCATAGCGGATTCCACACCAAATTGAAGTAGATAATAATCTTCAATCTTTTTCAAATCTTCCCATGCCGTAGGAAGAATCTCTACTTTATATTGTTCCTGCACGTTCTCTCAATTCCTTTCTTGCTTCGGAGATACTTCTTGTCTTTGCTCCGCTTAACCGTTCTTCTTCTGCCTGCATGATTTTTGCACGAAGTTCTAATGCCTGCTCTCTTTTCTCAAAGGCATCGATACTCATAAATACTCCGTCGCCCTCCCCATTTTTTGTTATATAAATCGGTTCACTTGTTTTTCTTGCAAGATTAGAAATAGAAGCATAATCGTTCCGAAGCGTTGCTGAAGCCTTAATAATCATTTTCTTCATCCTTTCCCATCACCTTATTGATATATCTTTTTATTGATATAATTATATCTTGTTTTTTGTATATTATCAATGTCTTTCATAAAATTCTTTTTGCAATTCCCAACTTCCGCATTTATAATTAGTTTGAAAAATAAAATAATTATGGGGTGCAGATATGATAGGAAAAGATACAAGAAAATATGCAATTTATTCAAGAAAATCTAAATTTACAGGCAAAGGTGAAAGCATTGATAATCAAATCACCCGATGTAAAGAATATTTGAAATTTCATTACGGTGTAGATAATGAAGATTCTATTATTATCTTTGAAGATGAGGGATACTCTGGAAAAAATACCAATCGTCCTCAGTTTCAAATTATGTTAGATGCCTGCAAGCGAAAAGAAATAAAAGTGATCATCTGCTATCAATTAGACCGTATTTCCCGAAGTGTTAAAGATTTCTCCATATTATCTGACCAACTTGCTGAATGGGGCATCAGTTTCGTGTCAGTCAAAGAATCTTTCGATACCTCGACACCTATGGGAAAAGCCATGATGATGATTACTTCCGTATTTGCACAAATGGAACGAGAAAATCTTGCCGAACGACTAAAAGACAACTTCCAAACTCTGGCAAGGAGCGGACATTGGCTCGGCGGTACAACTCCTACCGGATATAAAAGCACTGTCACTACCGGAAGTATTGCTTCAAATGGCAAAACCAGGAAAGCATATATGCTTGAGCCCATTCCCGAAGAATCTCGGACGATTCAGAAAATTTTCTCTGCCTATCTGGAAACAAATTCTCTCACAATGGTAGAGAAATTATTACAGGAAGAACATATCTACACCCGCAATAATATACCTTTTAAATGTTTTGCTATTAGAAATATTTTAAAAAATCCTGTCTATGCCAGTGCCGATGAAACTGTATGGGAGTATTTTCACGAATTAAATGCTAATCTCTGCTTTGAGAAATCAGAATGTAGCAGTAAATACGGAATTATGGCATTTAATAAGAGTAATCAGACTAGTGGTATCCCTCACGACATGAAAGAATACGAGGCATGGATTATCGCAATCGGAAAACATACTCCTCTTGTCTCTGGAAAAGACTGGGTAAAAGTACAGAATATGCTTACGCTAAATGCTTCTAAAACATTCCGCAAACCAAGAAGCAATCAGGCTCTTTTGTCTGGTCTGATTTTCTGTGGGCATTGCGGAAATAAAATGCGTCCAAAAATGGGACATTCTACCAAACCGGATGGCTCACGCTCTTTTAATTATCTATGTGAAACGAAAGAAAAAAGCAGACAGAAGAATTGTGCTATGAAAAATGCTCCCGGTAATCTTCTTGATGAGATGGTCTGTAATGAAATCAAAAAATTAGCAGAAGATGATTCTGTCTTTATGAGACAATGGAAAGAAACAAAAAAGGCTTTACTCGCCAAAGGGGATACGCATAAGGCAGAATTAAAATCTTTAAAGAACAGTCTTTCAGAAAAAGAAAAGCAAATCAATAATCTGCTTATATCTCTTGCTGAAAGTGCTGATTCTCCTGCTCATACTTATATACAAAAACGAATTAATTCGATTCACTCAGAAAAAATACAACTTGAGAAAGACATCAAAGAATTATCAGAAGTCTCAGAAAATCAGTCTGTCATGCTGGACGCGGAATTAGAATTTGTTCCGAAAATGCTTGCTTCTTTCAGCCATTCTTTTGATTCTATGAGTGTAGAAGAAAAGCGTTCTGCTCTGAGACTATTTATAGATAAAGTAGTATGGAATGGAAAAACTGTAGATTTATATTTAATGGGCACTTCTGATACTTCCTTGTCCAAAGTATCAGAGCCGTTACAGAGGGGTAGCCAAAACTGATGTTTATCGCCACCGGACGACGAAGTTCTACAGCCTTACGGACAATATAATCTACTCCCCGCATCAGTTCTGTTGTTCTCGGAAAACCGCCTTCTCTGGGGACTCCCATCTTTACGATGATCAGTTCCGCCTCAGACGCAGCTCCCCGAAACCTTCTCCCCTCACTTCCCCGGCCATTCCCTGCCGCGATTCCCGCCACCGCTGTTCCATGACCACTGACATCGGATGTTTTCACCATCTGCCGCCTTACCTCTTTGTCCTCTGTTGCTAACGCCGCATCGATCTGCTCCCGTGTATACTCTGTTCCTGCCGAATATCCTGCCGGAGGCCTCCCATTAACAGACTGATCCCAAAGAGACACAATCCGCGTTGTTCCATCCTCATTTCTGAACTCTGCATTTTCATAATCGATCCCACTGTCAACAATTCCGATAAGAGTCCCTTTTCCTCTCAAAGATAACGGCATATCCTGTACAATATCTATGCACGACACCTGCCTGCCTACATCAGTTTGAAAATACAGCTTTTTCGGTTTTTCTATAAATTCCACTTCCGGGAGCTGAGCCAGTTGTCCGATCCGTTCTTCCTCGATGACAATAACCGCATAGCCGTTCAACAGTTCCGTAACCGATCGCGCCGTTTGCCTGACCGCTTCAAGTGTTCCCGAATATTTTACGATCAGCTCCCACACATTTTCTTCTTTATCATATCCAACATCCAGCTCTTCGGAGCGTTCTCTTTCTCCCTGATCGGCATCCAGAGCCAGATTTAAAAGATTTTCCAGTTTTTGACTCATTCATTCTCCTATGACTGCAGCACATTCATTTTTTGCATTATATGTACTTCAGGAAACTTTCAACATAAAAAATCATGATCTTTACCAACCTTTTTATCTCCGGCAAAGACCATGATCTTCTTTTTTCTTTATTACGTCGTCTATTTATTTTCTTTTCTTGATTTTCTTTTCTTTAGTTCCTTTTCTTTAGTTCCTCTGTCCGTTTACTTCCTGTATGCAAACAGCGGAAGTCCGTCCTGCTGCGGAACTTGTACTTCTCCTTGAATAAGCGGTTTCGCATAACGGATAAATTCATCACTTACGTCTGATCCGTCTTTAGTGATCCACCCGGCAGGCACACCTTTTTCACGATTGCAGATTTCATTCACATCTTTTGCCTCGTAACTAAGTTTATATTCTTCACCGTCCGCTCTCACAAAGGCGATCATCTTTCCGCTTTCGCCATGCAAAGCACATTTTACGCCATACGCTCCCGAATCAACCGCCTCCTGCAAATCCGTCGCAGAAAGCATTGCCGAAGAACATCTCTGACTTACGTTCAATTCAACAGAACGAACCTTTACGCCGAGACGGTCTTTTATCAGGTTTTCCAAATATTTTCCTGATCCGGTCAGCATTTTATGCCCGAAAGTATCCACTCCTACCTCGCTTGCAAGTTCACAAATAAACGTTCCTTTGCCATCGTTAATTCCTTCCGAGATACAAACGATCACATTTGACACTTTTTCAAGAGACGCGCTCACATCCTGTATAAACCGTTCTGTATCAAACGCCACTTCCGGCAAATAGATCAGAACCGGATTATCTCCTTCAAATTTTCGTGCCAATGCGCTTGCCGCTGTAAGCCATCCCGCATGACGCCCCATGATCTCGACGATTGTCACTGATTTTTTATTATCATATACCGATGCGTCAACTGCAATCTCCCGCACGGTTGAAGCCACATATTTTGCCGCGCTTCCAAACCCCGGCGTATGATCTGTATTGACAAGGTCGTTATCGATCGTTTTCGGTATACCCAGAAAGCAAATATCGCTTCCGACCATCTCCGCATAACGCGACAGTTTGCTCACTGTATCCATCGAATCATTTCCTCCGATATAAAAGAAATAACCGATGTCATATTCCTTAAATCTTTCAAATAATTTCGGATATACTTCGTCGTTTAGATCTTTCGGTAATTTATATCTGCAAGAGCCAAGATATGAACCGGGCGTTGTCTTTACTAATTCCAGTTCTCCCGAGCGCTTCAATTCTTCCATATCCATGACCCGGCCTTCGGCAAACCCTTCGATTCCGTTAATCATGCCGAACACTGCACCAAAAGAATCTTTTCTGTTCAACGCTTCATTGACAACTCCGTATAAGCTTGCGTTGATAACTGCCGTCGGTCCGCCCGACTGTCCTACGATCACTTTTTTTTTCATCTCTTCCTCCTTATTTTAATCACCGAAAGTTCAAAAATCACATTCCGGGATTGTAAGCATCTGCCAAGATTTCGGATAATCCCGGCCTTTAGCTTTTCGCTATTATAAAAACACTTTTACTATATATGAAAAAATTGAATTTTACAATATAGAATAACTAATGTATACTACACCTTAGACAACATGACAGATAAAATCAGGAGGTATGATATGAAATACATTTCATTTGCAATTCCTTGTTATAACTCAGAAGCCTATATGGAAAAAGCGATCAACTCAATCCTTATCGGAGGAGAAGATGTCGAAATTCTTATCGTCAACGATGGTTCAAAAGACGGAACGCAGGAAATCGCCGAACGGTACGAAGCTCAATATCCGACGATCGTCAAGGCGATCCAAAAAGAAAACGGAGGACACGGCGATGCAGTCAACTGCGGACTTTCTCATGCCACAGGAAAATATTTTAAAGTAGTAGACAGCGACGACTGGGTTGACGAAAGCTCTCTGTTTAAAATTCTTGAAACAGTAAAAACATTTGTGAAAGAAGACACACTTGTCGATATGGTAATCTCAAACTATGTTTACGAAAAAGTCGGCATGGAACATAAAAAAGTGATCCGCTATGACAATGTGCTTCCCGAAAATACGATTTTTCACTGGGATGAGATCGGACATTTCCGGCTCGACCAATATATTTTGATGCACTCCGTTCTTTATCGGACAGAGATGCTGAAACTGTGCCAGTTAAAATTACCGAAGCACACTTTTTATGTTGATAATATTTACGTGTATTATCCGCTTCCGCATGTACGCACCCTTTATTACCTGAATGTCGATTTCTACCGCTATTTTATCGGGCGGGAAGATCAGTCCGTCAACGAAAAAATCATGATCGGAAGGATAGATCAGCAATTATTTGTAACCAAGACAATGATCTCCATGTATGAACTGCGGATGATCTCAAGTAAAAAACTGCGAAAATATATGGTTAATTATCTTGCGATCATGATGACTGTTTCATCCATTTTATGTATCCGCTCTAAAAAACCGGAGAACTTAACTAAAAAGAAAGAACTGTGGAGCTACTTAAAACGAAAAGATTACAAAACTTATATGAAGATCCGCTACGGTATACTCGGACAGACGATGAATCTCCCGGGAAGATCCGGACGTAAAGTATCTTCTCTTGCATACAGCGTTGCAAGACGCCTGATCGGATTTAACTAACTTAAAAAACGGTGCATCGGAAGCTTTTCCATGTACCGTTTTCTTAATTTTCAATTTTTTGTAACAGTTCAGCCATACAGTGTACGGGAAGCACAAAACATGTCTGCATGTTTTTGCTAACCGACATCTGTATGCGCTAAGCGCCCATTTATGAGTAAAACAGTGGCGTCAGCCACAATAAGCACGTGGTGCGGTTTTGCGAATGGCGCGTGCTGAATTGTTACAATTTTTTCATTTTTTCATTTTTTTTAAAAAAACACTTGATTTTTTTTTAGAGTCTGATATAATAACCATGTTGCTTACGGGAAACAACAAAAAACAACACAAAACGGTACAATGCGGAATGGTGTAATTGGCAGCACAGCAGACTCTGACTCTGTTAGTAGGGGTTCAAGTCCCTTTTCCGTAGCTTGGAATTTGTAGTAAACAAATTCCTTATTTTATCGGAGTGTGGCTCAGCTTGGTAGAGCGCTACGTTCGGGACGTAGAGGCCGCAGGTTCGAATCCTGTCACTCCGATTCATCCTCCATTTTATGGAGGATTTTTTATTTTTCATAATGTAAAAGCTGATTGAATTTCGTTAAGGTTATCCGATGCATGTCAGATTCTTAAATTGGAAGCTGCATGTTTGGATAGTCTTTTTATTTACTTTTTTACTAAGATAATTGTAACAAAATGAAAGAATTCGGCACTAACTGGCAGAAGGAGGTTGAAAGCACAAGTGATCGAAGAAATATACGAGATGTATTCAAGAAAAGTCTTTTTGTTTTTATTGAGCAAGACGAATAATGAAGATATTGCAGAAGAACTTACTCAAGAAACTTTCTTTCAAGCTGTCCAATGCATCGATCGGTTTAAGGGGAATAGTTCCATATTAACCTGGTTATGCGGAATCGCCAAAAATGTTTGGTTGAAAGATTTAAGAAAACGTCAAGAAATCTTATCTACAAATGATCATATTCAGGAAATAGCGGATGAAAAAGAAGTAAACGTTCAATGGGAACAAAAAGAAATCTTACAGTTGATACACAACATGAATGAACCGATACGAGAGGTCATGTATCTAAGATTGGTCAGCAACTTGTCTTTTGCCGAAATCGGAGAAATAATCGGCAAAACAGAAAATTGGACAAGAGTAACTTTTTTTAGAGGAAAACAAAAAATTGTAAAGGAGATTTTAAAAGATGAATAAAAGACTTCCATGCTACATCGTTTCCGACCTGTTACCACTATATCAAGATGATATATTATCGGAACAAACGAAAAAAGATATTGATAAACATTTAACCGAGTGCAGAGAGTGCCAAAAAAAGATGGCTGCAATGAAAACACAGCTAGACATTCAAAACACCAACGTTGACCTAAAGATCAATCCATTAAAAAAGGTAAGATTTTATCAAAAAATACTGACAGTCTTGGGAGCGGTTATAGCATTCATTTTAGGTGCATGCATTCCGATCGCTATATTAGGGTTTACTGTTCTTGAACGAGGAGAAATAGCCGCTTATCAAATCGAGCGAGTAAAAGGCCTTTGGTATGTACTCACTTCATGGAGCTGCGCTTCGGGAATTGTAGTATGCGTAATTTATTTTTTGCTCATACTGCTTATCAAAAAAATAATCAAAAAAAAGGGAAAGTAAAAATTATCTCAGTTTTTCCGGACATAAAAATACCCCCATATCGGACTTTTATACATCATTGTCCTATATGGGGGCATCATATCAGTCAAAGCGGCAGCCTTAAAATCTGTCAACAAAGAAGCTACTTCCACTCCCCGTCAAATACAACTTCCGCAGGGCCTGTCATATATACCGTATTCTTTTCTCTGTCCCACTTGATCTGCAAATCTCCGCCAAGCAGTTTTACTGTCACCTCATCTTCCGTCAATCCGTTCAACGCACAGGCAACGGCGACTGCGCATGCTCCGGTTCCGCACGCCAGCGTCTCTCCCGATCCCCGCTCCCACACGCGCATCTGCGCCGTATGACGGTCAAGAACATTTACAAACTCCGTATTCACCCTCTTTGGAAACCTTTCATGATTTTCAAATTTTACTCCGACTGTTTCAAGCGGAAATTCTTTTACATCTTGATCTATAAATACGACTGCATGAGGATTTCCCATAGAAACACATGTCATCCTATATTCCTGTCCATCCACGGTAATCGGTTCATCTATCACTTCTTCCTTTTCCGAAACAACAGGCACTTCTTCCGGACGCAGCATCGGTTTTCCCATATCAACTTTGACAAGGACAACTTTCCCGTCTTCTACAGTCAGATCAAGATATTTGATACCTGCCAATGTCTCTACAGAAATACTTGTTTTATCTGTTAAGCCGTAATCATATACATATTTCGCCACGCAGCGAATCCCGTTTCCGCACATTTCTCCACGAGAACCGTCCGCATTATACATCTCCATTTCAAAATCGGCTTTATCAGATGGATTGATCATAATAAGCCCGTCCGAACCGACTCCGTAATGCCGATCACTGATCTTCTTTGCCAGTTCCGATGGATTTTCTATCGTTTCCTGCAAACAGTTCACATAAACATAATCATTTCCTATGCCCTGCATTTTTGTAAATTTCATAGGTTTTCTCCTTTTCTCTCGCGTTCCTCTTTTTTCTTCAAATCCAATCCGACTCTTCTGCCGGTCTTCTTTTCGTCTTTTCAATACTCATTTCATCTCTAATTAAAATAGACAAGTTCTTCTATCGGTTCTGCCGCCTCGATATGTTCCGCTTCGAGAACAGGCCCTTCTCCGCGATAAACCGATACATTCGCAAACCGTACTTTCGCCCGTACTTTTACCCATTGTCCTGCTTTTAATTTCGGAGCGTACGCACTTCTGCATACATATCCCAGAAATGTCGTATCATCCGCACAACATGTCATCGCCATCCGCCCCGGAAGAAACACTTTTGACGGAAATCCGGAAGGTTTCAACACCTTCGCTGTGATTTCAATAACTTTTCCACGATATCGGGCGGGATTTTCCATCATATCCACATACCAGATACCATAATCTTCTCTCGGAATCTCGATTACAGGCGCATCCAGATCATACGGCACGTCATCTTCAAAAATATTTTCCACTTCTCCTTGTTCATCTTCAAATATAACTTCCGCCTGAGGGCTGACTACTTTGACGCTTCTCCTGTATCCCGCCAGAGGCTTAATATCTTCACAGCGGTTAAAAAGAACCATCTCGGCGCCTCTTACCATTTCTACAAAGAGCGGTTTTAAATTAGTCAGATATGTCTGAAATGTGCTTGCGTCCACTGTTGTGATCTTCTGCTCGATCCCCCAGCCCTTAGGAAGCTTCATATTTTCAAAATCACTGACCTTCCACATTCCGTTATATTCAATGACAACTCGATCAGGCTCGTGCTTTCGATCTAATTCCGCCAAATACTCCTCTGTCAGTTCTTCTCTGTCTTCCAGCCGCTCTATTACAACGCCGTATCTTAACATTTCCATCGTATCATACTCATCTTCTCCATCTTCGCAAAGAATGAGCAATGTTTTTCCATCGATCTGAAAATAATCCTGCTTCAATGTAAATTTTAAAAATCCGGTCTTTCCACTGTCTAAAAATCCCGTCATCAAATAAACCATTACATCCGGTTCATTCATGTTTTATTTTTCCCTCCTTATTTTTTCATTCCATATTTTCCGGTTCTCGCTCTTTCATTCGTTTCCTTTGTATGTTCGCCGATTAAAGGCCGAACAGTTTTTCCAGTTTTTCTTCATTTATCTTTGCTCCGATCACACAAATACGTCCCGTGTATTCCGGCGCTCCGGTACGCACTTCATATTCTCCCGGAACCATGTCAAAGTAGATCCATGTTCCGTCTTCTCCTTTGACCATTCCTTTTGCTCGAAGGATATCGCCATACTCTTCTTCATTTTCAAGACTCTTTAAAATCTCCCCGACCTGTTCTTCCGAATACACATGGATTGTCTCACGCCCCCAGCTCGCAAACACTTCGTCTGCATGGTGGTGACCGGCATGATCATGACCACATCCACAGTCATGATGATGGTGGTCGTGGTGATGCCCATCCTCTCCGTTGTCATGATGATGGTGGTCGTGGTGATGCCCGCACTCTCCGTGGTCATGATGGTGATGCTCGTGATGATGCTCGCACTCTCCGTGATCATGATGGTGATGTTCGTGATGATGCTCGCACTCTCCGTGGTCATGATGGTGATGTTCGTGATGATGCTCATCCTCTCCATGGTCATGATGATGCGCTCCGTGGTGATGACCGCACTCCGGGCAGACAACCTCCGCAAGAAGTTCCTCCTCCATTGATCTGACGGATTCCATCGTTTCCAAAATTTTACTTCCCGCAAGTTGTTCCAAAGGCGTAGTAATAAACGGCGCCTTCGGATTCAATTCTCTTAAAATAGCAATACTTTCTTCGATCTTTTCCGGTTTTGCCTTATCTGTCCTGCTCAAAATAACCGCGCCCGCATATTCTATCTGATTACTGAAAAATTCACCGAAATTTTTTCTGTAAATTCTGCATTTCGTCACATCCACAACAGTCGTAAAACTATTTAACTTAGCGTCGATCTCACTTTGTACGTCTTGAACCGCCTTTATGACGTCTGATAATTTTCCGACCCCCGACGGTTCTATCAAAATACGATCCGGATGATAAGTATCCACAACTTCTCTCAAAGATTTGCCGAAATCTCCGACAAGAGAACAACAGATACACCCCGAATTCATTTCCCTGATCTCGATTCCTGATTCTTTTAAAAATCCGCCGTCAATCCCGATCTCTCCAAACTCATTTTCGATAAGAACAACCTGTTCTCCCGCAAACGCCTCCGAAAGCAGTTTTTTAATAAGCGTTGTTTTTCCAGCTCCTAAAAAGCCCGAAATAATATCAATCTTTGTCATTTCAAACAACCTCCCATATTATATTCAATCCATATCCAGCTCAATAGGACAATGATCCGATCCCATCACATCTGTCAAAATCTTCGCATCTTTCAGACGCTCTTTCAAACTTTCCGAAACACAGAAATAATCGATCCGCCATCCGGCATTTTTTGCTCTTGCGCTGAAGCGATACGACCACCAGGAATAAATTCCTTCCTGATCGGGATAAAAATACCGAAACGTATCAATAAATCCCGCGTCAAGAAGTTCGGTAAACTTTCCTCTCTCCTCATCTGTAAATCCGGCATTTTTTCGATTTGTCTTTGGATTCTTCAGATCAATTTCCTTGTGCGCCACATTCATATCTCCGGTTACGATGACCGGCTTTTTTTCTTCCAGTTTTTTCAGGTACATACGAAAATCATCTTCCCATCTCATGCGGTAATCAAGTCTCGCCAATTCATTTTGCGAATTGGGCGTATATACCGTAACAAAGTAGAAATCTTCAAATTCGCATGTGATCACTCTGCCTTCCTGATCATGTTCTTCAATTCCGATACCGTAAGTTACAGACAACGGTTCCTTTTTCGTAAACACCGCCGTTCCCGAATATCCTTTTTTCACCGCATAATTCCAATACTGATGATATCCCGGCAAATCGAGTTCCAACTGCCCTTCTTGCATCTTTGATTCCTGTATGCAGAAAATATCCGCATCTGCCTCAGTGAAAAAATCCAAAAAACCTTTTTGCACACACGCTCTTATTCCATTTACATTCCACGAAACAAATTTCATTATCATCCACCTCTCTCACATAATATTAATATCACTCTGATAGAACCTGTTTCCGGGTAAAGCATAAAAGGACAGATGCTTTCACTACCTGTCCCTCTCTTCTCATTCATACCATACTTCTCTCAAAAAAAGTCCGCCTGCCGGAGCCAGAAACCCCGCTTTTGATCTGTCTCCTGTCAAAAGCGCCTCTTTCACACTTTCGGCGGTACGTTCCCGCATCCCGACTTCAAGTAAAGTTCCTGTCAATATTCTCACCATATGATACAAAAATCCCGTTCCGTCATATCGAATGACAATACAGTTTCCATTCCCGATCTGATCGGATTTTCCGCATGGCAAAAAGTCTTTTCTTTCATCTCTGATCATGATCGAGTAAATCGTACGTCTGACAGATCTGTTATCTTTTTTATCCGTATACCCCGCAAAAAAATGTGTGCCTGTCAAATATCCGGCCGCCTCCCTCATCCTTGCAAGATCCGGTTCTCCCGGAAAATGACCGCTGTACTTCCGTGTAAATACATCTTGTTTGATCCCCGTATCGATCCGATATTCATAAACTTTCCCTACCGCACTTTTCCGGGCATGAAATCCGTTCTTCACAAGCTTCACATCAAGGATGCGTATATCAGGCGGAAGACACCCGTTCATTTTTTCCGTAAACAAAGCCGTATCCACTTTTCCCGGCAAAACAACGCTCGCAGTCTGGCCGCTTGCATGAACTCCGGCATCGGTTCTCCCGGAGCCGTCGATCTGCGCCTGATATCCTGTGCAGTTTTCCAGCGTCTCTTCCAAAATCCCCTGTATCGTCCGATCTGTATCTGACTGCCTCTGCCAGCCTTGATAGTTTGTCCCGTCATAGGCAATCGTCAATTTATATGTTCTCATAATTTTATCTACTGCAAAAACTTCTTAAGCTCGTCCATAAATGTGCCCGCATCTTTAAACTCTCTGTACACAGAGGCAAAGCGTACATATGCTACCGGATCAAGCTCTTTTAGTTTTTCCATAACGATTTCCCCGATCTCACTGCTCGGGATTTCTTTCTCCTCACGATTAAAAATCTCAAGTTCGACCGCATCGATCGTTTTCTGGATTGCTTCTGCGGGAACAGGGCGTTTATAACATGCGCTCAATACACCTTGTTCAATCTTAGACCGTTCATACTGCTCTCTGTTATTATCTTTTTTTATAACAATGAGCGGAATCGTCTCTACTTTTTCGTATGTCGTAAATCTTCTGCCGCATTCATCACACGAACGTCTTCTTCTGATCGAGTTTTTATCTTCTGCAGGACGAGAATCAATCACTCTCGTATCCGGATTTCCACAATATGGACATCTCATGAGCATTTCCGCCTTTCTCTTTCCATTTTCTATATGCGCAATTATTATACCACACGCTTTAAAATTTTTGCAAAAATTTTTCTTCTTTAATCTCCACAAGCACGATATCCGGACCGATCTTTTTTATGCAGGAAAAGGGAATCACATATTCACAATCTGTCCCGAAAAATCCGCATATTTTCCCCGGTCCGGGTATTACGATCGCCTCGATTTCTCCTGTACATATGTTGATCTCCACATCTGCGATACAGCCGAGACGCCTTCCGCTGCATACATTGATCACTTCTTTTTCCTTCAGTTCACAGATCCGCATACCGCCTCACCGCCATTTTACGCTCTTCTTAATTTATTATATGAACGAACAGTTCCGCCATGCACAAAGCCGCAATCCATTTCTCTTTCTTTTTTCCAGTTTATGCGATACAATAACATCAGTAAAACAAATAAAAAAATATTTATATAAAATGAAAGGATTTCACACATGAAAGAAATGATCTTATTATTTAATCCACCGGCAAAAGAACAACTGCTGAAAATCCGTTCCGCCCTGCTGCCTCTGCATATCCGCATACAGCTTATCAAACCGGAACAGTACAATCAGCCGCTCGGATATCTTGCCGGCATGAAAGATATCTCTCCTGTCGAAGGAAATTACGCCGGAGAGGAACTTCCGGATACAATGTTTCTCTTCTCTTCTTTAAGCAGCAGCCGTCTCGATCAGGTTCTGGCAGCCCTTCGCAAAAGTGGAGCCGGCCCGTTCCCGTATAAAGCCGTCCTGACTGCAACTAACAGCAAATGGAATGCTCTTGACTGCTTCAACGAGATTCGTCGCGAACATGAAGCGCTCCATCCTTAAAACACTTTTTTCAAACCAATCAGGCAGACTGCCGATATTGTTATAATTTTAGAGGGGGACTATCATTATGTGGAAACAAAAAACATTAAAAAAATCTTCTAAATCATGCATGAAACCGGCGTATACAAGGATGGTTTCCGTCTGTTTCATTATCTCTTTGCTTACGACGGCATACCCTGTTTCCACAACATTTTTAAATCTACAGAAACTTTCCGGTCCTGCCTATACAGACGCCGCATTTTCTCTTAGCATTACGAATTCCGAAGCGTTTGCCGAAACACTCGGTCTGATCTTAGGCGGGAACGCTTTTCCAAAACTTTTACAAAATACTGTATTTCATGTATTTTCTTTTGTGATCGATCTATGTTCCGCCGGCATATCCATATTTTTTAATGTCCTTAGAACAGTCAATGCATTTTTTACAGAACCGTTAGGCACATCTTTTGTATTTCTTATAATAGGACTGTGTATAACATTTCTCTATCAACTGTTTGTGAACTATGTGCTTATCATCGGAGAAATGCGGTTTTTTCTTGAAGTACGCAAATACAAAAGAACTTCTATCTCAAAGATTTTCTTCTTATATAAACTTCGGTGTATAGCCGCCCCTGTGTGGGTCATGTTCTGCAGATCTGTATTTCAGTTTCTTTGGAATTTCACGATCGCAGGAGGAATCATAAAACATTACGAATATGCCATGATCCCGTACATACTCGCCGAAAATCCAAAAATAAGCCGAAAAGACGCCTTCTTTTTATCCAAACAGCTCATGAATAAAAACAAATGGCGTGTGTTTCTGCTGGACTGCTCTTTCTTAGGATGGAAGATCTTATCAATCTTAACACTCGGTATTCTTGACTTCATATTTGTCAATCCATATATTACGGGATGTAAGGCTGAACTTTATGCGTCGCTTCGCAGAGACTATGTCCTCTCGCGGTCGCCGCGCTATGAAATGCTAAGCGATTCTTATTTGGAACATGTTCCTTCCGAAGACGAACTTCTTATCAGCAAAGCTCTTTATGACGATTCCCAGGGACCGTATACGAAGACTTCCTATTTTGAACCGGAACAATACCCTGTCTTTCTCTTCTCCGTTCAGCCAAAGACAGTAAAACCTTCCGCCCGTGTATTTCGGAATTACGATATTTTGTCCTGCATCTTCCTCTTTCATGCCGCATCCTGTTTCGGATGGATCATGGAAATGCTCATACACCTTATGCGCGACGGAACTGTGGCAGACATCCATCTGCTGTTCGGCCCGTGGCTGCCCCTTTACGGCATTTACGGAATCATTATTCTGAAAGCATCAAAACGCCTGCTCAAAAAACCGGTTTTTGTATTTTTCCTGAATTTCATTGTGTTTTCATTCCTGCAATATATTTTCAGTTTTACGGTTGAACTTTTTTCAGGATACAAACTTTGGGATTTCAGCGAATTCTTTCTGAACATTAACGGCAGAATTTATCTCGGAGGATCTGCCGCATTTGCGTTACTCGGATGTGCGTTTATTTACTACCTCGCCCCGAACTGGACAAATTATTTTTCAAAATTATCAAAAAAGACACAAACCGTTTTCTGCGTAATCTTAAATTCTTTATTTATTACGGATGTCATTTTAACTTTGATCTTTTCATACTAAGTTGTTAAAAATAGTTTTATCTTCCTAAAGCAACTTTTTAAATTTGTGGTTGATTTCCATGAATTGATGGTGTAATATATGCATATACTTAATGTAGTTTCAAAAACTACATGTTGCATTTAACTAATTCGGAGGTGCATATTATTATGGGAAATACTCATGCCATTGCTAAAAAATCAACCTTTATAAAAAAACATCCTACGCTTCATATACAAAATTACGCAGGGAACAGCTATTCTGCCGCCGGTTATAAAAAAACCGGTTATAATTCCGGGAAATCCGCCTCTTTGAATGAACTTCGGGGGAAATTTTATATAAAGGAGCCCGGCAGCGCCATCACTCATTTTATCGGAATGATCATGGCGCTTATCGCCGCTTTCCCTCTGCTTATAAAAGCCGCGGCGCAGCCTGATCCGGTTTACCTGATCTCCATGTCCGTTTATGCCGCAAGTCTGATCTTATTATATGCGGCAAGCACAACTTACCACACATTTGACATTTCCGAAAAGGGAAACACTGTCTTAAAAAAGATCGACCATATGATGATCTCCGTCCTGATAGCAGGAAGTTACACGCCTGTCTGCTTACTTGTCTTAGAAGGCCGTATGCGGATCATTTTACTTGCTGTTGTATGGACTCTCGCATTGACAGGTATACTGATCAAAGCTTTTTGGGTATTTTGTCCGAAATGGGTTTCTTCCGTTCTTTATATCGGAATGGGATGGACGTGTGTCCTTGCATTTGCACAGATTTTCCGCAATATGCCTTTGGCCGCTTTCGGATGGCTGCTTGCAGGAGGTATTATCTACACAGTCGGCGGTATTATTTATGCATTGAAAGTACCGATTTTCAATAACAAACATAAAAACTTCGGAAGCCACGAGATCTTCCACCTCTTCGTTATGGGCGGAAGCATCTGCCACTTCATTGTAATGTACGGATACCTGCTTCCGTAAAAAATCAAAAAATCAACAGACATCTCATCTTTGATTTGACGTCTGTTGATTTTTTCTGTATGACCGGCTCTTAGAATCGTCTTATCTGCACACGATCAGCCGTTCATTTTCTTTATATCCGTCTACTGTTTCTTCCGTCAGTATCACACTGCCGGAAAAGGGAGCAAACGTCACGGCGCTTATATTGCCGAACTTTGTACTGTCGGCAAGAATATACGACTTTTGACACTGTTGTACCGCCGTTTGTTTCACCTGCGCTTCTCCTACGTCCGGAGTCGTAAACCCTTCCTCTTTCGTAATACCGTTTGTTCCGAAAAATCCTTTTGTAAAATGATATTTTCTTAAAAGTTCTATTGCCTGCGCTCCGACAACAGCCTCAGTCGAACTTTTCAGTTCACCGCCTATAAGTAAAACACGATTTCCCTGAGCCGCAAGACGCTGTGCATGTGCAACTGCGTTCGTTACAAACGACGCTCGTTTCCCCGCCAAAAATTCTACCATATAGCCGACTGACGTTCCCGCATCAAGATAAACAAAATCATTGTCTCCGATCATATCTGCCGCATATTGTGCGATTTTGATCTTTTCCTCTTTCCTGACGTTCACTTTTTGTGCCACTGTCGGTTCTTTCATCTCATAAGTATGCTCGGCAGCAACCGCTCCGCCAAACACTTTCGTCAGCTTCCCCGCCTTATCAAGCGCAGTAATATCCCTCCTTGCCGTGGATTCCGAAATTCCGAGATCTTCTGTAATTTCAGCTACTGTAATACTTTTCTTTACTTTCAGCCGTTCTAATATCCGTTCAAACCTTTGCTCTGTTAACATAATGCCCTCTGTGCATATAATAAACTATACTATATGTTCTTTCTCTTTTTCCAATACGAGGGTCATCTTTCAATCTATATTTTTTGATGACCCTCGTATTTACTATTTGACACTATTCTATCATTTTTTCACTTTATATGCTTCACTTTTTTTTGCTTTTTCTTATTTTTCTGTTTCCCGCTGAGGACAAACAGTTTTTTATTCTTTATATTTTTATACTTTTTAAGCTTTCTTTTTCAATACTCCGAGCAGCAATGCCGACACAACTGTTCCCGCAACAAGCGCGATCAGATATTGAAGCGGATTTCCTACAACCGGGAATACGAAGATTCCGCCGTGCGGCGCCATCAGCGTACAGTTAAACGCCATGGAAAGCGCTCCTGCAACCGCCGATCCTGCGATACAGGCCGGGAGCACATGAAGGGGATCAGATGCAGCGAACGGGATCGCTCCTTCTGTAATGAAAGCAAGACCCATAATAAAGTTTGTCGGACCTGCGTCTCTTTGTTCTTTTGTAAATTTGTTTTTAAAGAGCATTGTCGCAAGCGCGATCGCGCACGGCGCCGTCATTCCTCCGACCATAACCGCCGCCATAATGTCATAATTTCCCGCTGCGATGGACGCAGTGCCGAACACATATGCCGCCTTATTAAACGGACCTCCCATATCGATCGACATCATTCCTCCGACGATCATTCCGAGAAGGATCTTGCTCGTTCCGCTCATGCTGGAAAGTCCCGCATTCAAAGCGGTGTTGATGCCTCCCATAACCGGTTCGACCGCAAACGTCATCAGTAATCCCATGATCAAAATACCAAATACCGGATACAATAATACAGGCGCGATTTTCTCGACTGCTTCGGGCAGCTTGCCGCACACTTTTTTCAGACCTACGATAATGTATCCTGCCGCAAATCCTGCTACAAGCGCTCCTAAGAATCCTGATTTTCCGCCTGCTGCGATCATTCCGCCTACAAATCCGACTGCAAGCGCCGGACGATCTCCGATCGCCATCGCGATGTAGCCCGCAAGCACCGGAAGCATAAATCCAAACGCAACTCCTCCGATCTGTTTAAACAAAGCCGCAGCCGGCGTGATCGTACCAAAAGCCGCTCTTTCATCCGCCGGAAGAGAATTAAGGTCGATACTTAAACCGTCGATCAAAAATGCGATCGCGATCAGGATTCCTCCTCCTACTACAAACGGAAGCATATGAGAAACGCCGTTCATAAGCTGTGTATAAATTTTATGTCCGATTCCTCCTGATTTTCCTGACGAAGACACCGCTGTCGAAGAGGACGTTTCGTTTCCGCTGTGATATACAGGAACGTTGCCGGACATTGCCTGATCGATAAGCTGAGGCGCTTTACTGATTCCGTCTGATACCTGACAGATGATCACTTTCTTTCCGTCAAAACGATCCATCGGAACTTGCGCGTCTGCCGCTACAATAATACAGTCCGCTTCTTTGATCTCTTTCTCTGTAAGAACGTTTTTCGCTCCGCCCGAGCCTCTCGTCTCGATCTTCACGAAACAATCTTTTTCCTTCGCCGCTTTCTCAATACCTTCCGCCGCCATATAAGTATGGGCAATTCCTGTCGGACAGGACGTTACGGCAAGAATTTTAAATCCGTTTGCAGAAGCTTCGTTCATATCTGCAAGACGCTCGTCAATATCGCCCTGCTCCGCATCTGCCTTATCGATAATATCAAGAAATTCATCGGCGCTTTTTGCATTTCTCAGCGCATCGGCAAATACTTCATCCATCATCAGTACCGACAGCTTGCTCAACACGTCCAAATGTACGTTATCTTTCGTATTCGGCGCTGCGATCAAAAACATCAGCGTAACCGGCTGTCCGTCCAATGCGTCGAATTCTACTCCGTCTTTTACTACCATTGCCGCAAGACCCGGTTTCGTTACCGCATCACATTTTCCATGAGGAATGGCAATTCCTTCTCCGATTCCTGTGGTGCTTTCTTCTTCTCTTGCGTATACTTGTTCTCTGTATGCTTCACGGTCGTTGATCTTTCCGCTTGCAACCATAAGATCAATAATCCTGTCAAGCGCTTCACTTTTCGTTTTCGGAGTCTCGCTCAACGAAATACTCCTTTTATCAAGCAGATCTGTGATCCTCATTCTCAAAACCTCCTGTTCATCTTCGTTTTCTTCCGTTTATTTTTTTGCTTATTTGCTTCTGTTTATTTATGTTTGATTCTGTTTGCTTATGTTTGGCTCTGTTTGTTTCTTTCTAACTCTGTTTGTTTCTATTTATTACTGTTTACTTCTGTTTGTTTCTGTTTACTTTTCTTTTCTGCTTACATCTTTACTGTACACAGTTCGTTTTTATTCATTTTGAAACCTTTTCGTACAGATCCATGATTTCTTCTTTTGTTGCAAGATATTCAGAAAATGCACTTGCACTTCCTGCGGATACCCCCATATAAAATGCGTGTCTGTAATCTTTCTTCTCGATCCATCCTGCCGTAAATCCGGCAACCATGGAGTCGCCTGCACCTACTGCATTTACCAAAGTTCCTTTTGGCGCCGGAGCTTCATACACACTGCCGTCTTCCGCTACGAGTACCGCGCCTTCACCTGCCATAGAGATCAGAACGTTTCTCGCGCCCTGCTTTTGAAGTTTTTTCCCGTAAGGAATCACCTCTTCTCTTGTCGTCAGTTTGACATCGAACAATTCTCCCAGTTCATGATTATTCGGCTTGATCAAAAACGGCTTGTATTTTAATACATTAATAAGCAAATCTTTTGTAGCGTCTACAATAAACGTTACATTTTTATGCTGAAGCCGTTCCATGATCGTACTGTACATGTCCGCCGGCATCGACGCCGGAATGCTTCCCGCAAGAACAAGAATATCTCCCTCTCCCAAAATATCCAGTTTCCTCAATAGTTCTTCGATCTTCTCTTCGCTTATTTCCGGCCCTGAACCGTTAATTTCCGTACCGTCAATATTTTTCAGTTTCAGATTGATCCGTGAAATCCCACTGTCGATCTTAATAAAATCAGAACGGATTCCCATCGCTTCTACTTCTCTGATAATCTCTTCTCCCGTAAATCCTGCCGCAAATCCAAACGCTGTACTGTCAATTCCGAGATTCATTAAAATTGTCGATACATTGATTCCCTTTCCTCCGGGAAGGATCAATTCCGAATCAGTACGATTCGTAAGCCCAAGCTGAAAATCATTTACAGAAACGATATAATCCAAGGACGGATTAAATGTAACTGTATAGATCATCTCCATTCCTCCTTTTCTTTTTGCGTCTTTTTGTTTTCTTGATGTCATTATATAATCATATTCAGTCAAATTCAATCATAATAATTCACATAGTTTTCATTTTATTTTCGTTGAATTTGCACAAATATAATCTTTTTTGACTTATTTTGACCGAATTAAATATAATAACCGGACAGAACACAAATATTTATCTGCATTCTGCCCGGTTATTTATAGTTATTTGTATTCATTTATATCTGAGCAAACAGATCTCTGTCGCGTCAGACATCCTGCTTGTCCCATGACATGTCTATCTCAGACGATCCGAAATTTTTCTCGATCAAACCGCAATACTCTTTATACTCTTCCTCTTCGGAAAAGTTTTCTTTTAAAGCGTCCCGAACCCCTTTATAATACCACTCCAACGCCGCTTTGCTTTTCATCCGAAAACGCTCCCATAACTTCTCTCCTACAACCGGATAATCTCTGTCGATATCCCGCATATTTGAGAGCTTATCTGCAAGACCGATCAACTGTACTTCTCTTTGTGCGTCTTTTAATCTGGCGATCGTCGCGCTCTTGCGTTCTTTCCAGCTAAGCGTCTTATCCTCACTTTCCTGCGCTACAAGCTCTGCAACTCTGTCTCCGAAACGGAGCTTCAAAACGTCTTTTGTAATCCCCCTGCAGTCTTCAATCGTATCATGCAGCACCGCCGCACATATCACTTCTTCATCATCTGTCATTGCCGATACAATCTCTGACACCTCTATCGGATGAACAATATAAGGTTTCTTCGTACCTTTTCTCAACTGTCCCTCGTGTGCCTTTGCCGCAAATTCGATCGCCTCATTTATCATACCGCATCCTCCGCTTTCTTAATTTTCGCACAATTCACTTTTCTCGATAAATTTATTTATAAATTTTAGCACAACCGTAATCTAAGTACAAGACAATTACGACGTTCAGCTTTTCCTCATTTGCGCCTCTTAATTTTTCCTGATATACTGTTCTCTGACAATCAATTATTTTGAAAGGTACGAAAACAATGAAGAAAAAATATGTCCTTATCACCGGATCTTCCAGAGGAATAGGGCGCGCCTGCGCCGTCGCCTTTGCCAAAAACGGTTATCATGTATTTATAAATTGTAAAAACTCAGTCGAACAACTGGCTGAAACCGAACATGAAATTCTTGCTTCCGGCGGCGGCTGCACAGCTCTCCCCGGCGATGTAAGCGATCCCGACGTTGTCCGCAGCATATTTTGCAAAATAAAAAAAGTCTGCCAAGGCGTTGATGTCCTCGTCAACAATGCCGGAATTTCCCATTTCGGCTTATTAAGCGATCTTTCCGACTCGGAATGGAAAAATCTGATCGACACAAACCTTTCTTCTGCATTTTACTGCTGCAGAGAAGCTATCCCTCATATGGTATCTGAAAAATGCGGGAAAATCATCAATATTTCTTCCATGTGGGGAACGGCGGGCGCTTCCTGTGAAGCCGCTTATTCCGCTTCCAAATCAGGACTCCACGGCCTGACAAAAGCTTTGGCAAAAGAGCTTGCGCCAAGCGGCATTTCGGTAAACGCCGTTGCCTGCGGCGTCATTGACACAGATATGAACTCCCGCTTAAATGAAGAAGAAAAAAATATGCTTTGCGAAGAAATTCCCGCCGGCAGATTCGGAACTTGTGAAGAAGTTGCAAGGACAGTCCTTGCCCTTGCCGAAAGTCCCGCCTATCTCACCGCACAGATTATAGGCATTGACGGCGGATTTTTATAAACAAAGCACAAAATGGATCAATCCCGAAAGTACCAAAAGGCACATTCCGGGATTGATCCATTTTGTAACATTACTTATCTGAGCGCATATTTTATATAGATCAGATAAAAAATTCAGGAGGATATTACTTTGCCGTACTCAATCATGCTTGACGCCGGACATGGAGGTTGTAGATAACGCAAGTGATGAAAACAACGAAAATACAAGGAGAAAGGCAACTGTTGTACCTATTAAAATAGAATATGTGTGAGAGGACAAGCCTTTCAATAATGTAGACGTTCAGAAATGAGCGTCTATTTTTATACCCAAAATGAAAGGAGCATTAGATTTTATGAAAAAGATGTTAAAACGATTGTGTACGGGCTTCTTAGCTCTTGCAACTGTCGTTACTGCTTTACCGACTACACCCGTCCATGCAGAAAGTAAGCAATACTGGACGGAAAGTGCAGAGCGTGTCGGTATCATTGAAAAAGTAATGAATGACGGTTCTATCGGTTCGACATTCAATGAGGGCTATATGAAAGTCGAGGGCGAAACTGCCTATTGTATTGACATCAATACAGATTTTAAGAACGGCTACAAGACCAGAGCTGACGCAAGCTCACGCATGAGTGCCGACCAGATTTCAGATGTGGCGTTATCTTTAGAGTATGTCAAACAGTATGGCGAAGCTCATAAGGAACTGAACTACAAGCAAGTCTATCTGTTGGAACAATGTGTTGTCTGGCAGAGATTGAGCGTACATCTTGTCTGGCAATGTGATAACGTGCGAGCTTCTTATGATGAAATACCAAAGGCTACGCAGGACGAAGTTTTCGCTGGTGCAAAAGCCTTTGTCAAAGAAAATAAAGGATGCTATGAATGTGGCGGTTATATCTACTCTGGCGAGGGGCAGGAATTGGGACAATTCTGGGCGAAACTGAATGTCGGAAATGCGAAACTGCAAAAGACTTCCAGTAATACCAGCATTACAGACGGTAACGGAAATTACTCTATCGCTGGTGCGACCTATGGTGTCTTTGCTGATAAGAATTGCACAAAACAGCTTGCCAACCTTACGACTGATGAAAACGGAAATACAGATGTTGTAGAGGTAAAGGCAGGCACAGTTTATATCAAGGAATTATCCGCACCAGCAGGATATAAAGTAGATAAAACGGTATATTCCTTAAAGGTTGAAGCTGGAAAAACAGCGACTTTGAAAGTATCAGATACACCAAAAGTAACAGACACTTTGATTGAGCTTTTCAAGATAGATATGGAAACACAGAAAGACAATCCGCAGGGAAACGCTTCTTTAGCAGGTGCGGAATTTACATGGAAGTATTATGCTGGCTTCTACAATAAAGACAATCTCCCTGCCGAAGCTACTCGTACATGGGTTACAAAGACAATCG
>ENA-ORVC01000741-ORVC01000741.1-human-gut-metagenome-genome-assembly--contig:-NODE-741-length-33157-cov-3.991118_pt1 | contig 33157 bp, 31 predicted proteins | sample MGYA00242092_ERZ509234 | MGnify/ENA primary metagenome ERZ509234 (study PRJEB26280, sample SAMEA2338800) | human gut metagenome | biome: human gut; feature: human-associated habitat; material: faeces... | reverse complement strand
ACCTGGGCTTTGGGAGCCCCACAGCCGGCCAGAGTCAGCCAGATCCCTGTCAGGATCCCCATATTTATGATCCATTTTCTCATTCTGATCACCATCCTGCGTTCATTCTAACATCCGCCCGGAATCCACACAAGTGCCCGCAGAAGAATTAATAAAAGCGTAACGTTTTTGAAATGTTTCCATCTGTTCATCCTGCGGCCTGTATGATAAAATGATAAAAACAGTATGGCCCCGCCTCTGCCGCACGCCATCATGAGGATCATGGGCTGCCATTCATGTATCATTCTTAAAGGAGGGACCCATATGAAATATCGTATTGTAGGTGACACAATGCCTGCTGTGGAGATCATGTTCGATTCGAAAGGTGAGAGCGTATTTACCCAGTCCGGAGGCATGACATGGATGAGCGACGGGATCGCCATGGCCACCAACACCCGCGGCGGCCTTATGAAGGGAATCGGCCGCATGTTTGCAGGAGAATCCCTGTTCATGGCCACCTATACTGCCCAGAGGCCCGGCGCTCTCATTGCCTTTGCTTCCACTGTGGCTGGCCAGATCTACCCTCTGGATGTCAGCGCCACCGGCGGCCTAATCTGCCAGAAGGGGGCCTTCCTGTGCGCCCAGGATTCCGTCAATGTCAATATCTCCTTCACGAAAAAAATCTCCTCCGGCTTCTTTGGCGGAGAAGGCTTTATCCTCCAGGATATCAGCGGCCAGGGTATTGCGTTCCTTGAGGTGGACGGTGATCTGGTGGAAAAGCAGCTGGCTCCCGGCGAGATCCTGAAGGTCGATACAGGCAATGTGGTGGCCTTTGACCGCAGCGTCCGCTACGAGATCGAAACTGTAAAGGGCCTTGGAAATATCTTTTTCGGCGGAGAGGGACTGTTCCTCACAAAGCTCACCGGCCCCGGACGCGTTCTTCTCCAGACCCAGAACCTGGCAGAATTTGCCGGACGGGTGGCTCAGTTTGTGCCGACGAATAATTGATGACCTTACAAAAAATGGCTCCTGCTGCTGCAGGAGCCGTTCCTTTCCCTTTTATACCTTTTCGCCGATCCCATCTGCCATATGGATCCATTTCCCGCTGAGAAGTCTGGAGACACACCATACAGATTTAATCACATAATCTGCCCGGAGGCACAGCATCACCAGCCAGGCAGGCCAATGGAGGACCAGACCGCCTACGGCTCCCAGAGGAATGGAAACCAGCCACATGAACAGGATATCCGCCTTCATAAGGAATTTTGTATCTCCTCCGCCCCGGAGCACTCCCTTGGTCATCACTGACTGGATCGCCTGGAAGAACACGATCACCACATACGCGTTCATCATCTGATGGACCAGAACAACGGTCTCCTGGTTTAATGTATAAACAGATACAGTCAGCGGACCGAACAGGAACACCAGGAGAGAGCTTAAGAGACCAAATACGATACTGAAGAAATAAAACGTTTCTCCCTGCTCCATGGCCTTTTTCCTGTTTCCCGTTCCCAGGGTCTGTCCGGTGATGATGCCCGACGCATTGGAAACGCCCTGAATGACCACAGTGCAGAGCCGGTCCACCACCTGACAGATGGCATTGCTGGCAACCACTGCTGCTCCCATATGCCCCAGGACCACAGAAACAATATTTCCGCCGAGACCCAAAAGAGAATCACTGACCAGAACCGGGGCTCCCAGCCGGAAATAGCTCCGGTAAAAAGCGGCTGACGGTGATTTTATCAGATGACAGATCCTCAGGCCCAGGCTTTTATCCTTCACAAGGATATAAAAAAAGGTGGTAATAAACTCCGCTCCTCTGGCAATGAGCGTTCCCAGCGCCGCTCCGGCAATCTCCATTCTGGGCATTCCAAATTTTCCAAAAATGAAAATATAATTGGCTCCGATATTGACCACAAAGGATATGATGGACACAATAAGCCCCAGATGAGCCTGTCCCACGGAACGCATCAGCTGGGCCGCCACAAGACTGGTCCCATGAATGACAAAAATAAATGCCGTTATCTTCAGATAGCGGATTCCCTGGACGATGACCTCCTCTTCCGATGTATATATGGACATGATCGGTCCTGGAAAGATCCAGGTCAGGATCATAAACAGCACCGCCACACCCGCAGAAAGCCGAAGCACCATATTGAACGTTTCCCTTACCTTCTCTTTTTCTCCTGCTCCCCAGTACTGGGCCGCCAGGACGCTGGAGCCCCCGATGATCCCCATGCACAGAATCGTAAAAAAATTATAATACTGATTTGCAAGGCTGGATGCCGACAGCTGGATCTCCCCAAAGGAGCCCAGCATCATGGTATCCATCATATTAACGCCCATATTGATGGCCTGCTGCAGAGCCACCGGCAGCATGATCCGGATCACAGATTTATAAAATTCTGGTTCTTTAATGATCGAAACTTTCACTTTTCATCATCCCTTTCTCCTTTTTCATTATATACTTTTTTCGCAGATATGGGGCCTGTATTGGAAAATATTCCAGACAGGCCCCGGATGATCCGATCATTATTTTCTTAAGAATACCGGCATTCCAAATGCAGAATCGCCTGCAATATCTGTCGCAAGTATGCGCGCCCATTTCATGCCTTTGGGAAAACTGAATGTAACTGTCTTTTTCCCGTATGGCTTCGTATCCGACATATTAATTGTTTTAGTTGTAACGTTTTCTCCGTCCGAATATACAATTTCTGCATCGATCAGTGGGAAAGTCCAGCTGAAGGTGGCCTCTGCACATCCGTCTGTAATCTCACTCTTTTCGATCAGCACCTCTCCAGTTGAATAGAAATGCCTTCCTTCACGCAGCGCGTTGATCACCTCTTCCCAGTTTCCATAAGCCGGTATCTTTTCCAACTCCACATAGGTACAGTTTACCTGTGCGTATGGATCCCAGTTTTCCTCCCGCTCCTCTACCTTGGAATATGTATCCAGCTCGCTCATAATATATTTAGGTCTGTCTGCCCAGTTATTGATATCATTCCATACACGGGCAGTCCGTCCATCGATCATTGTCTTGCAGGAATTATCTGCCGGAAGCTGCCTGCAGCCAATGCCGAACCATCTTTCATCCTTAAACCACTTTTCATCCTTCACATCATACGGAAGTCCGTCATTGGCCTTAGTGTCTGGATGCGGCATCTGGACAAAGCAGTTTTCACGACGGCACATTTCCATCACATCGTCTGCGGATTTAAGATGGTAATACGTCCGGCCGTCCGGAAGGATCTCTGCAAATTCCTGATCATCATCGCGCCATCTGGAATAAAGGAGCGGTTTGGACGGAAGGATCATAAAATGATAAGGGATCAGCTGCTTTGACAGATCCTTTCCCATGATCGCGATTTCTTCCGAGGTGACAACGAGGAAATCCGGTGTGCTGCAGTAATGGCCCATGGCATGGTACCGTTCCAGATCTGATTTTCTTCCCTCTTTATTATCATCCTTTCTTCCCTCTGCCCAGAAATCGGCCAGACAGAAGATATCTCCTCCCTCTTCCTTTATCAGCTTCTCCCATGGACGCTCTGCTCTCTGATCCCTGATCCAGGCAGCATGGGTCGCCACATGCATGTGAGAAAGCAGACGCTTGTATCCCGGCAGCTGGCGTAAATGATCAAAATTCGTGTATTTCATTGCCATAGCCCGCGTTACCCATACCGAACTGGCGCTTGGAAGGATAAAAAATGCCATGTTCTGTACGGTTCCTGGCTTTGCATTATAACATGGCCAGCGCACATTGTAGTTTTCTGCTTCTTTATTATGACGGATTCCGACCGCCAGTTTTCCAGTATCATCGTTTCTTATGTAGTAATTATAGCCAACAATGTTTTCTGTCTGGCTCCCCCACATAAACCGGTGCGGGGAAGGGAACACGGCGACTGCCCCATTGGGCTGCTGTACCGTCAGCACTCTTCCTCTGGCATCTACTCTCTGCCGGTCCCTGTCCGGTCCGCTGTTTGTGCGAAGTCCCGGATTCTCATATATTTCATGACGATTTGGAGAGATATAATACAGCTTATCGATTTGGAATCCATTGAGGCCTCCATGATACAGATAGGCAACTCCATCCTCCTCTGTTGCTGCAACAGCCTCGATCCGGATCAGGTTGCTGCCCTCAAAGAAATTAAAGCGGCAGCCCCCCTGAAACTGTCCCAGGGTCAGTCCATCAAAATATACAGATATACGGTTTCCATCCTTTTCCTGGGAGATATGGGATGTATCCCACTGATCCACCGCCTCTTTTACCTTATCCCTGCGGCTCATGGGATCATCGGAATAGGTGTCCCACTGATATCCCAGAACTTCTCCAGGGGCAAGTCCTTTGGACCTCTGGGGATTATTTTTCGTACGTTCAGAGGTGATCACCTTAAACTGTGGAACCAGATTCCTGGCCAGAACGTTATAAAAACCATGGGCTTCATATCCCAGTTCCAGAACACACGGGGCCTTATCAACGATCCCTAACTCTGCTTTCCAGCAGTAACCGTCCTCTCCGTTCCACTGAACGAGCATATTTTTTTTATCCATAGTCTGTCCTCCTCTTAAAATTTGATTTTATGGCCATGCAGGGAATAAATAGGCCACCCAACAGACGCCTGCCACCGTGCTTAAAAGCCCCGGAAGAACACCTTGCTTAAACAGATCCTTTGCACTGTATCCGCCGGCTCCCATGGCAATAGGCATTACAGCCGTTGCCATAGGTGTAAACCAGGCGACCAGAGAGGACATCTGGATACACATTATAAGCCCAAGAGCACTGCATCCAATGGTTTCCGCACACAGGATCGCCACTGGAATAAAAAGATTCGAGGTAGCGCCATTGTTCATAAACTGCGTCAGGAACATGGTCACAAGCCAGAATACCAGATAAAGAACGATGGTTGATGGATGTTGTCCTAAGATACCTGCAACCATCTTACCAATAAGTGCCCCAGCTCCGGTATTTAATAATGCGGTTCCCATTGCCAGCGCTCCAATATACATAAATATAATGGAAAACGGGATGGAATCTGTCGCCTGCTTTACAGGGATTGCCTTTGTCATAACGACTACGAGTGCTCCTCCCATTGTAAAGATCCACTGGGGAATACCTGTTTTACTTGCGGTCACCAGACCTATACACTGGAGAATAAATGTAACATAGATTATGGTTTCCTGTCTCGAGGTCAGAACATCTTCTTTTCTCGCCTTAAGGTTTACTCCTGTAATCGCCGTAGACGGATGATCCGGTGAGATTTTCAGACCAATGAACATGAAATAAAGAAGCATCACAATTGCCAACGGAGCTTTGCACAGGAACGGGTCGATCATACGGAACTGATCTCCAAAGCTATATCCAGCGGCAGCCAGATACCCGTTATACTTGTTATATGTTACGGCTCCAGATCCCAGCGGGATTCCCGTCTGATCTGCCAGCATACAGCATATAAGCGGGAACATGACCTTTGAAGGACTGATATCATTTTCCTCACAGACTGCAACTGCCAGCGGGTAAACAATGGCAATACGTCCAATGGCTCCTGAAAGGAAAAAACCCAGAACAAAGTTAATGACCATAAACATCCGGATGGCATTTTCCCATCTTCCTTTTCCTGCCTTTGTCAGCAGCTTTGCAATGGATTTCACGGCTCTGGTCTTTCCAAACGCATTGGCCGTGATCATCATCGTACCCATGATAATCACATTATTATCACTGAATTTTGCCAGCGCCTCCGGTGATGTGATACAGCCGGTAAGAACAAGCAGCAGCATAATGGACAGTGATACGGCACCCAGTGGGAATTTATTCGTACCCATCAATACAAGCAGCAATAACCATATCAAAAGATTTATTATGATCAGCGGTGTCACTTTCTTAATCCCCCTTCCGGTTCATAAAACAGTATACGTTTCTACATTTTGGAAATCCGGATTTCTTTTATACACCAACTATAAGTAAATTTTTTATAAAAGGCAAATAGCTTATTTTCTATGGAATATGTAATATAATCTATAATCTGTCTGTTTAAATTTAAATTTATTGTAAATTATCATTTACATATACTTTATCCCAGCATTTTATTTATGCCGTATGAAATATTATCTATGACTTTATTCATTGACATGGTTTTAAACAGAAAATATAATAAAGATAATAAATTAAACTGGAGGATTCTATGAACCGATTGGAATACATCCTGGCAGTCATTGAAGAAAAAAGCATTACGAAAGCAGCAAAGCGTCTCTATATAACGCAGCCCACCCTTACAAAATATATCAATCAGCTTGAAGACGAATACGGCGTAAAATTTTTTGACCGGTCAACAACACCGATCCGGCTGACAGAGGCCGGGCAGCTTTATGTTGAAAAAAAGAAAATGATGATAGAAGAAGAGCGCTCACTCCGGTCACAATTAAAAAGTATTGAAGATAAAAAAATAACCCTCACCATCGGCTCGGGCCATACTCGTGGCGAAAAATTCCTCCCCTATGCATTAAAACAGTTCTGTGATCTACACAGCAACGTGGACTTCTGTATCACCTTTCCCGATGAGATTGATTTTTATAAGAAACTGAAAAGCGGAGCCATTGATCTGGCTTTTGGAGTAATCGATGTTACAAATAATATGGATATTGAGTATCTTGAAATGACGGTGGAATCCATGGGAATCGTTGTTCCCACAGAATGGGGCTTTCTTCCGCAGGACGCCGATCCATCTCTCACCTTTCAGCATCCGCTTCCCATTACTGCCGATATGCTGAATGGCAGAGATGTGATCATTCCCGGCCGCTCCACAGGAGCAGATATCACATTTATGGAAATGCTGTCTAAATACAATATCCAATTCGGCAGAGTGATAACCGCCAATAATATGATCATATTAAGAGAATTGATCCAGTACGGGCTGGGGTACTCTTTTATTTCCGTCAATAAACAGATACCCAGAAACTGCATTCTGTGCTCCATGCCTGGTATATCCTCTAAACGGATCGGGCGCTGCGCATACATAAGGAGTCATCCCCATGTGGAACTTTTAAGAGAACTTTCTGGAATGATCTTTCAATCCATTAAACTTTTAGGATAAATTCAACTTATTTTTACAAAAACAGCCGGACTCATAAGAAAGTCCGGCTGTAAAAAAAGGAAAACCTATTCGCTAAGGTTTTCCAATATTCATGAGACATCGGGGATTCGAACCCCGGACAACTTGATTAAAAGTCAAGTGCTCTACCGACTGAGCTAATGCTCCATGGAAAATGCCCAGAGCCGGAATCGAACCAGCGACACGAGGATTTTCAGTCCTCTGCTCTACCAACTGAGCTATCTGGGCATATAAATCTGAAAATCCGAATCAATTCAAAATTTCCAAATTCTACTGGGCGGAGGTGGATTCGAACCACCGAAGCAAGTTGCAGCAGATTTACAGTCTGTCCCCTTTGGCCACTCGGGAACCCGCCCATATCATTCTGACAAGTCAAAATGATATCACAAAATCAATTAAAAATCAAGCACTTTTTCCTCAAAGATCATGGCACAGAAGGGACCGATCTCAACGGTCAGGATCCCGTCCCTGACCGGGTACGGGAGACGTCCCACATTGTACCGCTCCACGCTGGATTCCATGATCCGGTCCATGGAATCTCCAGTGACCTCTGCCTCCCATACAGGGATCTGAGCCCTCTGGGTAAAGCTCTCACTGTTGACCAGCACCACGCCCCGCTCATTTTCCTGGAATCTGCCGTAGGCGATCATGCCATTCTCTGCCAGCAGCGGCTTAAAGGAGCCCGTCCGGAAGGCCCGGTTCCAGTTGCGGATCCCCGCCAGATACCGGTGGAATTCCATCAGCTCCAGATCCTCCTGGCCCCAGGGGTATGTACGCCGGCTGTCCGGATCCGTCCATCCGCAGACACCGGCCTCATCGCCGTAATAGATCGTCGGCGCCCCAGGCCAGGTCATCTGGACCACCACCGCCGCCCGGAAGATCCCGAGATTGATCCCCTCTGAGGCCGCCGCCTTCCCCCGGTAATCCAGCCGCCCCACCTGTCGGTTGGTCCTGGTAAGGAAACGGGAGTGATCGTGATTGGAGAGCTCGTTCATGGCCGCCATCATGGACGGCGTCTGCATCCAGCTCATATTGTAAAGCATGGTACACATAAACGCCTGACTGTTCTGGTACAGGTGGCCGTCCGCCCGGTCGCTGTGCTTTTCAAGCCCCGTCAGAAACCAGGAAAGAGGCTCCATAAAAGCGTCATAATTCATGATCGTGTCCCACTGGTCGCCGCCCAGCCAGGAAGAGCCGTCCCCATAATGCTCCGCCAGGATCAGGGCGTCCGGATTGGTCTCCTTCACCACCTTCCGGAAATCCCGCCAGAACTGATGGTTCATTTCCGGTGAGTGTCCCAGATCTGCCGCTACGTCCAGCCGCCAGCCGTCGATGTTATATGGCGGCGACAGCCACTTCTTCGCAATATCCAGAACATATTGATATAACACCTCCGAGCCCTCATAATTAAGCTTTGGAAGGGTATTATGGTCCCACCAGCCCTCATAGGAGCCATTGTCAGGCCAGCCATTCTCATTGGAGAACTTGAAAAAATCCCGGTAGGGGCTCTCCGGATCCAGATAGGCTCCCGGCTCATAGCCGGATCTTCCGGCATAGATCTTCTCCCGGTCCAGCCATTTATTAAAGGAGCCGCAGTGGTTGAACACGCCGTCCAGGATCACCCGCATGCCCCGTTTATGGACCTCCTCCATGAACCGGGCAAAAAAGGCATCGCTGGCTTCCAGATTTTCCATATCTGTGGTCCGGACCGCATATTTTTCCGAGCGGCCGTTGTCGCTGTCATACTCGTCGGCCAGGCCCTCGGCTTCCTTTACGATCACCCCATAATGGGGATCCACATGCTCATAGTCCTGGATATCGTATTTGTGGTTGGAGGGCGACACAAATATGGGATTCAGATACAGCACCTCCACCTTCATGTCCTGGAGGTAATCCAGCTTGTCCCAGATCCCCTGGAGGTCACCGCCATAAAACCGGTCCACATCCAGCACCGACAGGTCCTCTCTCCAGTCATCGATCTTCATCACCGGGAAGCCAATGTAAATATACTCGTCTGAAACCACATCGTTGTCCGGATCGCCGTTGCAGAACCGGTCAATAAAGATCTGGTACATGAGAGCGCCCTTGGCCCAGTCCGGCACGTGAAAGCCAGGAGTAATGGCAAACATCTGTTGTCTCTGCATATCCTCCGTTACTCCCAGCCGGTTATAAAGACAGGTCTCTCCGCCCTTTTTTATCTCAAAATAAAAACGGAGGGCCGTTTTTCCCACCGAGATCACAGTCTCATAAAAATCGAACCGCCCCCGACTCTCTGCCTTATAAAGCTCGATCCGCTGGCCGCTTCCACATATGATCATAGAAACATGATCCGCATTATTTTTCGCTGTCCGAAACCGCAGAGTCACAAGGTCGCCGGGATCTGGTTCCTCCGGACACCGGTATTCCGCAGTCTCATCGCAAAACAGAGCCGCTTTTTCCATAAAAACAGCTTCTCCTCTCTGTCTCCTATGTTGTCTTATTTTTCTTCTGTTTATTATTATACAGGATTTCCCCGGGAATTGCACGGACTATTTTTCATGCCTGGCCTTTCCCTGCTTCCGGACAGAAAAAAGGCCAGCGGGGAATCGCTGGCCTTTTTCCGGAAAAGGTATTATGTCTCTTATGGGGTATAGCAAAAACTATATAATGTATTTGGGGGGTTACGAGTAGTAATATAGCATACGTTTCCGTATAAGTGTGCACAAACATGAATTTATTTCAAAAAAAAAATTAGCAGTATTTACTTTGGCCTTCAATGTTTTGTTCAAATTTTATATTAGATAAAATAAAACGGCGTCTGCCTGTGTTTCTTTTGTACAAACGCCGTTTTACTTTATTTTCTTAAGTGTGCCTATTCAAAAAGCGCCTCAAACTCGTCCTGGCTGATCTTTTCCTTTTCCAGCAGAAGCTCACAGCACTTATGAAGCACATTCTCATGATCCAGGATGATCTTCTTTGCTTTTTCATAGCATTCGTCGATGATCCGCTTTACCTCGCTGTCAATGGCCGTAGCCACACTCTCGCCGTAGCTTCTGGCATGGGCCAGATCCCGGCCGATGAACACCTCATTCTCATCGCCGCCGTAATTGATCATTCCCACCTTCTCAGACATACCGTACTCGGTCACCATGGCCCGGGCAATGGCGGTGGCCTGCTTGATATCCTGGGACGCCCCGGTGGTCACATCGCCGAAGATCAGCTCCTCCGCGATCCGTCCGCCCAGGGATACCATGATATTCTGGAGCATCTTTCCTTTTGTGTTGAACATCTCATCCTTTTCCGGCAGCGGCATGGTATAGCCGGCTGCGCCCATTCCCGTAGGGATGATGGAAATAGTATGGACAGGGCCCACATCCGGCAGCACGTGGAACAGGATCCCGTGGCCCGCCTCATGGTAGGCAGTGATCTTCTTTTCCTTTTCAGAGATCACCTTGCTCTTCTTCTCCGCTCCGATCCCTACCTTTACAAAGGCCTGGTCGATATCCGCCTGGCGGATGAAACGTCGCCCTCCCTTGGCCGACAGGATGGCCGCCTCGTTTAACAGGTTCTCCAGATCCGCTCCAGTAAAGCCTGCGGTGGTCTGGGCCACCCGCTTTAAGTCCACATCATCGCCCAGGGGCTTTTCCGCCGCATGGACCTGAAGGATCTCCTCCCGGCCGCGGATATCGGGCTTTCCAACACCCACCTTCCGGTCAAAACGGCCGGGACGCAGGATCGCCGGATCCAGGATATCGACCCGGTTGGTGGCCGCCATGACGATGATCCCCTCGTTGACACCGAAGCCGTCCATTTCCACCAGAAGCTGGTTTAAGGTCTGCTCCCGCTCGTCGTGACCGCCGCCCATACCGGTGCCGCGGCGTCTGGCCACAGCGTCGATCTCGTCGATGAACACGATACAGGGGGCGTTCTTCTTGGCGTCCTCAAACAGATCGCGGACACGGGATGCGCCTACGCCCACAAACATCTCCACAAAGTCAGAGCCGGAGATGGAGAAGAAGGGAACGCCTGCCTCCCCGGCCACAGCCTTGGCTAAGAGGGTCTTACCAGTTCCCGGAGGGCCCACTAAGATCACGCCCTTGGGGATCCTGGCTCCCACATCTGTATATTTTTTCGGATTTTTCAGGAAATCCACAATTTCCTCTAAATCTTCTTTTTCTTCCTCAAGACCGGCGACCTTGGAAAAATCCACCGAATTGGTGCGGCTCATTTTTGCCCGGCTTTTTCCAAAGTTCATCATCTTGCTGTTTCCGCCGCCTCCTCCGATCCGGGCGTTCATGTACATCATCAGGAACATGATCACCACAGCGGAAAGACCGATGGGAAGGATAATGGTCATCAGATAATTGTCTTTGGGAACATCATCCACCAGATAGTCGATCCCCTTTTCCCGGAAAAGCTGCTGGACCTCCATCACATCAGACACGGCGATCTTTCCGCGTTCTCCATTTGTCAGGATCGTCATTACGACGCCGGTGGGCGTCTGGGCGTTCTGGCGGATCAGGGCCGTCTCGATCGCGCCGTTTTCCACAGACGTCATGAACTCCTGGTATGTCATCTCATCGCTGAACAGGTTTCCCTGCTGGCTCAGTGTGGACGCAAAAAAGATCAGCGCCATCACAAGCAGGATCAGTCCCATTCCACGAAACTGCTGGTTCTGTTTCAACTGGCTGCCTCCTTACTGAAATTCTACAACGCCGATATACGGAAGATTCCGGTATTTCTGGTCATAATCCAGGCCAAAGCCCACCACAAACTCGTCGGGGATCTCAAAGCAGGTATAATCCACCTTCACCTGCTTCTTCACACGGCGCTCCGGCTTATCCAGCAGCGTACACAGATGAATGGACTCCGGGTTCCTCTGCTTTAAGATCTCGATCAGATAGGCCAGGGTCCGGCCAGAATCGATGATGTCCTCCACGATCAGCACATTCTTTCCCGCAATGGATTCGTCCAGATCCTTTACGATCCGCACCACGCCGGAGGACTCGGTGCCGCTGCCATAGCTGGAAACAGACATGAAATCCATGGATACAGGCACCGTCAGCCGCTTGGCCAGCTCGCATGTAAAGAACACGCCGCCCTTTAAGATGCAGATCAGATGCACCTCTTTTCCTGCATAGTCCCGGTTGATCATTGCCGCCACTTCCGCGATCCTTTTATCAACCTCTTCTTCCTTCAATAAAATACGAACATTTTCAGCCATTTTCTTCTCCTTTGCAAACTTGAACTTCCAATATAGTACGGGTATTCTCCGTGATCTTATAAAATTCACTGATGCGGTATCCCATGACCCAGAGCACATGGCTTCCCTCTGCCAGAAGCGGGATGGATGCCCGTTTCTCCTCCGGAATCTTTTCATCTATGAAAAAACGCTTTAAAAGCTTTCTTTTTCCCCCGGCGATCATGAGATAATCACCGCTTTCCCTGGTCCTGACGGATAACGCACCTTTGATTCTATCATAATCAAACCATTTCGTATACTGGTTTTTGGGAATTTCCATTCCTTTTTTATAAGGAAGCAGCCGGGTCTTAATGGGAAATGCCTCCAAAGCCCTTTCTCCGGCCGCCCGGGACAAAAGCCGTTTTTCTGGAGCCACCTCCAGGCGGTCATAGCCCCGCACGGCCCTGAGCCCGTATGGAAGGACCGCCTCCGTTCCTCCCCCCGGGCCCGTCAGGGCCCGCACCGCCTCCACATGCTTTGCGGAAATATCCCTGGGACTGCCCGCTGCCCGGGCTGCCATGGCCCGCACCAGATAGCCCTGGACCACCGGCGGCTGGCGGTCGAAGATCTCTGTGGGGATGGACACTGCCAATGCCTCTGAAACATCTCCCGCGTCCTCCGGCAGCCGCTCCAGGTCCCCGGCGTCCGCCAGAAGCTTTTCTGCCAGCTCCGCAAAATACGCGTCTGCCTGGGCTGCCAGCTCCGCAGCCGCCAGGATATGCTCCGGAGCCCTGGCGTTGATATTTTCCTTCACCCAGGGCAGAAGCTGGTTGCGGATCCTGTTTCTTGTATACACATTTTCCCCATTGGTGGAATCCTCGCACCAGGGGATCCCTCTCTCCTCCAGATATCCGGCGATCTCTGCACGGGACAGGCAGAGGAGGGGCCGGATCACCTCCCCCCGGACCGGGCGGATCCCGGAAAGCCCCTTAAGGCCGCTCCCCCGGAACATGTTAAAAAGCACCGTTTCCGCACTGTCGTCCCGGTGGTGGGCCGTGGCCGTCTTCTGACAGGAAAACTGCTCTGCCGTCTCCTTCATATGCTCATACCGCAGGATCCGGCCCGCCTCCTCCCCGGAGATCCCCCGGGCCGCCGCATACTCTGCCACATTTTCATGAGCCACTGCCAGAGGGATGCCAAGACGGCCGCAGATCTCCTTCACATAGGCCTCATCCCGGTCTGCCTCCGCTCCCCGCAGGCCATGGTTTAAATGAAAGGCCGCCAGGCGGATCCCCAGCTCCTCTTTCAGTTCGTCCAGCAGGAAAAGAAGGCAGACGGAATCGGCGCCTCCCGACACCCCGGCCAGGAGCCCGTCCCCCGGCTCTGTCATCTCCCAGGACCGCATATATTCCCTTACTCTCTGTTTTACAGCCTCTCCTGTCACTCTCTCATCTCCTGTTTTCCAGCGCTGCACCGGCAGGCCGCCGCCAGCGTCCGGACCTGCCGTTTCCGGCTCCTATCTCCCGTAGATACCGCCCACCAGCACAGTCATATCGTCCCTGGGCTCCCCGTCAAAGGACAGGGCAAAGGCCATGATCATCTCCGCCGTTTCCTGAGGCCCGGCCGCCGGCAGACCGGCCAGGAAATCCGTAAACGCCGCTTCCTTTTCCGCCCCCGGCATGGCGTCCAGGATGCCGTCGCTGACCATGACGATCCGGTCCCCGTCCCAGAGCTTCTTTGAGATCATCACCGGCTCCACCGGATTCATGACTCCGGCGGGCACATGCTCCGACTCCAGCACCTCCACACCGTCCCGGCCCATAATAAAAGAGGCCACGGCTCCCAGCTTCATGGCCTCCGCCACTCCGGAATAAAGATCCACCAGGCAGAGGTCCAGAGTCGCCGGACGGTCGTTCTGCCCGGTCAATAAAAGTACCGTGTTCACCAGCTTCAGGGCCGACCTGGCTGAAAAGCCCGTGCCCAGAAGCTGCTCCGTCAGCTCCATGACCTTCTCGCTGTCCTCGCTGGCCGCCTGGCCGCTGCCCATGCCGTCGGACAGGCTTAAAATGGCCTGGCCCGGAAGGCCGCTCTTAAAGGTGTAGCTGTCGCCGGAGACCTCCTCGCCGTCCCTGGGGACCCTGGAGGACCCGAACAGGATCCGGTACCTGCCGTCCTCAATGAACCGGAAGGAGGCCGGATTCCTGGTGATGATGGCCTTCCCGTCCCGGGCGGCGCTGAAGCTGCCCTTCATGACCTTTGCAATGGCCTCTGAGGCGTCCCTGGCCGTCATACAGCGGCCGTTGGTCATCCGGGCGGTCATGAACACCTCCCGCCGTCCCTGGCCGTACTGGAGCACCAGGAGGCCTTCCACGTCGATCCGCCGTTTCCGTAAGGCCGTCTTCAGCTCTCCCTCCCAGGTCATGGTCACATCCAGGGCCTGCTCCATCTGGCCGGAAAATTCCTCCAGGATCCCCGCCAGCTCCTCAAACTGGGTCATGACTGCGGCCCGGCTCTCCAGAAAGCGGTTTTTCCAGGTCAGGTTCATGGTGGCCCGCCCCAGGTTCCGGTTCAGCTGCCCCAGATAATCCGATTTTCTCCGGCATACCTCCAGAAACCGCCGGGGCATGTCCTCATATTCCACACAGCCCTTTTTTTCAAAGGTCCGCAGAAGATAATACAGATAATAATTCTCATCATCCCCGCCCCGCCTGCATTCCCGCTGGATCCCGCAGGACTCGCACGCTCCGCATACCATGGCCGACGCCGCCTCCAGGGCCGCGATGCCGTCCTCTCTGGAAAGCCCCGGCTCCTCCCGGCACCGCCCGAAGGTCTTTGCCAGCCCGCCCAGGGACTGGGCCATATCCTTCAGCCGCCTGGCCGCGTAAACGTTGGCCTCCGCCATGTCCTTATGTACCGCCCGCCTTTTTAACACAAAAAATCCCTCCTAACCTGCGTACCATATTATAAACAGATCAGGGGGAAATATTTGTCAGTTTTCCGGGCAGTCCATAAAAAATTCCATGACACGATCTACCTGGATTCCTCTGCCTTAAACAAAATCTCGTCTTTTTTGACCAGGCCCAGCTTTTCCTTGGCGACCTTTTCCACATACTGCTTGGTCTGGACGTACACACGGTACTCCTCGAGCTGGGCGGTCCTGGCGTCTTCCTTCGCCTCCAGCTTTTCCAGGTTCTGCTCCCTGGCCTGGTATTCCAGGTCCTTTTCCCGAAGGGAGGACGCGCCGATATTGACCACCACGGCAAGGCTTAACACCACTGTGGTGATCCCGATCAGGGCCATACGGTTCTCCAGTCCATATTTCGGTTTTCTTTTATTTCTTTTGTTTCGGCTCCGCTTCATAATTCCTCACTTCTCTCCGGGCTCTGATATGTATTATTTTCATTTTAATCCATCTTCCGGCCTTTTTCAAGAGGACAAATACATTCCTGCTGACAATTCTGTCGTAGGCCGTCATAGATAAAAGCACACAGCCAATGACGTACCCCCGTACCACGCCGCTGTTCTCCCAAAACAATAAGGAAAAGGTCATGACTGCACAGTAGATCCAGTAAAAAATGTCCTCCAGACCTGTCCATAATGAGCCGTGGGGCACCAGCAGCCGGAAAAGCCGGAGAAGATCATAGCTGACCATGAGAACAGCCCCCAGTAAAAAGCTCATGAGCGCCAGGGCCGCCTCGTCCTGTATGTAAAGGCTCAAAAGGATCTCCCTCCCCGCGTCCTACTTAAACAGTCTGGAAAGAAGCGACTGGCCGGTCTTTTTGAAGCTTTCGCTGGAGGAATATACAAGACTGTCTGCCTGTCCCTCGATGTCGATCTCCCCCTTTTCCAGAGTCAGCCTGCTTACATGGAGGTCTTTTCCTTTGATGGTCAGAAGCCCCATGTCTGTATCCAGCACGATTGTATTTTCATCAAAGGAGATCACGTCCAGGATCCCCGTAAGATTCCCTTTTTCCCGGTTGTACAGCATGATCTGGTGGGAAAGTCCCATTTTTTCATCCATAAAAAAACCTCCTGACATACTTTTTATAAGTATATTAGGAGGTCTTCTCTTTTATTCCCTTTATTGTTGGCCGCGCGGCCGTACACTTTTCCAAAGCCGCGCCCCTGCGGCAGATCAAAGATACCGGTAAAGCTCCTTCACGTCGTCCTTGCGGACCGTTTCCTGGACGTCCAGGACCTCTACCTTCACAGATTTCGTTCCAAACTGGATCTCAATGATATCTCCCTGCTTCACAGCTGCAGACGCCTTGGCCGGCTTGTCATTGATCATGACCCGTCCGGCGTCGCAGGCCTCGTTGGCCACGGTCCTCCGCTTGATGAGGCGGGATACCTTAAGAAATTTATCGAGTCTCATGGATTAAGCGTTTACCTGATCCTTTAATGCCTTGCCGGCTTTGAACTTGGGAGTTCTGGAAGCTGCGATGGTCATAGCCTCGCCAGTTTTCGGATTTCTTCCTTCTCTCTCCGGTCTCTCAGATACCTCAAAGGTACCAAAGCCAACTAACTGGATCTTCTCACCCTTCACTAATTCTTCTGCTACAACGTCTGTAAAGGCCTTCATTGCCTTTTCTGCATCCTTTTTGGAAAGCTCTGCCTTTTCTGCCACTGCTGCGATTAATTCTGTCTTGTTCATTGAAATTTCCTCCTAAAAATTAGCTCACGATCACCAGAGCGTCTCCGGCGAAGTCCTTGAATTTATAACAGCGGCCCGGCATAGCCGGACCACCGTTTTTTGTACTCTTACATTTATATATGTTTCTGCTTTCTTTGTCAAGGTTTTTCCGCAAAAGAACGAGGTAAAATCACGGTTTTCCGGGGTCTGGAGCCTCCAGGAAAACTGCCTGTCCCGGCGAAAAAAAGGGCGGCGGTTTTTACGCCGCCGCCCTGGGAAAACACAGTCTTAGCTGAGCTCGATCTTTTCTGCCTCTTCCGGCTTAAAATCGTTCTCCAGATCGTAGATATTGTGGCCTGTGGAATCGCCCAGAACGCGGCCCTCTAAGGAGTAGCAGCGGATAAAGCGGGTGTCGCTGACGCTGGACCAGTGCTCTACGTCCCAGGTCAGATACCCCATATCGTCGCTCTTCTTCTCTTTCAGGTACAGATCCACCTGTCTGCCGTCCTTCATGATCTTAATGAGATCCTTATAATCAGCAATCTCCACTTCCTCTTTTTTTACAGAATCATAAATCTTCATTGGAATCTCCTCCCCATATTCGTTCATACGATCCCGGCTTTACCGGAACCTGTATGTTTATTATAGCCTTCATGGGGCGAAAACACAAGAAGAGATTGGAAAAATGCGGGAATGCCCGGCCAGGCTGGGCTTTTACCGGTTCTTCCGGGCCGCCCGGGCCTCTTTTTCTCTCCTTTTGATCTCCTCCCAGGTCAGGTCCTTCTCCATCTCCCCGCCGAAAAGCCTGGGGTGACGGCGCACCATCTTTTCACAGATCCCATTGACCACGTCGTCAATGGTAAAATTCCCCTGCTCCTTTTCGATCTCACAGTGGATCATGATCTGGTACAGCACGTCTCCCAGCTCCTCGCACAAATTTTCCGTATCCTGGTTGTCGATGGCCTCCAGGACCTCTCCGCACTCCTCCACCAGATACTTTTTCATGGACTCATGGGTCTGGACGCTGTCCCAGGGACAGCCGTTCTCCTTATCCCGGAGCTTCTCCAGGATCTGCTTTAAATCATCAAATGTATACATGATATCCTCCGGCTCCATTGAAATGCCGCCGGGAGCAAAGACCTTCTGTCCCGGCATCCTGATATCAGTATAACAGAAACCATATGGTTTGTCATGGGTGATTTCCTGGCCCTGGGGACCAGGCCGTCAGCTTTCCATCTGCCTTCCCAGGAATCCGGCGGCAGTGGCTGCCAGACGCAGCTCGCCCTCAGAAAACTTTGCCCGGGGCTCCCGGCTCATGATGACCACCGCTCCGATGGCATCGCCCTCACAAATGATCGGCGTCACCACCTGGGCAGTGACGCCTTCCATATCCTCTGCGGAGACCTCCACATAATTCCGGTCGTCCTTCCCGGCCTGGACGGTGGCCCGCTCCTGGATCACATGCTCCAGCTGTCTGCTGATGGGCTTCTGCAGCAGCTCCTTCTTCGCGCCTCCAGCGGCTGCGATCACCTGGTCCCGGTCTGTGATGCAGACCATGAGCCCCGTGGCCTGGGCCATGGCGTCCGCGTACTGTCCGGCAAAAGCATTGAGCTCCATCATCGGCGAGTACTTTTTGAGAATGATCTCCCCTTCCCGGTCTGTGAAGATCTCCAGAGGCGTGCCCTCCCGGAGCCGGAGCGTGCGGCGGATCTCCTTGGGGATCACCACCCTGCCCAGGTCGTCGATTCTCCTTACGATTCCAGTAGCTTTCATAACGTAAATTCCTCCATTTGCTTTAACTATCCGTTTCTGGAAAATAGTATCTGTAAATGGAGGGATTTTATGCATTTTTCCTCAAGAATACATCAACTGATTCATCAACTAAAAGAATACTTGAATTGATATTATGTTAAGATCAAAATTTGATTACTTTTTGGTTTAATTCAATTCACGGAAAATACAGTGCATATGTATTTTGCCAAGTTACCCAATCCCAACTTATTTCCAACAAAACTGAGTTCTTTATACACATGTATTGATCATTCCTCCTAGTATAATAATGGTATAATCAATAATAACTACGAGTTAATAGTTACAAAGTCTAAATGAATAACTGAAGGAGGGAGATTAACGCATCCTCCTTACATGTCAAGAGCTAAAAATCCGTATTGGATGACAGCCCCATTTCTATAAAATTTGAAAATTGGGATTTCTCCCTATTTCCGGATTATTTGGGTTCCCACGGTTCATATGCACCAAATTCTAATATATCTGCAATCCTCTTGCATGCCTTTCCGTCTCCGTACGGATTGCAAGCATGGGACATTTTATTATATGCTTCTTCGTTTTCCAGAAGTTCCTTGAAGTTCCTATATATGTTTTCTTCGTCTGTTCCAACTAGTCTTAATGTACCTGCATCAACACCCTCTGGTCGCTCAGTCGTATCTCTCATCACAAGAACCGGCTTTCCATATGAGGGGCATTCCTCTTGAATTCCACCCGAGTCAGTTAGGCAAAGATGGCATCTTGCTTCGAAATTATGACAATCAAATACCTCTATTGGCTCTATAATGTGGATCTGATCACAATCACCAAGTTCTTCTTCCGCTGCCTGCCTAACCACAGGGTTCATATGAATCGGATATACCGCTTTACAATCCGGATGCTCATTTAATACTCGACGGATAGCCCTAAACATATGGTGCATTGGCTCGCCCAGATTTTCACGACGATGTGCCGTGATAAAGATCAGTTTTCCATCTCCTACCCAATCAAGTTCAGGATGCGAATAATCCTGTTGTACAGTATGTTGCATTGCATCAATAACTGTATTCCCAGTGACGTAAATATTTGCCGGATTTTTCCCTTCACGCAAGAGATTGTCGCGACTTAGCGGTGTGGGTGCAAAATTGTATTGTGAAATAATCCCTACAGCTTCTCGATTAAATTCCTCAGGATAGGGGCTATAAATATTATAAGTTCGAAGTCCTGCTTCCACATGTCCAACAGGAATCTGAAGATAAAAACAAGCGAGTGCAGTCACAAATGTTGTAGAGGTATCACCATGTACCAAAACTACATCTGGCTTTTCTTTTTCCAATACTTCCTTTATTCCGTTTAATATGTTTGTAGTTATATCAAACAGTGTCTGCCTATCCTTCATAATATTAAGATCATAATTAGGGGTAACGTTAAAAGTATTCAGCACTTGATCTAACATTTGGCGATGTTGAGCTGTCACACAAACAATAACATCTAAACCTTCTCTCTTTTTCATTTCATTAACCAGAGGACAAATTTTTATTGCTTCTGGCCGAGTACCGAATACAGTCATAACTTTTTTCATTGACTGGCTCTCCTTTATCCAATTTGATAGTGAGATCATATTAAATAAATAATGTTGTACTTAAATTATCATTTATTTTCTTGACTTAACAACTTTAGCAGGTATCCCCACAGCAATTGAATCAGCGGGTATGCTCTTTGTTACAACAGCTTTTGCTCCGATTATTGAATTATTGCCTATTGTAACCCCGGGCATTATATATACACCGTGCCCAATCCATACATTATCACCTATTACAATATCTTTTGCCATATTACCTTGTTCAATAATAGGCTTCATATAATCATGCTTATGCATATCGGTTCTTATAACAACATCATATGAAATCAAACAACTAGCGCCAATAACGATACGGCTATCTTCAGTAGTCAATAACTCTGCTCCATTAATATATGTATTATCACCAATACTAATGTGGTTTATATCATTCCACGTAGTTTCCCCCCCAATATGATTTATATTGGGATTAATCCTCTTCTTAAACAGATTTGTTTTGTATCGGCGCAATGCTACTATGTTTAACCGTTGAACTTTATCAACAATATAACCTATTATGATTAAAACTGTATCCATTTACATATGCTCCCTAAATATGAGAAATTACACTTAATTTCTCATAATATGTCATTTGTTCATCCACACTTTCTTGAATATACTGTTCCTTCCAAGAAAGTTTGAAGAAATCCGTTTCACTTCTTAACATGTCCCATTCTTTATTGGAATACGGTTTGTTCATCAGAGCATTTAAAACATACAGACATGGATTGTTATACTCTACTTTATCGATCATATTTCTTGCCTCTTCAACATTCTCATATAGTATTCTTATCAGAAAATTCATAATAAAATAATCTATTATTGCATCATGCTTATTCCAATAAGCTGTTATAGATTCTTTTAGGTAAATAAACAACGGATTATGAGGATATTTACTATATAACATGAACCCTGACCACTTGCACTCAGTAAGCACTTGTCCTGTCCCTACTGGTTGATGTGCATCCGGAGATAAGTGAAACGAGAAAAAATCATACTTTTGAAAATCTGTTTTCGATATCTCATTATCAATATATAAAGTGCTGTCAATCCAAGCGCCGCCATATTGTTCTAAAAGATAAATCCTAATTATATCTGAAAAATGTGTAAGTGTAATTATCTTTCTCTCAACCTTATCAAGTATTACCTGTGGAATATTTATATAATCACAAATATTATCTTTAGAAAGTAATATAATTTTTGTATTATTCGATTCTGCATACTTTACTTGTGTTCGATAGCACATTTTTACTATTTCAGGCATATTATCATATCCTTGCCACCATAAAGTCCATAGAATCAGTTGTTCACTATTTTTCCGCTTATTCTTTTCCCATTCTTTAAATGATTCTCTACTTTTCTCAATATAACTTTGATTCATTGTGGCGAGAAATTCTTTAATTATTTGAATATATTTATGATCATCGCCGCACATTTTTGCAAGTAAAGCTTTGGACGAAAACTTGAATCCCATGATACTCTTTAAATCTTTAGCTCTTTTAATGCTTTTATTATTCACCTTTTAACCTCTAAATATTCAATACATCAATCCCGCTACAAACATGCTATCATGTTATCTTTTCTTATGAATCTTATAAACAATATTTCTGATTTCATTTTTCATTACTCTAGTATTGGTAATAGTCTCAAAAGCATAAACCGTAGCAATAAAAGAAATACTACCAATACATATCAATAGGAGAATTGCTATAGTCGAACCCTTATCTATGGCATGTCCTATAATAGTAACAATAATACACATTACAATACCTGCTAAAAAATATTGTAAGTTTCGTTTCAACATATTTGCAAAATTGAATGAATCCCTTATCCTTATACACTGATAAATACATACTACTAATTCTGATACAACAGACGCTATAGCTGCCCCGATAATTCCCCAAAGTGGAATAAACACCAGATTCAGTATAATATTAATAATGGCAGCAGCAACAACAGATATTAAATAAATGCTATCGAGTCTTCTCGGAATAATGAACTGGCTTCGAAATACATTACCCCAGGCAATTATTATTAATATTATTGACAGCACTTGTAAAACTGGAATTCCTGAGCTAAATGCATCTCCATAATACCAAGGAACCAACCAAGGTGATATGCTAATCAATCCAAAGCTACAAGACGATGCAATTATCAAAGTCAAAGACAGAGATTTTTCAATATAATTATACGTTTCTATTTCTTTTCCCATTGCTATCATATTTGTAATTCTTGGTAGCAATACCGTTCCCATAGTTGTAATCAAAGCAACTGGAACCCTTGAGAGCTTATACATATTTTCATATATACCAACGGAATCCAAATCCATCATCAAGCCTAAAAAAACCTTGTCAGTTATGGAATATAGTTGTATTGATATCACCGGCACAGCAAGAATTAGTAACTGTTTTAGATGGCCTACTATTTCTCTTAGTTCTAAAGTCTCTTTTGTAAGATATTTCGGTAGTGCCAACCACATAGCAAGAACGCTAATTATATTAGTTGTAGCCATTAGAATGACATATGTTAAGGTGTCATTTTCCGTTCGTATCAATAAAAAGACTAATACAAGAGAAAGCACTTTAACGATTATGTTTCTAGAAACAGCTAATTTAAATTGTTCAATGCCAAAAAAGAACCATCCAATATCTAACCATCCAGCTACTAGAACAGGATATTGCCATACAAGATATGGCTTAATATTATCATCGGAATAAAATAATATAATTACAAAAGCTATAGATGCAACAATAAACGAAATAAACAGACATACAAAAATCGACCAGAACGTTTTAGTTCTTTCCTTTTGAGTTATTTTGCTAGCAATTTCCCTTCTCCCATATATGCTCACACCAAGTTGTATTGCAATGACAAAATATGATGCTATCGAATAAGTATAGGAATAGATACCTATTCCAGATGTACCTAGCACTCTTGCTATGTAGGGGGCGGTAATTAATGGGGCGATATATATTAATACCTCATATGCAGCCATTAACAGCGCGTTTTTGCGTGTACTCACTAAGTCTCCCTCACTCTCCAGTAAAAAAATTTCCCATCGACTCTTGTCCTACTCTATCTCTTGCATCTGCACAAGCTAAAGCCAAAGCCGTCCATACAGCAAATGCAACACACATATTATTTTCAATCAAACTTATATCAAATGTTTGCTTATATAAAAATACAATCATAAACGAAAGTAGTATTCTCGATTGATATGAGGTATCAGACACTAGGCGTTTCCAAATTTGATATAGTATAAGGCCCATGAGTACGACAAGTATTAATCCCCCCTCAGAAAGTAAAGTAACATAAAGATTATGAAGAGACATTTCCATCTGGGTTGTTATCGCTTCAGTTTTATTAACGCCCAGTCCAAATATAACCGAGAACCCATTATCCATTTGGTTATATACGGAAAGCCACAGTTCATCTCTTCCACTAAAGAATCTTGCTTTTGTTAAGTTATATGATATTTCCTCTAACGTAGCCCTATACGGAGATTGAGCAAGATACGAATATATCATTGGAAAAATGTTCAAAAATGCATAGTAACCCCAAAATGCTTTTTTTAAGAACCTCTTCCCTTTGCCCTTAAAAAGAAGTAACAATACAGCCACAAGAATGAATAGCAGGAAACCAACTGATTGTGATCTAGCACCAACCTGATAGGAGACATAAAACCAAATAAGGCATAAACAGATTATACGAATTCTCCTCATCCTTTTCCATTCTGCAATTACAAAAGGAATTGATACTAATCCAATGTATATATAAGATTCATACATTGCAATATTTGGGGATTTTCTACAAATTAAAAATCCTAAAACAAGCAAAACACCCCAATGAATAATTCTATTTAATCCTTTTATTTCCTCCCTCAAAAGTTTGAATTTATCCCCCTCAAGAACAAACCAAAAAATAAAAATGATTCCAATATGTTGAAAGCATATATAAATTCCTCGTACAGAAAAACTACTTAGTGCACAAAACAAGTGATAAGCTATCCATACAATCAATAACCAAAACAAGTGTATTTCTTCTTTATCTCTTTTTTGCACGACTAGCGATATTGCAGAAAAACTCATCAGGATTAATCCTGCTCCTATATAAAACGGTCTTATTCCAAACCCCGAAAATATTGCTATTATTAGTAGCAGGGAAAACAAGAATGTTTCAACATTCATTCTTTTTTTTGCATTTAATGTATAATGATTCATTTTTATAATATCCAATATTTTAATATTCAAACGATCTAAGAGCTTCTATCAAATAATTCTGTGAAGATAATCTCATCCTGTCAATTCGTTCATCCACCTGTTTCCAATCAATTTTAGTTGTATAATCAAATTTATCCTGCACCACTCTACAGGGTAAACCAGCAATATCCAACAGCTGCGTTATCCTTGAATCTCTCCCTAAGTCACCTGTCAAAAAAACATAGAAATCAACATGATAAATTATAGAAAGCGCGACACAATGAAAAGAATCAGTAAAAATCACTTCTGACCCATAAATCGCATTCAATGCGTCAATTGGTCCATATAATAAACCGGTTTTAACTCTAGGATTCAAAATATCCTTTACTGTAATTCCACCACATATTTTCCAAATTGATGCATGATCGATATTTAGCTTTCTCATAATTTCATATGTCTCTTGTAAAAATTCTTTATGAAACAGATAACAACTCACCCCCTTTTTCTTTTTACCATAAGAGATATACTTTAGCCAATAATCGCGTTCTAACAGGAATACAGGATCCAAAACAAGTCCAATTTCTTTTTTGAGTAACAATTTATTTATATACAATTTGGCGGCTTGTTCTCTTACAGAAATATATTTTATATCTCTGATATTGTTCACAAAAATATCAATATATTTTTGCGGCACCATTTCCTGTCCAATACTTGTAGCATAAGTTATTACCTTATCCTTATTGATTTCAGGCAATAAATAATTAACATCCCCTCCATTTAGCTCAAAATTCCATAATTGATCACTTCCAATTATAAAATAATCGCAGATTTGTTCAGCCTTTTGAAACTCATTACTCAGTATTTTTTCTGAAAAAAACACATCTTTGTAAAAAGCAGCAAAGCGTCTCTTTACTATATTTGATAAGGCCACATTTATTAGCATTCTCATTTTGTTCTTGACATCAATACTTTTATTACTCAAAACAGACTTAGAGTCTGTCTTCTGGAAAATTGCTTTATTTGCATAGTCAAGTACAAGTACATCAAACCTATTATCATTATCTGCTACAAACTGGTATAATGCCTTGCATTGAAACGCTGCTCCAAAGTTCAGTGCATCCTGATAAGTTAAGATTCCAATTGTTTTCATGCTACTTTAATAACCCCTATAATACTTGTCATCATTTGTTTGATAAGAAATAATCTTCTATATGGCTAAAACATTTTTCATAAGTATATTTCTCTCTTACGAACCGCACACCGTTTTCACCTAATTTTCTTCTTAATTCCTTATTATGATATAGTTTATTAAGCGCTTCTGTAATATCATCTGCATTATTTCTCTTCACCACCACGCAAGATTTATCGGGATCTGTTGCCTCCATTAAGCCTGGAATGTCAGATATTATGACTGCCGTTCCACAGGCCTGAGCTTCTATTGCTGACACTCCAAACGACTCAGATTCAACAGTCGAAGGGATTACAGCAACATCCATATTCGCCCACTCACACGCAGCATCATCCTGTGATATGAAGCCTAACCATTTTGTTTCTTGCCCTATGCCAAGTGAATTCGCTAAATTCTCATACTCTTCTCTATAATCTCCCCTTCCAGCTATACGTAATTGAAATACTACGTTTGGATTGATTTTCTTAAACTTAGCAACTGCCTTAATCAGATAGTCTATTCCATATTTAGGATCAATACCTTTGACAGTACCAATGATAAATGTGTCATCCGCTCTATTTCTCCTGGCTGGATTAAAAATCTCTGTTTTTACACCAAAAGGTGTTATTTCAAAATTCTTATGTGTATACTTACTTGCATGCACTGCCATTGCCTTACTCGTTGAAAGCAACTTGCTTGCTCGCAACAAACTGAATCTAATCAATAATTCATGAAACAATGATTTTTCCGGAAACTCGTAAACATCAGCTCCCCATACGGATAAATAGTATTTTTTGATCCCTGAAAAGGCAGCAACTGCACCATAACTTGATGCATAGTGAACACTTACAATATCAGGATCTATCTTTTTTATGAGCCTTCTTACTTTATCGGCTTGAAATAAATATGAGATTTTCTTTCCATCACTTTTTTTAGCATCCATTCCACAATCAATGTAGTAGACATTTACATTGTCAATTTTTCCCGCAAAAAATGAAATAACACTTACCTCATATCCTCTTGCAACAAAATAGCCGCACCATTTTTGGGTGTGATAATTATTTGCTGCAGCCAGAAAAACAATCCTCATTTCTAATCCCCAACTCGTATAATTACATGCTTTAATAATCAGCTCTACACACTAAATCACTCTGCTTGATCCCAAGGCCTTTTTCTTTAGATATTAGATATGATAGACTCCAGGAAGCTTACAGATGTTATGGCAATCTAAAACCACCTTACTCTTTAACTTGTCCATATTCTCCTTAATCTCATTATGTTTTACCATAATGACAACAAAATCAACGGAGTCTAAGAACTCGTTCAAATTATGGTACTGGTTATCTACTACATCTTTTGCAATAAGAGGATCATATACCTTCAACCCTGCCGCAAGATGCCTTTCTTGACTTTCTAACAATTGAAGTGTGGGTGATTCTCGCATATCATCTACATTCTCTTTATAAGAAAGTCCATATAAACCTACACGTTTTATATCAGTCATACCTTTTTCTTTCATTATTTCGTATATGCGGTTAAGAACAAAATCTGGCATACTATCATTAGTTTTCATGGATTCATCAATTACTTTCGCAAGAGACGGATAATCTCCTACCAGAAACCACGGATCAACAGAAATACAATGACCACCTACTCCAGGTCCTGGCTGGAGAATATTAACACGTGGATGCATATTGCAGATTTTAATAATTTCATAAACATCCATGTTGTCTTGTCTGCAAATCTTTGCTAGTTCATTCGCAAAAGCAATATTTACTGCCCTAAATGTATTTTCTACAACTTTTGTCATTTCAGCAGTTTTGATATCAGTAACAACTATCTCTCCCTGACAGAAAGACGCATATATCTCCTTTATGACCTCGCCAACCGATTTATCATCAGCACCAATTGTACGATTATTATGAAGTAATTCATAAACCATATTCCCCGGAATAATGCGTTCAGGTGCATGTACAAGATTCAAGTCCACACCAACTTCAAATCCATTCTCTTCAATAACAGGTCTAACAAGTTTTTCAATAGTTCCCGGTGAAACTGTTGATTCTATTACAACAATTGCTCCTTTACGGCAAACCTTCATCACATCTTTTACTGCTGCTATTACAAAACAAGCATCAACTTTCTTGCTAAACTTATCATATGGCGTAGGCACTGAGACAATATAGATGTCCGTCATCTGATACTCCGTAGTAAACTTAATGCCAGCTTCTAAGGCATTCTGAAATAACTCATCCATCCCCTTTTCCTTAAAGGTTGTTTTTCCAGCATTCAGCGTGGCTACAAGTTCTTTATTATAATCAGTTCCAACAACTTCCACACCATGTGTTGCCAGCATCAGCGCGGTTGGTAATCCTATATATCCTAGCCCGATAACATTTATCATAGTATTTTCTCCTTGTATTTAGTAACTTGCTCAATTACGGTAAGCAACTTATCTGTCAGAACACCGAAGTCAAAATCCTTTGCTCCCTTTTTCCCATTTGTACCAATTTCAATATATTGATCTTTATCCATATCATGGAATTCAATAATGGCATTTGCCAAACTTTCTGCTGTATCATCGCCAAGTTCTATACCACATTTATACTTGTTAATTAATGAATAGCCCATATGAACTGTTGAAATGATAGGCTTTCCACTAGCCATATATTCAAATAATTTATTTGAGCTATTTCCTCTTGACCAGTTATATTGGTTCTGGGAGTAATTTAAAACGTTTACTGCCGATCTACTCAGAACATATGGTATATATTGTCTGTTTATATATCCCTTAAATCTAACAGTATCTATTCGTTCCTTGTTTGCCCTTTCTTTTAATTCTTCGAGTTGTACTCCATCCCCAAAAATCAAGAATTGTATATCACTATAGTCACCTCTGCTCTTTATTATCTTTGCAGCATCAAGTAACTTACCAACATTATTCACCGGGCGAATAGTACCTGCATATGTAACATTAAATTTACTATTATCTATAAGATCTGGATCCTCAATTTTTTCTTCTTCAATGCTCTTTTGGTAGGCCATTAAATCTACACCATTATTGATATAGTAGCATTTTTTCAAATCTATATCTCCGCCCTGCTCTGTTATCCATTTTCTCTCTTTAAGATAATCTGTGTCACCCTCTTTAGTAAAAATCAAAGCATCTGCATTCTTGTAAATCCAATGTTCCCCTTTTATCAATATTTTACCTAATAGGCTTTTCTCTTTGGCTTTTCCAAAACTAAAAATTGCTTCAGGCCATAAGTCTCTAATTTCACATATACAAGGGACTTTTATTTTCTTTGATATTTTGATTCCGGCAACCATAGTCAATGGGTGGACGCTTGATGCAATAATTACATCAGGCTTTCCTCGCTCTCTAACAAGTTTCTTTGTAACAGGAAATAAATTCTTATAAAATACTGCCCAGTTTTTTATTCTTGATACTCCATTGCCTTCCCACGGTGGAGTTTTAACAAATACAAATCTTGAACACTCATCCGCCTGCTCAACAAATAGTTTTTCGCCTGTATCTATTTTCCTATTTGTGTTTAGAAAAGTACTAGCTGTAAAAACAGTCACATTGTGCCCTTTTTTATTTAATTCTCTTGCAAACCAGTAATGTCTGCCCGCCTTATCTTCGAACATTTCAGTAGCATAATGATTCATAATCCAAATATTCATGCAATTCCTTCCTACACAATTTTGATATATTTTGAAGTGATCTTTATTTCGTTGCATGTCATCACATAAACGTCATCATCATAATCCGCCATATTAGGCCGATTTAATATTCCCTGAAGATTTTTCAATATAAGTTTCATATGATCACATTCACACTCATATGCCTATGAATAACCGTCGCCAAAGCGTGGATTGGCCTCACTTATATAGTATCTTCCATTGATATCAAATATATAGATGCCTATTTGATTTCTATATCCTGTCTCATTTATAAATTATTTAAATAGAGGAAGCAATCCCGGACCTCTAAAGCTTACGGTTTTATCTGTATTCCCATCCCTCATCTTTATTTTCTTTTTGAACTTTGTCTTTTTGAACAAATCTTAGAGATGAAGGCTTTCTTATAATTTATAAAAGTGATATAATTCATTACCTTATGGTCTTTTGCTTTATATAATATTATATTCAGTTCCGGATTCTCTTTTATGAAGCCCTCCACTAATTCATTAGTTCGATCCGTACTATAATCAGATGCAACTATATACTAAATCAAATTTAGAGGATATTCTGTCTGTACTAAATTTTTTAGTTTATCTGCAATTACCTTTTCTTCGTTATGAGCAACCACCAATACGGAAACTGTCGGTCGTTGAGAATAGTCTTTTTTTAATTTTCTATTGGTAAAAACTTTGTTTAAAATCCTCAATGACCACTTATAACCAATCATTGCCCACACAATCAAAAATCCACTTAAACAAAATAATATTTTCCAAATTACCACTTCATTACACTTCAATATTTTTGGACCAATCAAAATTCCAATCTGATCACTCTTTAATTATCATCACTTCATTATATTTCATCATATAGACTCCCTCGTCATAGCTTTGAGTCATTTTTTCATTCTTCTTCCCATTCAAGTTATTTACGATCAGCTTCATATGGTCCGCTCCACATTCATACGCATGCGGATATCCTCCACCAAACCTTGGATTTACTTCTGAAATATAATATTCTCCATCAACATAGAAAATATCTATATCAATCTGTCCTCTCCATCCGCTCTCTTGAATAAATTTTTCAATTTTCTGTAACAATACTTCATCCTTAAACGAAACAGCCTTATCTGTCTCCCCTGCACGCATTACAAGCTTCTTTTTTGTAAATACCGATACCAGTTCACCAGAACATAAATCAATATAACAATCTGCACCAATTTCCTGACCGTCTAAAAATTCCTGAATCATCAAACCTTCATTATGTCGAAAAAGAAGTTCCAATGTGTCCTTATCATAGACTTTACTAATTGCAATTGATGCACTCCCACGTACTGGCTTAACAAAAACAGGAAATGTAATCTGCCTACTATCTAAGTCCGCATAAAAGGCATTTAAATCTATGTAACTACGAGCACATGGATATCCATGTGCTTTCAGCCATTCATACATTCGCATTTTATCCAAAGCTCTTTCACACAAATCATAGGACGAGCCAATTACCTTTGTACCTACCGCAGCAAAATCATTTTCATGTTCTGCCAACAAAGATAATTCTGGATCAATTAAAGAAAGTACTCCTAAAATATTTTCTTTCTTACAAATTTCTAATATAAAATTAATATAATTGGAATCTGTAATTCTCGGCACTATATAATATTGATCTGCTTCGTAAATAGCTGGGGCCAGTTTACTCATATCCGTAGCAATAACTTTTCCATCATCTCCAACAGCTTTCTTAAAATACTGGACAATTTTATTTCTAGTTCCTGCGCTCAAAATCAAAATATTCATACTTTTCCATCCCAAAAACAATTTTGCATATACTCTTTTGACGTCCAACGTTTTCGTATCTTCTGGAAATCTTTCTCTTCTTTCACATAAACATCCGGAAAATAGCTAATAAACAAAGGGGACAAGCACATCGTATAGGCTCCAACCTTGTCATAAATAATCTTATCTCCAACAACCAGTTCTTTTTTATTTTCCAAAACCATCAATCGATCTGGCTCCATGCAGGTAAATCCACAAATCACCTGCTTTTCCTTTTCTTCTAAATGTTGCTTTTGTGTTTCTATCTCATAAAAATAACTATTTTTAGTCATCAATGGATCAATATGGATTCGGCTTCCGTCTGTTATCACAAAACGATTGTATGATGTATCTTTTACATCAATGACCTGTGTAACATATTTTACAAAACCACCAATCAAACACATACCTGGCTCTATAATGAGTTTTGTCTTATTTGAATCATAAACTTTGAGCAACCGGCTACTGATTCGCTCCAAATACTCATCAAACTGTGGTTTGTTCTCTAAACCACCAAAAAAACCTCCTCCAATATCTATATAATCCAATTCCAGATGATAACGCTTTCCTACTTCACAAGCTACATCTGCAATCGTTTCATAAATGCTAAGACTTCTGGTTTTTGAGCTAGTATGAAGATGAATACCTGATAAATGAACGCCTGTCCTTTGAATTAGATTTATCGCCTTTTCCAGTTCCCCATTTTCATAACAAAAGCCAAAGCGTCCACCTTCTGAACCACACGCAGATTGCCTCGGGCAATTTTTCTCTATGTCAAAATTCACCCTTATTCCCACAGAGTATCTTTGAGAATCCTTTAATTCATTTAACCAGGATATCTCTCTTTGCGAATCTATATTGACAATGCACCCTTTTTCCAATGCTTCCAAAAATGTTTCTTTTGTCTTGATTGGCCCATTATAAATACAATGCTTCTCGACCCGCTTTATTTTCTTGCTCAATAAATATTCATCTTCTGAAACCACCTCAGAGTAGCAACCTTTGTTTTGAAAATATTGGATAACCCATGGTATAGCATTAGTTTTATATGAATAACCAATGATATAATTGTTCCAATATCGCTCTAATGCAGCAACCAACTTTTCAAAATTTTTTTCTAACGCACTTTTTTCAATGTAAAAATAAGGAGTTTGTAATTCCATATCTTTTAACCTTTATTCTTTCTCTGCTGTTCCCATAAAATCTTCCATCGTCGCCGATGTCTCCGAACTGATTCCTTCTCTGTTCAACACCGTCTTGATTGTCTGAACAATGATCTTCCAGTCTCCCAGAAATGTCACATGATCCACATAATAAACATCTTTCTCAAACTTTTCCTCCCAAGTGATGGCATTCCTTCCATGTACCTGGGCATAACCGGTAAATCCTGGACGTACCTCATGACGGCGCTTCTGCCTCTCATTGTAAAGAGGCAGATATTGCACTAGAAGAGGTCTCGGCCCTACCACCGCCATATCCCCCTTCAAGATATTAAAAAGCTCCGGCAGTTCATCCAGGCTGGTGGCCCGCAGTTTCTTACCAAAGCTAGTCAATCGCTCCTCATCGGAAAGCAATTTTCCGTTCTTGTCCTTTCCATCGGTCATGGTGCGGAACTTATAAAGGGTAAAGATCTTCTCATCCTTTCCCGGACGCCTCTGTTTGAAAATCACCGGACTTCCAAGCTTCACCTGCACTAGGACTGCAGTGATCAACATTACCGGAGACAGTACAATCAGTGCCAGAAGAGCACACAGAAAGTCCTGAGGCCGCTTAATATACTGCTCATAGATTCCTTTTTTTCTTTTCATGCAAAACAACTCCTGACAATGGCGATTACCTGCTTCTGCTCCTCCACCGTCATCTTATTATCACTCGGCAGGCACAGCCCCCTCTGGAAGAGATCCATCCCCACATCCAGTGGCTTCCCATCTTTCCCGACAGCCCCTCCGGCAATATAAGCATTGGTCATTGCCCGTCCATTGCCTTCCCGGGTCACAAACCCGTTCATCCGGAAGATCGGCTGCATATGCATGGGCT